>ERZ773038.142-NODE-142-length-48742-cov-44.651591_pt1 | contig 48742 bp, 47 predicted proteins | sample MGYA00511665_ERZ773038 | MGnify/ENA primary metagenome ERZ773038 (study PRJEB29015, sample SAMEA2737966) | human oral metagenome | biome: human oral; feature: human-associated habitat; material: dental | place: China | collected 2028 ... | reverse complement strand
AGAGTACTTGGTTTGGGACCAAGGGGTCGCAGGTTCGAATCCTGTCTTCCCGATTTTTGGCGGTGTAGCTCAGCTGGCTAGAGCGTCCGGTTCATACCCGGGAGGTCGGGGGTTCGATCCCCTTCGCCGCTATTGATAATATGGATGACTTTGGACCTTTAGCTCAACTGGTTAGAGCACTCGGCTCATAACCGAGCGGTCGTAGGTTCGAGTCCTACAAGGTCCATATTGTTTGTTTTTCGTAACTGGAGGATTACCCAAGTCCGGCTGAAGGGAACGGTCTTGAAAACCGTCAGGTGTGTAAGAGCACGCGTGGGTTCGAATCCCACATCCTCCTTTTGATTAGCGCGGGATGGAGCAGTTAGGTAGCTCGTCGGGCTCATAACCCGAAGGTCGTAGGTTCAAATCCTGCTCCCGCAATACCTTATAGGTAAGTTGGCTCGGTAGCTCAGTTGGTAGAGCAATGGATTGAAGCTCCATGTGTCGGCGGTTCGATTCCGTCTCGCGCCATTTAGTATTAATTAGCGGGTGTAGTTTAGTGGTAAAACTACAGCCTTCCAAGCTGTTGTCGCGAGTTCGATTCTCGTCACCCGCTTTATAATGAAAATTATAAACCAAACGAGAGTTTGGGCGCATAGCTCAGCTGGTTAGAGCGCACGCCTGATAAGCGTGAGGTCGGTGGTTCGAGTCCACTTGTGCCCATTAGCAACAAGGTCCGTTGGTCAAGGGGTTAAGACACCGCCTTTTCACGGCGGTAACACGGGTTCGAATCCCGTACGGACTATTGTTGGAGAATTACTCAAGAGGCTGAAGAGGACGGTTTGCTAAATCGTTAGGTCGGGAAACCGGCGCGGGGGTTCGAATCCCCCATTCTCCGTATTAGTGAAGTAACGAGTTATCGAAAGATATCTCGTTTTGTTTATCTTAAAAAGAGGTCCCTTATGAAAAAAATTAGATTTTCCCGTGTTCTTACTCTATCAGTGACAAGTCTTTTAATTTTTTTAGCACTTCTTTTTTTTATCTTTCGAAATAATGTTTTCGTAAGGAATTTAACAACACCAATTAGTGGCTTTACTTCAAAAATTGACTCTGTATTTTCTTACCCTTTCCAAGTGGTAGAAAATACAAAAAACGAGTTAGTTGATTTATACGAAACTTATAGCGAGAATGAAAAGCTAAAGAAAAGTATTTCTGAGATGCGTGATCAATCGTCTGATTTGAATACTTTGAAGGAAGAAAATTCAAGCTTATCTAAGGCTTTGGAAATCGAAAAGAGTTTTTCAAACTATAAGACTATTACCAGTAAGGTAACTGTTCGGTCTACCTTATCTTGGTATGAAAGTCTTTCTCTTAATGTTGGAAAAAACGACGGCGTATCTTCCAGTATGTTGGCTGTTTCTGATGGGGGCTTGGTTGGACGGGTTGCTGATTTATCTAAATCGAATGCCAGCATCCAACTTATATCCAACTCAGAAGGGACTTATGAGATTCCCGTGAAGATTTCTGGTTCCTCTGGAGATGTATACGGAATACTTACTGGCTATAATGCTAAGAAAAATCTTCTTGTTATTGAGGAGCTTAATGCCGATAAAGAGCTAAAGAAAGATGATAGTGTTGTAACCAGCGGTTTAGATGGTAAGAGCATTGCCGGTATTAGTGTCGGAAAGGTATCGTCAGTTAATGATGCTAAGGAATTGGGAAAGCGAAAAGTTTACGTTACACCAACTGCTGATTTGGATAATATCAGTTATGTGACCTTGATAGGAAATTAAAATGAAGTTGTTAAAAAATAAATTATTTATCACTCTTATGGGCTTCGTTGTTCTATTGATTGATGGTCAGTTATCAGATTTGATAACGACATTAGCGGGACGAACAGTATTATTACAAGTTCATCTGCTCTTGATTTTTTCCTTTCTCCTACTAAGGTTTTTAGACACAGACTTTTTTACCTATCTCTTGGCCTTAGTCTTAGGCTTAATCTATGATAGCTACTATCTTAATTTTATTGGGGTTGCCTTCTTTATGCTGCCTATCTTCGTCTACCTACTTAAACGGGGGAGAAGTTTTTTTATAACGCCAACAAGAAGTGCTCTGGGCTTTTTCCTCCTTATCTTTGTTTATGAAGTTGGTGCTTACGGTTTAGCATATTTATTCCATTTAACGACCTATAACCCACTTTCCTTTGTTACTTATCAGTTGGTCATCACTTTAGTTTTTAATACACTTTTATTTATATTTTTGGATAAAATAGTGCATAAAATTGGTTCAAAATAATCACATAACTGTAATATATACGTAACACTAGAAGGTTTAATTTCTGATATAATATAAAAGTCTTATCAATATGGGAGTAGTTTAATTATCATGAAAAAACGTATTTTATCAACAGTATTGCTTAGTGGTGTTGCTCTTACAACAGCTGGAACTATAAAAGCTGATGATTATGATGCAGCAATTGCGAATCAAGATTCTGTAATCAGTAACTTGTCAGCTCAGTCACAAGCAGCTCAAGCGCAATCAGCAGTTATCCAGAATCAATCAGCTGTACTTGCAGGACAAAATGCAGAACTAGAAGCTCAAAATAATGAACTTCAGGCGCAGTCTAATACACTTGCAGGTGAAATTCAGGAATTGTCAGCTAAGATTGTTGCTCGTAACGCATCAATTCAAGCACAAGCTCAAAATGCACAAAAGAACAATACAGCTACTAGCTATATCAATACGATTTTGAATTCAAAATCAATTTCAGATGCTATTAGCCGTATCGTTGCTGTTCATGAAGTTGTTTCTGCAAGTCAAAGTCAATTGGCTCAACAGCAAGCTGATCAGGCTGCTCTTGAAACAAAACAAGCAGAAAATCAAGCGGCTATGAATCAAGTTGCTGCTAACCAAGCCTCTATTCAAGCTAACCAATCAGCTCTTGCTCAACAACAAGCAGCTGTTGAATCTGCTCAACAAGCTATCACAGCTGAAATTGCTACAGCACAGGCTAACAAACAAGCGCTTGTTTCTGCTAAGTCTACTGCCGAAGCACAAGCTGCAAGTGCGGCGGCTTCCGCTTCAGCTGCAAGTTCAGAATCGGAAGCTGTAGCTGCATCTCAAGCTACTGCTCAATCAGAAGCTGCTACACAAGATCAGCAACAACAAGCAGACAATCAATCTGCTTCGGCTGAAACATCAGCTTCAGAGGCTGCGAGTGATGCACCAACTACTGAATCTTCAGAAGCTCCTGCACAAGATCAAAATCAGGATCAACAACAGCAAGATCAATCTGCTACTCAACAAGCACCAGCTGCCGATGATTCTGCTAACCAAGATTCACAATCTACTACTACTTCAGCAGCGGCTGCACCAGTTGATGATACAAACACTTATCCAGCTGGACAATGTACTTGGGGTGTTAAATCATTAGCATCTTGGGTTGGTAACTACTGGGGTAATGCAAATCAATGGGGTTCTAGTGCAGTAGCTGCTGGTCATACAACTGGTTCAACTCCACAAGTTGGTTCTGTTGTTGTTTGGCCAAATGATGGTGGTGGCTATGGTCACGTTGCCTATGTAACGTCAGTAAATGGTTCTACTGTTACTGTTAATGAAGCTAACTATGCTGGTAACCAATCAATTGGTGACTATCGTGGAAGCTTTGATATTAACGCTTCAGGTGAACACTACTTCATCTATCAATAATGAAATAATTCTATTGGGGAGGTCCTTAGGGTCCTCTCTTTTTCTTTTCTATTTTGCATTGAAAATGGGAATGAAAAACGTTAAAATAATAGAGGATAAAATCTTTGGAGGAAGTCATGTCGTTTAATAATTTGAAGCTTTTTGCCCTCTCTTCTAATCAAGAGTTAGCTGAAAAAGTGGCAGATTCTATCGGAATCCCTTTGGGAAAGTCTACCATTCGGCAATTCTCTGATGGTGAGATTCAAGTCAATATTGAAGAGTCTATTCGCGGTCATCATGTCTTTATTCTTCAATCAACGAGTTCACCAGTCAACAACAACTTGATGGAAATTTTGATTATGGTGGATGCTCTTAAACGGGCGAGTGCTGAGACGGTTAGCGTGGTTATGCCTTACTATGGCTACGCACGGCAGGACCGCAAGGCACGTTCTCGTGAACCAATCACTTCTAAGTTGGTTGCTAATATGCTTGAAGTAGCTGGCGTTGACCGCCTTCTGACGGTCGATTTACATGCAGCTCAGATTCAGGGCTTCTTTGATATTCCTGTTGATCATTTGATGGGGGCTCCTCTGATTGCCGATTACTTTATTCGCCATGGCTTTGTCGGTAAGGATGTCGTTGTTGTCAGTCCGGACCATGGAGGAGTAACGCGGGCCCGTAAGTTGGCTCAATGTCTCAAGACACCAATTGCCATTATTGACAAACGTCGCAGTGTTGATAAGATGAATACCAGTGAAGTTATGAATATCATTGGGAATGTTAAAGGAAAGACCTGTATCATAATTGATGACATGATTGATACAGCTGGGACCATTTGTCATGCGGCAGATGCCTTGGCAGAAGCAGGGGCAACAGAGGTTTATGCCTCTTGTACTCACCCAGTTCTTTCAGGGCCTGCGCTTGATAATATTGACAAGTCAGCCATCAAGAAGTTAGTCGTTTTGGATACGATTTATCTACCAGAAGAACGCCTCATTGATAAAATTGAACAGATTTCAATTGCTGATTTGATAGGTGAAGCTATCATTCGTATTCACGAAAAACGTCCACTTTCTCCACTTTTTGAATTTGAAGTTACTAAATAATTGAAGCCCGTAAAATTCGGGCTTTTTCTTTGTCCTTTAGACTTGGCTGGAATTTTTTAAGATTTCCTGTATAATAAAGATAATATTTTATAAGGGGTGTTCCTATGGATTTAACAAAGCGCTTCAACAAGAATTTAGAAAAAATCGAAATTTCCCTAATTCGTCAATTTGACCAGTCTATCTCATCGGTACCTGGGATTTTGAAAATGACTTTAGGGGAACCGGATTTTAAAACACCAGATCATGTTAAGGAGGCTGCTAAGGCCGCCATTGATGCGAATCAGAGCCATTACACAGGAATGGCTGGGCTACTGGAATTACGACAAGCAGCTTCGGACTTTGTCAAAGAAAAGTACAATTTGACCTATGCTCCTGAGTCAGAGATTCTCGTAACAATTGGGGCGACTGAAGCTCTGTCAGCAACCATGGCGACAATTTTAGAACCTGGCGACAAGGTCCTCCTGCCTGCACCTGCCTACCCTGGTTATGAACCTATCGTTAATCTTTTAGGGGCAGAAATTGTCGAGATTGACACAACAGCTAATGATTTTGTTTTGACGCCAGAGCAATTGGAAGCGGCAATTTTAGAACAGGGACCAGAGCTCAAAGCGGTTTTGCTCAACTATCCAAGCAATCCTACCGGTGTGACCTATTCTCGCCAACAGATTAAAGACCTAGTAGCTGTTCTGAAAAAATATGAGATTTTTGTGGTCTGCGACGAGGTTTATTCTGAGCTAACCTACACTGAGGAAGGCCATGTTTCTCTGGCAGAATATCTCCGGGACCAAACCATTGTGGTCAACGGTCTTTCTAAATCTCATGCTATGACAGGTTGGAGGATTGGCTTTATCTTCGCTCCTGAGAAAATGACCGCTCAGCTGATTAAGAGTCACCAATATCTAGTGACTGCAGCGACGACTAATGCCCAATTTGCTGGTATTGAGGCTTTGACAGTTGGTAAGGATGATGCTCTACCGATGAAGGCTGAATATATCAAGCGTCGGGATTATATTATTGATAAAATGAATGAGATGAATTTCAAAATCATCAAACCGACTGGAGCCTTTTATATTTTTGCTAAAATACCTGTAAAAGAAGGTCAAGATTCCTTCAAATTTTTGAAGGATTTTGCTAAACAAAAGGCTGTGGCTATGATTCCAGGGGTAGCCTTTGGTAAGTATGGCGAAGGCTACTTACGGATTTCTTATGCAGCCAGTATGGAGACTATCCAGGAAGCTATGAAGCGATTGAAGGAATTTATGGAGCAGTATGCAGACTAAGGAATCACGTGGTCTGGTCCTCTTTAACCGCAACTATCGTGAGGATGATAAGCTGGTTAAGATCTTTACAGAGACAGCAGGCAAACGAATGTTTTTCGTGAAACATATCAGCCACTCTAAGTTGGCATCAGTCATCCAGCCCTTGACCCTTGCGGATTTTCTCATGAAAATCAATGATTCTGGGCTTTCTTATATTGATGATGTTAAGGAGGTCCAGACCTTCAAGACCATCAATGCGGATATTTTTCGCTTATCCTATGCCTCTTATATCGTTGCTCTGGCGGACGCTGCTATTGAAGATGGTCGTCATGACGCTCCCCTTTTTGCCTTCTTGGTTAAAACTTTAGAATTGATGGAGCAGGGGTTGGATTATGAGATTTTGACCAATATTTTTGAAATTCAAATTTTGGACCGCTTTGGGATTCAATTGAATTTTCATGACTGTGCTCTTTGTCACCGCGCTGGTCTTCCTTTTGATTTTTCTTACAAGTATTCGGGACTTCTCTGTCCACAACACTATGAAAAAGATAGCTATCGCAGTCATTTGGATCCCAATGTTCCTTATCTTCTAGATCGTTTTCAATCGATTTCTTTTGAGGATTTACAGACGATTTCAGTCAAACCTGAGATGAAGCAGAGGTTGCGGAGATTTATTGATGGTATTTATGATAATTATCTCGGCCTACATTTGAGGTCCAAAAAATTTATTGATGACTTGTCTAAATGGGGAGATATTATGAAATAGGAAGGGGACCCAGGGCCACTACTAGGCCTAGGTCTTTTTGTTTGGCTTTATAAACTTGATGACCTTCACGAAGTAGTTTTGGGATATCTTGCATAGCGAGATTGGCTTGGAAAATTTAACCTTGGTTTATCGGTTTGACTGTTAGGTACTTGTCACTAACTGGGGATGAAAAGCGAGTTGAATTATGCTATAATACTGACACTAAAGAGACGAAAAAGGGGATTGATAATGAAGACAATTGCTATGGATGCTATGGGCGGAGACAACGCCCCCCAGGCTATTGTAGAAGGGGTTAACCAAGCCCTTGCAGAATTTAGCGACATCAAAATCAAGCTTTATGGTCATGAAGAAAAAATCAAGCAATATTTGAAAGCTAACGAGCGTGTTTCTATTGTCCATACTGATGTAAAAATCAATTCAGATGATGAACCTGTCAAGTCCATTCGTAAAAAGAAAGAGGCTTCTATGGTCTTAGGGGCTCAGGCTGTTAAGGATGGTCAAGCCGATGCTGTTATCTCTGCTGGAAATACGGGGGCCCTTTTAGCGGCTGGTCTATTTGTGGTCGGCCGCATTAAGGGAATTGATCGACCAGCCCTCCTATCGACCCTGCCAACCATTGATGGGAGGAATTTTGTCATGTTGGATTTGGGGGCCAATGCTGAAAATACAGCTCATCACCTGCATCAGTATGCTATTCTTGGTTCCTTTTATTCAGAAGCTGTCCAAGGAGTTGCTAAACCTCGGGTTGGTCTTTTAAATAATGGAACCGAAAGCAGCAAAGGTGATCCTTTGCGCAAGGAAGTGTACGAGCTCCTATCGCAGGAACCCGCCGTCAATTTTATCGGTAATATTGAAGCGCGTGAACTTCTTAATGGAGTAGCTGATGTTGTCGTCACCGATGGCTTTACTGGTAATGCTGTCTTGAAGACCATTGAAGGTACAGGACTTTCTATTTTTTCTGCTTTGAAGTCTGCAATTAAGGACGGTGGAACAAAGGCAAAATTGGGAGCCTTCTTTCTCAAGGATTCTCTTTATGGCCTACGCGATCTTATGGATTATTCATCAGCTGGGGGTGCTGTCCTGATTGGCCTGCAGGCTCCTGTTGTGAAGTGTCATGGTTCTAGTGATGCTAAATCTGTTTATTATACCATCAAGCAAGTTCGTACTATGTTAGAAAATCAAGTTGTGGACAAGATTGTGGATGAATTTTCTAAGAAAAATCATTGATAAGAAAGGAGAAGGATAGAAGTCTTGTAAAAGAAAATTGAATATAACTCCTATAATACCCCTTACTAAAATAGTTTATGAATCTTCTCGAAAGGAGAGCAAATGACCAGAAGTGAAATTTTTGATAAGATTAGTCAGATGATTAAGGAACAAATGCATCATGAGGATATGGAGGTGACGGAAGAGACCTCTTTAAAAGATGAACTTGGTGTTGATTCTATTGATTTAATGGAATTTGTCGTCAATCTTGAAGATGAGTTTTCTATTGAGATTCCTGATGATGATATTGAGACTATCGAGCAATTGGGGGATATGTTGGACTATCTGGAAGGTCGTCTGGTTAAATAAGATAAGTTAAGCTCTTAACCCGAGTAGGGTGAGAGCTTTTTAATTATTTAGAAGTAGCTAATCGCAAATTGTTGATAGTAGGCTCGTGACGATTGGTTCTAGGCTAGGTCGAAGATTTAGTTTAGAGTAGAGGGTTTGAGAGCGATAGAAAAGGAGCTGTTATTAAAGATGCGACATTAATGTCAGGTGACACTAATGTCTCTAGTTTTTTTAGATAGCTTTTTCTATAATAAAACCATAGCGATAGAGGAAACGCTATCGCTACTAATTTCGAAATTAAATTATAACTGAAAGGGGATAAGCATGCTTAAGAAAAAGAAAGGTTCAGAAGCGCTGGTAGGCCAAGAACTTGCTAAAGTTTAAGGAGATAATTTTTTGGAGACTTAGGTTGGTAGAGGCTTCCAGGCCCCAATATCCTAAGTGCTTTCGGAAAATTTAATAAGGTCTTTGATTTTATTGCTGCCAGGGTAATGATTATTTAGGAAACTCTTATCAAAAGGAAACTTTTGTAAGGCAGTCCTTAATCTATAGGTTTAGGACTAAAGTAAAACTGAAAAAGGAAAAAGGTGAAAATTATGAATTATGTTGAATTGACAACTGACGAATTGGCAGCTATTGAAGGAGGAAACATCCTTCATTCTATCGGAAATGCTTTCAGCAGTGCTTATCATGGTCTTGTTGATGGCTGGAACAATCACTAATTAGAAGCAATTAAGAAAGGATTAATAACATGGATACAACAGTAGAATATAGTACATTAACAGTAGAAGAATTGTCTGAACTTATCGGTGGTAACGTTTTTTATGATGCTGCTTACCAAGTTGGTAGCTTTGCTCGTGGCGTTTGGGACGCATTCTAATTAAATTAATTTTATAAAATTAAATTATCAAATCATTTTATTGGAGGAAAAATCATGGAAACTAAGACTTTTGAAAAATATGAAACAGTAAATGTTGAAGAACTTGCAGAACTTGTTGGTGGTAACACTGCATATGATGCTGGTAAAGTAGTAGGAAAAGTTGGCCAGATTGCTGCTGTAATTGCTGCATTTTTCTAATGAGAAGGCTAGCTATAATCGTTGCCTTCCTAGTAGTTGTTAGTGTTTTGCTAGTAAAGTTACTATGGGGACAAGCAATAAACCCAGCGAAAATCGTTGTATTGGTTTTTGCTGGTATAGGGTTAGGTAAACAGGTCTTCAAGCCTCAAGCTTAATTATAAGCCGATTCCGTCGGCTTTAATATCCAAGGGAGAAGACTCTCTTGGATATTAAAGCTTATTGTCAAGCTTTACCACTACTTTTAAACCCGAAAGGAAAATCATGAGTGTTTTAGAGGTTAACCAGCTTTATTTTAAGTATGGTAAAAAAACGATTTTGGAGGATGTGACCTTTTCTTTAGATAAGGGAGATATTGTCGGTCTTGTCGGTAGCAACGGTGCTGGTAAGACGACTTTGATGAAAATTATCTCAGGGATTCTTCCAGGTGCTACAGGTAAGGTAACTCTCAAAGCATCTAGTGTGGGAGCTTTGATTGAAGAACCAGCTCTCTATCCCCATATCAGTGTTTTAAGAAATTTACAGTTTTACTGTCGTCTTTATGGACAGGACTATGATATTATTGATAAATTCAAGGACGACCTGGATGTGGCAGGTTATCTAAATAAAAAGGCCTCTAAACTCTCACTTGGGATGCGGCAGAGGGTCGGGCTTTTTATTGCCCTCATTGCCTCAAATGAATTTATTCTTCTGGATGAACCAACCAATGGGTTGGATCCTAAAGGGATTAATAATCTCTTGAATTTGATTAAGGATTTGGCTCACAAGTATGGGATTACCTTTGTTGTCTCCAGTCATATTTTGGCCAACTTGGATCAAGTCTGTAACAAGAACTTTATGATTGCTAATCAGAGGCTGACTAGTCTTGATGACGGACAACATGCTAAATATAGCCTTTATAGCTTTGACACTAGTCCCAAGGATTTACTAGGCTTATTAGATCAGTATCAGCTGACTCATGAACATAAGGGTCGGGATATTTTGGTAACTGATCCTGCTGCTATTGAGGCTGGTTTAGCTAGTCAAGGAATTGATTTACAGTTTGAAAAAGTTGGACTGAGTGAGGTGATTTTTAATGAAGACTAAGTTACGGCTGATTTTTTTGAGGCAAGAACTTTTTACAAAGGGTAGTTTCGTTCTGTTGGCTATTACTCTATTAGCAGGTGGAGCAATCATTTTTTCAGATGTTTATGCTGATACTCATATGGGAGCCCAAGCCATCGTTGCTGCCTATACTACCTTGGCTGATATCTATCTTATTTACTTTGGTGTTGTTAGCTTTGGAAAAGAATTTCAATATCGAACGATTAATATGATTCGGTCAAGTCGTTTGTCCGGTTCGGAAGTTATTATTCGAAAGGTTTTAGACGGTGTAGTATTATCTGTGGCTTTAGCAACATTCCTTTTGGGAGAATTGGCGCTTTACAAATACGTCTTCCATCACCCAGAGGTAGATTTTCGGCACTTTGCTAAATTCCTTTATGCAAACTTTATTATTTACGGTGTCTTCATTTATGCTCTTGCTAACTTAGTTATTTTCTTTGTTAAAAACATCTTAGGTTCCTTCTTATCCGTTTACTTCGGTTTACCACTTTTGACGTTTTTGACAGCCTATTTCCATGATTTTGATAATGTTTTTGGAAAGGCCATGAAATATGTTCCTTTTGAATATGTACGCGGCAAGTTTGATCATGGTCTAGTTTACACGAGTCATGAGTTCTGGGTATTGCTTGTTTGGACAGTTGGTCTGGTAGCTTTGTTACCTCTTGTCTATAAGAAGAAAGGCTTTGTTTAAAAAACTTGGAATGTGAGTGATGCAAGAACTCCAATCAACTATCCGATTGGAGTTTCGTTTTGTTTTCTGCAGAAGGTGGACCTCTTGATAAAGCGTGTTTCTTATGAAGGGGGACATTAATGTCAGGGTGACATCAATGTCACTAGTCTTTTTCATTGACTTCTTCTATAATGTAACCATAGTGATAAAGAAAACATATCACTAATTTATTTAAATTGAGTATAGTGGAAAGGAGATTGTTATGTCGAAAGAAAATAAGAATCCACAGACATTGACAGATCAAGACCTTGCGAAAGTGCAAGGAGGTAATTGGATCAATGTTTTTAAATCTGTTGTTGACTCCGCTCGTCGGTACGTTATATGCGAATAAAACTGTTGTTGACATCGCTCGTCGGGGTGTTATTGTTTATTAGGTATTCTCTGGTAGATAGATTACTGGTTTTAAAATCAGTTTCTAGTTAGTAGAAGGTTGAAATAAAATTAGAGAAGGGAAAGGCTGAGAGAAAGAAAGTCCCATCAGAGCAGCTAATCATATCTGTGCAAATGATGGTATTGATTATTTTCTCCGAGAGGATAGTGGTTTCTTCCTTGGCCTCAGGTTTTATAATGAAAAAAATGGGTAGTGTTATTGCTTTCTTATTGGTAGCGATAATGGCAGTATTGTTAACGTTAAAATTCTTTTCTGGACAAGTGAGTCATTCAGCTCCTTTAGTTTTAGTGCTTATAGCGCTAATAGTTTTAGGGAAAAAAGCTTTGGCAAACATCAAATCCTAGTTGTGGGACATTCAGACTTTGTCTTGAAAAGTCAGCTGAGTTTGTTCAGTTAATCCTTAGAATCCCCAATTGTACTTTATTCAGTTGGGAATTTTGTTATGACATTAAATTGGTTTTGGAAGTGAAATGTTGAAGCTCCTAGAGGTTGTTCGTCCGATAAAAGGAAAGGGGTGACATTGATGTCGTTCCTCTTTTGGATAATATCTTTTATAATAAGGCCATAAAAAAGGTTATCTTATACCGAATTAATTGGAAGGAAAATAATGAAGTACACATTACACAAGGTAAAAAAACAATGGCTTACGATTACTCTAACGGCTATGGCAGGGGTTGTCCTACTAGTAGGAGGAGCAAATACTGTCAGTGCGGATGACCAATCGGTTACTGACCAGCCGACTCAGACCCTAGAACAGGTTCAAGATGATGAAGCTACTGTTACTTCGGACCAGTCAGGAGCAAATGAATCTCAACTTCAACAAACAGGTGTTCCTCAGGCTGATTCTGCTACTGTCAGCCAAGAGCAACAGACTGCTGGCCAAGATACGACAGAAGCTTCTCAAAATTTACAAGCATCTACTACGGTAACTGATGTCACTAAGACTAGTGATCAGTCAGTGAAACAAGTGGAAGTTACGCCGGTATCACAGGTATCTGTTCAACCTGCTACTGACGGAGCTGTTGTTGAGTCAGCTCCATCTCAGACAGCTCCTACTCAAGAAGGACAGAATGACTCTGAAGCGGACCTTGTTCAAGGGGTTAATAATCTTGATTCACAAGCGATTGTTACTACAGCCTTGCCTCAGGATATCAACAAGGTCATTGATGGACATTCGTCAGGTATTTCAACTCTTGATGCTGCAGCCTTGACTCTTGAGTTTGAAAAGGCTCGTCTCAGAGGAGCGACTGATGCTACTATTTTAGAGGAAATTCAGAAGGATGGTCGGGCGGTTCCTAATAATCTGACCTATCTTAGCGACTTTTATGATGCTCGTACAGGAACTAGTGGAGCAGCCTTCAGAGATAAGGCTAGTCAGAAGGTCATCGTCGCTTATACAGGGACAAATAACGATGGTAATGAATTACAGGATGCCCTTGGAGCAGATCTGATAGGAATTGGCTTAGCGCGTGGACAACACTACCAACCGGCTTATGATTTCTATGACAAGATAGCCCGTCAATACGGTGCTGAAAATATTGTCGTTACCGGGCACTCATTGGGAGGAAATGTTGCTCAACGGGTTGCTCTAAAAAAGAATGTTGCAACGACGGTTGTCTATAATGCAGCTCCGCTTTACATCCCATCAGTTGCTTCTGTTGGAAATAAAATTTATGATTCGCTGCGAAAAGTGTTTGATTTGCCATCAAATAGGGAAGAGGCGAAGCAAACAATTGCTGATATTAAGGCTGATATGAAGACCTTTACAGGTCAGGTCACTCGAATCACAACCCAGAAAGACTGGCTCAATAATGCTATGCGCTTATTGGGGGCCGTTTATCTGGGTACGGAATATATTATTCCAAATTCTGGAAATCATGATTTACAGGCGATAGCCAACGATAGCCAACAAGTCGCTAGTGTAAAAGCGCAAGTTAGTCTTTAAAGATATAAAAAGGAAGGATAAAAAGATGAAAACCAAAGAATTACTTTTTTCAGAACTAAACGAGGAAGACTTAGCGGCCATTCGAGGTGGTTCCCTCTGGGATTTCAAAGGGATTATTATTGGCGATCCTTGGTGGTATCCACGTATTGGAATTCCAGAACATCCAATTCTTCTAGATAAATAAGTAAAGCAGCTTGATCTGAGAAAATCAGGCTTTTTTTTTGCTTTTTGAAAGCGACCAAGTGCAAATTCATTGCTTGATATGTCATTAAACTGTTATTTTTTTGATATTGCACAGATATAGAATAGAAAGGTATAATTAACAGAGGACTAAATTGGAGGGCCCAGTATGACAATAAAAGCAGATTTGGGACGACGGATTAAGGCCGAAAGAAACCGGAAAAAAATATCGCAGAGTTCATTTTGCGGGGACGAAGAAAAGTTAACGATTCGTCAGTTGCAGCGGATTGAGCATGGCCAATCCCTACCAACTCTAGAAAAGTTGGAATTTATCGCTGATCGTTTGGACATTAAAATGTCTGACCTTCTGGAAGGTAGGGATATCCAATTACCGGATGACTATTGGGAAATGAAAGCACGGATTGTTAAATTTCCTACCTATGGAGATGAGGAAAGAATCCAGCAAAAACAGAATCTCATTGATGAAATTTATGATAAATACTTTGACAGTCTACCTGAGGATGAACTGCTCTTTTTGGACCTTTCAGAAAATATTCTAGGGGGTATTCATGACAAGAATATTCCTGATATTGAAGAAATTTATGATGATGCCTTCGATCAGGTTCTTAAAAAGGAGAGGTTTGATTTTAACGATTACCTTTATTTGGGCTATTTTTTGCAACAGTGTCGCAAGGATTCCGATTATGATTATAAGACTTTTAAAAAAATTGAGCAGAAATTACTAAAGCAGGAGCTATTGGCAGATGATCTCTATAATATTGAACTTTTAGTGACAGTAATGGATGCTGCTACTGTCTATGCTTTTCATGATGATTATGGAAATATCATGCCCTTGTTAGAAAAGCTGAATCGTATTATTGATAAAGCTCAACTCCCCACTTACAAGGTAGGACTTTTAGAACTTGAGGCCAAGTACTATATTAAGGTTGTTGAAGATAAAGAAAAAGCCAAAGAACTTTATCAGCGCGCTCTGATGCTGGGAGATATTCTAGATGATCCCACCATTATTGCTGATGTTAAGATGGAAATGAAAAATGATGGGATAGATGAATAAAGTTTCTACGGAGCTTCATTGTATAGAGAAGAGTGATTTCTTTTAAGAGATCACTTTTTTAGTTTTTGGAAAAGGTGACATAAATGTCGTTTTGTTTTGAGCTGAATGGGTGTAGAATAGGTTTATAAAATAAAAGGGGGTTTAATAATGAACTTGAAAAAGATTATTGAATTAGCAATCACGCTTGTAACTTTAGTGTGTACAATTGCACGTTAATAATGAATGATTTAGATTAGAAGATATATAGGAAGGGGCTATTTTGAAAAAGTATACCTATATTGCCCAGGTAGATGAGCGCGATTGTGGGGTAGCGGCCTTGGCCATGGTCCTTAAGCATTATGGATCGACCTATAGTTTGGCCTACCTTAGGGAACTGGCTCAGACCTCTCGGGAAGGAACCTCTGCCTTGGGCTTGATAAGGGCGGCCCAAGGTTTAGGACTTAAAACCAAGGCTATCCGAGCGCAATTAGATCTTTTTGATGATGAGCATTTGACCTATCCCTTTATCGTTCATGTTGTTAAGGATGAGAGTCTGCAACACTACTACACGGTCTTTGGGCAAGATGGAGATAAGATTATTATCGGCGATCCTGATCCTGGGAAGAAGGTTGTTAAGTTGCCACGTTCGCAATTTGAAAAAGAATGGACAGGTGTTGCTCTTTTCTTTGAACCGAGCGAGACTTATACAGTTCACAAGGAGAAGCTCAAGGGGCTCTGGTCTTTTGTACCAATCTTACTGAAAAAGAAGACCTTGATTGCCGTTATTGTTGCCATGAGTTTTATGGTGACCGTAATTAATATCGTTGGGTCATACTATTTGCAAGGGATGTTGGATAGCTTGATTCCAAGAGCCATGTACTCATTTTTGACGATTGTCTCCTTAGGGCTCTGTCTTGCTTATCTGGCTCAACAGGTCTTCCAATTTTTCCAGACCTACTTGCTCTCTCGTCTCAGCAATTATCTAGCTGCACAGGTCATCCTTCCTTATATTAAGCATGTCCTGTCTCTGCCGATGAGCTTCTTTACCTCTCGGCGGACTGGTGAGATTACTTCACGTTTTGGCGATGCTAGCACAATTATTGATGCCTTAGCTTCAACGATTTTGTCACTCTTCTTGGATTTGACGATTGTTATTACCTTGGCTGTGACCCTCTTTGTACAAAGTACACAGCTCTTTAGTTTGACCTTACTGGTGGTTCCTCTCTATGCCTTGGTGATTCTATCCTTCCTCAAATTTTTTGATCATCAGAACTATCAGGTAATGGAAGCTAATAGTAAGGTTAACACCGCTATCATTGATGATTTGCGGGGGATTGAAACGCTTAAATCCCTACGAGTTGAAAAGCGGCGTTACTCTTCAATTGAAGGTAAGTTCTCAGATTATTTGACTAAGTCTCTGAAGCGGAGTCAGTGGGAGGCTATTCAAACGAGCTTGAAGTCGATTGTCCAGCTTGTCTTTAATGTCTTGATTCTTTGGTATGGGGCTAATTTGGTGATGCGTGGTCAACTCTCAATAGGGCAGTTGATTACCTATAACATGCTGCTGACCTATTTTACAACCCCCCTGACCAATATTATTAATTTGCAAGGAAAACTCCAACAAGCGCGTGTTGCTAACAACCGCCTCCAAGAAGTATATGTGGTTGATAAGGAAGAAGAGGCTAAAAATGATGTGAAAGACTTTACCAGCCTTCAGCTATCGGGTGTGGGCCATCGCTTTAGCTACCAACAAGAAACCTTAAAGGATATTGACTTATCAATTGAGCGCGGTGATAAGATTGCCCTGATGGGTAAGAGTGGTTCTGGTAAGACAACTTTGGCTAAGATTTTAGCGGGTTACTATACTGTAAACCAAGGTAAAACTCTGATTGATGAGCGGTCTGTTGGTTATCCTGAATTGAGGAGTTTGGTTACCTATGTTCCCCAACAATCCTATGTGTTCACAGGAACCATTTTGGAAAACCTCCTGCTTGGAGTGTCCGGTGATGTTGATGAGAAACGTTTGATAGAAGTTTGTACTACAGCTGAAATTTTAGAAGATATTCAAGCTATGCCGCTAGGCTTTCAATCTCAAGTTTCCGAAGATGGTGGCCTGTCGGGTGGGCAAAAGCAACGGTTAGCCATTGCTCGGGCTCTGCTTTCAGACCAGCCAATTTTAGTCTTTGACGAAGCCACAAGTGGACTTGATGGTGATACGGAAGAAAAAGTTATTAAAAATCTCAATAGTATCGATCGGACCATGATTTTTGTTGCCCACCGAGGTAGCATCTCAAATTATGCTAACCGAATTGTTAAGATTGAGGCTGGTAAAAAAATTAGCGATCAACCCAACCAAAAACTCAGGTGGTCACGTTTAGGTTTAGGCCATGTTGTTTAATGATAAAATAGCTCCTTATAGATAAGACAAGCACTCTCAACAACTTAAGATTGAGGGTGTTTTATTATCACTTTTTAAGTCACTCATTATCATTAGTTAGTTGTGTCTGCGCTGTCATCAAACTGTTATTTTTTTGATATTGTATAAGGACCAAAAAGGACGGTATAATGAACCAAGAATTGGAGGACGATTATGACGATGAAAGAAGTTCTAGGGCAGCGGATTAAGGAAGAAAGAGAAAGCAAGCAGATCTCACAGAAGCTCCTATGCGGGAATGGGGCAGCTCTGACTGTCCGCCAACTGCAAAGGATTGAGCATGGCCAGTCCCTGCCGACGCTGGAGAAACTGGAGTTTATCGCCCGGCGCTTGGATTTGAAAACGTCAGACCTTTTGGAGAGCGTTGATGTCCAATTGCCAGAGGATTATTGGGCTATGAAGGCTCGAATCGTTAAGTTCCCCACCTATGGGGAGAAAGAGCGGATTCAACGTAAGCTGGACCTGATTAACGAGGTTTTAGTCAAGTACTTTGATCGTCTGCCTGAGGATGAGTTGCTCTTTTTGGACCTGTCAGAAAATATCTTGGATAGGATCCACGATAAACGTATCCCCAATATCGAGGAAATCTATGATGATGCTTTCGAGCAGGTACTCAGGAAGAAAACCTTTACTTTTAATGACTACCTTTATTTGAGTTATTTTTTACAAAAGTGTCGCAATGAAGCTAGTTATGATCGAAAGATCTTCAAACAGATTGAGCAAAAATTACTCCAACAAGAACTGAGTTCAGACGAGTTTTATAATATTGAATTTTTGGTAGCAGTTATGGATGCGGCTGCTGTCTATGCTTTTCATGATGATTATAAGGATATCATGCCATTGTTGAAGAAAATACATTGGATTATTGAGCAAGCCCAACTCCACACCTATAAGGCAGGGGTTCTAGAATTAGAAGCTAAATACTATGTTAAAATCGCTAAGGATAAGGATAGGGCCAAGAAACTTTATCAACAAGCTCTAAAGTTAGGGGAAATCTTGGAGGATCCTGCTATTATTGCAGATATTAAGATGGAAATGAAAAACGATGGGATTGAGTAAGAGCGAGTTTCTTTTATTATTTAAGTTGATTGTCAGTTTATTTACTTTGTTATTAGATAAAGGATTTCAATTCTTTGCATTGGTTAATCCTGTCAGAAAAAGACCGAACTTTTGTTCGATCTTTTTTATTTAGTCTTGAATAATGGTCAGCTCACTCTTGATACCATTGAGCTCGATTGTGTTATCTGCTTCTGGATTTGAAAAGTCGCTAGTTGGTTGACCATTTTTTTCAAAGGTCATTTTAGTGGTAAGACATCTTTTTTTGCTGGCAAACTGAAAATCTTTTGGAACATAGAGTTTGGAGCTGCAGGAAACTTGGTTGAGATCAAGTTTGCCCTTGAAATGACTTAGAATGATTCGACTATCTAAGTTATTGTTCAGTTCAATATGACCTTGGCAGTCCTTGATGGTAAACTCTGAGGCTCGCCCATCAAACTCAATATTAACCGTTTTTATTCCAAGTAAATCTAGCTTTTGGCAGTTAGCAGCAATCTCACAATTTTCTAGATATTTTTCTGGCAACTTGACTAGAATGGTTAGATCTTCTTTGGCTTGGTTCTGACTCAAGTCTTGAGATTGTTTCAGGTTCACATCAAGAGCTTTTTTTTGATCGTCAAGTTTAAGCTTACAAATCTGTTCTAGTTTTTCAATAGTATTTGATTTGAGATAGACCTCAATTTTTTCATTCTCAGCTATTTGCAGCCGGATTTCATGAGCAACTCCTAGCTTGAGATCAAATCGTTTGGGTCTGTCAATATCATAACTGGTGTAGCTTTGATAGAGAAAATCTTTGGTCGGTTGAGCAATATTTTCTTGGAGTAGTTGATCTAGAGAAATCTCAAAGAGATTAGCTAAGGCTTGCAGGTTGCCGATATCAGGCAGACCACCACCAGTTTCCCACTTGGTGATGGCTTGACGGGAAACATTAAGGTTTTCAGCTAGTTTTTCCTGAGAGAGCCCCAGCTCTTTGCGATAGTGACGAAGGGTTTGTTCAAGTGCCATAATATTATTTCCTTATTTCTAATAGTTCTGTGAATAGCTTGAGGTCTAATTTTCTGGTCTCAGCCTATTCACTCTTTTACTCTACCTTGAGTGAGACTGGAGAACCAGCAAGTTTGTTTGTCATTTAATAAAATTTTGCTACTTTGCGTAGCATAGCACTATTATAACCTATTTAGCAGGTTGAGTCAGGGTTGTTTTCGTATCAAAGAATTGCGCTACAAAGCGTAGCAAAAATAGATAATTTGTTAATCATAGTTGCTGGTCGCGATTCTATTTTCTCGTTATAGTATGAGCGACCTAGTTAAAAGGAGGATACTTATGATTAAACAGGTTATCATTTCGGCCCATCAGCTTGGAAAAAGTTTTGGTGAAAAAAATAATCAAGAGACGATCTTTTCTCATTTAAATCTTGAGATTTATCAAGGAGATTTTACAGTTATTATGGGAGCTTCGGGAGCAGGAAAATCCACCCTGCTCTATTCTTTGTCGGGAATGGACAAACCAACAGAAGGAGAAGTTTATATTGATGGTACTAATATCACCCAAATGACCAGCGATCAACTGGTCAAATTTCGTAGGAAACAATGTGGCTTTGTTTTTCAGCAAATTTATCTCATGCAAGAGCAGAATCTTATGGATAATGTGCTAATAGCAGGAACCTTACTGACAAGAAAGCGAAAGGAATTGCTAGCCCAAGCCAAGAATTTGTTTGCGCAAGTGGCTATTTCAGAGCAAACTCAAGCCAAACTCCCTTCGCAAGTTTCGGGAGGGGAGGCCCAGCGGGCAGGAATCGTTCGAGCAATTATTAATCAGCCCAATGTTTTATTTGCGGATGAGCCAACAGGGGCTTTGAATTCAGCAAATTCAGATGCTGTTTTAGATGTTTTCTCTTCGCTTCATCAAGGAGGGCAAAGCATTGTGATGGTGACGCACGATAAAAAGTCGGCCTTACGAGGAAACCGGATTATCTATCTCAAAGATGGGAAGATTTTTGGTGAATGTCAGTTTGATGAGGCATTAGGTGACAAGGAGCGTCAGAAAAAATTTGATCAGTTTCTTTTAGAAATGGGGTGGTAAGTATGTTTCTTGCTTTTCAAAATCTCAGGAAGCAAAAGCGTCACTATTTTTCTTTCGCTTTGATGCTCTTTTTGACAGCGGTCATTGTCAATCTATCCCTCGTTCTCTCTTTTCAAATATCAAAAGCCTATGATCAGAACTTTAACAGATTAAAGACTGCCGAGTTGAATGTTTTGATTTCCCAGAAACAAGACAGTAAAGACCTATTAAAAGAGATTGATAAAATTCAGGGGGTGACTCTTGTAGAGCGTCATCAAGGGATTTTTACCAAGGCTAAGGTTCATCATTTTGCAGGGACAGACTTTGAAATGACAACAGTTTTCTACGACAGTAGTCAGAAAAGGAATTTGAATCGCTTTGAGTTGTCAAAATCTAGTAAAGTGGCCAGTCAGAGTGTCTATATCCCTAATTATATCTCCAAACTAGGAGGCTTTCCCCTTGGTTCTAAAATACGCTACACTATAGGCAAAAAGGACTACACCTATTCTGTCGCTGGGACCGTGGAAGAGATGCAGTACGGCAATTACGGTACTAATGTTATTGGGATCTATCTTCCCCATAATGCTTATCAGTCTCTATTCAAGGAAGAAGAGGCACATTCAGTTGCGGAATATTCTCTAAAGGTAAGTTCGTCATCAGATCTTAGTGTGGTGAAGAAAAAACTGACTTCGCTCTTGTCTGACAAAGGTATTGCAGCTGTGCTTATTAAAGATAGTAAAACCGTCAAGCAGGCGAGAACCATGATGAGCACCTTATTGATTGCTATTTTTATAGCAGTAGCTGGGATAGTTTTTATCATTAGCTTATTCTTGAGTGCTTTTCGAATTCAAAATCACCTTAAATCAGAAGTGGTTAATATGGGGGTGCTTAAGGCAATGGGTTATACCAGTGCTAAGATTATCTTTTCAGAAGTGCTTCCTTATCTATTGGTGGCTATGATAGCTACGGTTACGGGGGTTCTAACCTCCTATCTGGTTCTTCCTTTTCTCGCTTCCTTTTTAGCAGTTCAATCGGGATTCTCCTTTCAGCCGACCTTTGATAGCTATGCTCTGTGTCTGATTGTGGTGTTTGTGACTGGAGTAGCAGGTGGGTTAACTTATCTTTGTGCTAGAAAAATTCATCGCTTCAACCCTATTGATGCTGTTAGGAGAACAGACTCTACTCGGCGATTCTCGAATCATTTTTCCCTAGCAAATTCTAAGCTAGGAATCTCGGGGGCTTTAATCTTAAAGCAAGTATTTGCGTCTTTTTGGCAAAATATGCTACTGTTTGTTTTAACCGTAGGACTCATGATGTTACTCGCTTTCTCAGGGACACTGCTTTATAATACTGCCGGTAAGCCCGATAATTTTTTAAGAACCCTTTCAGAAGAGCTCCCTTCTGCTATTTTTACTGTAGACAAACCTCAAGAGTTACAAAATATAAAAAAGGAGCTTAAAAGCGACTCCAGAGTTAAACAAGTTTTAGACTATTCTACTCAGTCTGTCAATGGTCCTGATGGAGGTCTAACAGCATTTGTAACACCAGACTTCTCTAAGTTGACTAATGATATTATTTATAAAGGTAGAAACCCCTCGACCAGTGATGAGGTGGCAATTGGCAGTGCCTTAGCTCATCATTATAAAATTGGTGATTGGATTAGACTGGATAATAATGGCAGGTCTCACACCTATAAAGTTACAGGCTATGTCCAAAGTGTCAACAATCAAGGACAGGTTTGTGAATTGACGGCGGCAGGCTATCATAAGATTACTGAAACGAGACTGAATCATTTGAATGTTTATCTGAAGAAAGGAGCGTCTGTCAGGCGTTTCATAAAAGAATACAGGAAGAACCATTCGAATAGTTCTTTAAAGGTTACTAATTACGATCAAGTTATTAAGACTGGTAGTAGGCTCTATACGGGAGTTATTGCTCTTGTCTTAGGTGCTGTCTTTACACTTTCCATATTTATGATTAGCTTAGTTTTGTTTGTGGTTATTAATTCACTGATTACCAGACGCAAGCAGGAGCTAGGCATCTATAAGGCTCTAGGTTGGTCCAATAAGCAACTGATTTTCCAGTTAATTTTTGGCTTTATTCCTGTTATAATACTGGCCGCATTTTTATCCATTCTGCTAGCTATCTCTCTCATTCCCTTACTAAATCAGGAAGTTTTAGGTCTGGTTGGAGTTTATAAAAACCATTTTCAAGTTTCATTAGGAGTTTTGTTTCTTCTTGCTTTAGCTTTTGTTGGGTTAAATTTTGCAATTAGTTTGTTTTTATCTCGGTCAATAAAAACGATTGTCCCTTATTCTCTTTTAACAGAATAGCAAAACAAAAATAGTTCGTGAATAGCGAACTATTTTTGTTTTTGTTTTTTGTATTGTCTGTAAAACATTGAATAAGTCAGTGGGGTATGTTAAAATTTAGGAGAACAAAAAGGGAAGGCGAACATTTTCATGAAAAAAGAACTCATTTACACCGGTAAAGCCAAGGATATTTACACGACAGAGGATGAGAATGAGATTGTATCGGTCTACAAGGACCAGGCAACCATGCTTAATGGGGCTCGCAAGGAGACCATCAAGGGCAAGGGCGTGCTGAACAATCAAATCTCATCCTTAATTTTTGAAAAGTTAAATGCGGCTGGTGTGGCGACCCACTTTCTTAAGCAGTTGTCGCAAACAGAACAACTCAATAAAAAGGTCAAAATCATTCCTTTGGAAGTGGTTTTACGCAACTATACGGCAGGTTCTTTCGCCAAGCGTTTCGGTCTGGAAGAGGGCATCAAATTTGAGACGCCGATTGTTGAATTCTACTATAAAAGTGATGAGCTGGATGATCCCTTTATCAATGACGATCACGTCAAGTTTTTGGATATTGCCGATGATCAGCAGATTGCCTTTCTGAAGGAAGAAACTCGTCGGATCAACGGTCTTTTGAGCGACTGGTTCAGTCAAATTGGTCTCAAGTTGATTGACTTCAAGTTGGAATTTGGTTTCGACAAGGATGGCAAGATTATTTTGGCGGATGAATTTTCACCAGACAACTGTCGCCTTTGGGACAAGGAAGGCCATCACATGGACAAGGATGTTTTCCGCAGAGACTTGGGTAATCTGACCGATGTCTACGAAGTTGTTTTGGAAAAACTGCAAGGAGCAAAGACCTCAAACCACTAAAGTGGCAGATGTCTAAGGGCAATCGTTATGGCGATTGCCTAGCTCTCTCACTAACTCAGATAAAATAGCCTTATCGACTATTTTATCTGAGTGTCGCAAGGTCAGACATTACCGAAGAACAGCAAAGTGAGCTGACGAGGGATTTTTTGATTCTTCAAGAGTATAAGTTAGGAAATTTAATACAAAGGAATTAATCATGGATAAGCGAATTTTTGTGGAGAAGAAGGCCGACTTTCAGGTTAAGGCGACGTCTCTTGTCAAGGAATTGACCCATAATTTACAGTTGTCGAGCTTGAAAACCTTACGTCTGGTTCAGGTCTACGATGTTTTTAACCTTCCAGCAGACCTTTTGGAAAAGGCTCAGGCTCACATTTTTTCTGAACGGGTGACCGATCAGGTCTTGGACCAGATCGACATTGAAAAGACCTTGGCAGCTTCTGCCTATTTTGCTATCGAAGCTCTGCCTGGCCAGTTCGACCAAAGGGCGGCCAGTGCCAAGGAAGCCCTCCTGCTCCTTGGGGGAAGTTCAGATGTTCAGGTCAACACAGCCCAGCTTTATCTGGTCAATCAGGATATTGCCCAGGATGAATTGGCGGCCCTCAAGCACTACCTGCTGAATCCGGTTGATTCTCGCTTTAAGGATATTGATGCAACCTTGGCTCCTCAGGCCTTTGCAGCTTCTGACAAGACCATTCCCAATCTCGACTTCTTTGCCAGCTACTCAGCTGAAGATTTCAAGGCCTATAAGGCCAAGGAAGGTCTGGCTATGGAAGTGGATGACCTGGTTTTCATTCAGGACTACTTTAAAAAATTGGGGCGGGTGCCAACGGAAACCGAGCTCAAGGTCTTGGATACTTATTGGTCTGACCACTGTCGTCACACGACCTTTGAAACTGAGCTTAGAAATCTTGACTTTTCTCAGTCCAAATTTCAGGAGCAGTTGCAGGCAACCTATGATAAGTATTTGGCCATGCGACACGAATTGGGGCGTGATGATAAGCCTCAGACCTTGATGGATATGGCAACGATTTTCGGTCGTTATGAGCGGGCCAATGGCCGTCTGGACGACCTGGAGGTTTCTGATGAAATCAATGCTTGCTCGGTAGAAATCCAGGTGGATGTCAATGGGGTTAAGGAGCCTTGGCTCCTCATGTTCAAGAATGAGACCCACAATCACCCAACAGAAATCGAACCTTTTGGTGGAGCGGCAACCTGTATCGGTGGTGCCATTCGTGACCCACTTTCAGGTCGTTCTTATGTTTATCAGGCCATGCGGATTTCAGGAGCGGGTGATATTACGACTCCGATTGCTGATACCAGAGCTGGGAAGTTGCCGCAACAGGTTATTTCGAAAACGGCTGCCCATGGTTATTCCTCCTACGGGAACCAAATCGGCTTAGCGACGACCTATGTTAAAGAATACTTCCACCCAGGCTTTGTTGCTAAACGGATGGAGCTGGGAGCAGTTGTCGGTGCAGCTCCTAAGGAAAATGTTGTCCGTGAAAAACCAGAGGCTGGCGATGTTGTCATCTTGCTTGGTGGTAAAACCGGACGTGACGGCGTCGGTGGTGCGACGGGTTCTTCCAAGGTGCAGACGGTTGAGTCCGTTGAAACCGCTGGTGCAGAGGTACAAAAGGGGAATGCCCTTGAGGAACGTAAGATTCAACGCCTCTTCCGCAAGAAGGAAGTAACCCGCCTGATTAAGAAGTCTAACGACTTTGGAGCTGGCGGTGTCTGCGTGGCAATCGGTGAGCTGGCGGATGGTCTGGAAATTGATCTGGATAAGGTTCCGCTCAAGTATGCTGGTCTTAACGGTACCGAAATCGCTATCTCTGAAAGTCAAGAGCGGATGGCTGTTGTCGTTCGTCCAGAAGATGTGGACACCTTCATTGCTCAATCCGCCCAAGAAAATATTCAAGCTGTCGTTGTGGCGACAGTTACGGAAAAACCAAACCTCGTCATGACCTGGAATGGTAATACTATTGTCAATATTGAACGCCCCTTCCTCGATACCAACGGTGTTCGGGTCGTAGTGGATGCCAAGGTTGTCGATAAAGAGCTGGACCTGCCTGAGGTTCGTCAGACTTCGCCAGCCAGCTTGGAAGCTGATACCCTGGCAGTTCTTGCCGACCTCAACCACGCTAGTCAAAAGGGTCTGCAGACCATCTTTGATAGTTCGGTTGGTCGCTCAACTGTCAATCATCCTCTAGGAGGTCGTTACCAAATCACGCCGACAGAAAGTTCTGTGCAAAAATTGCCGGTTGAACATGGTCTTACCAAGACGGCCTCGGTTATGGCTCAGGGCTACAACCCTTACTTGGCTGAATGGTCTCCCTACCACGGAGCAGCCTATGCTGTTATCGAAGCGACCGCTCGCCTAGTGGCGACTGGTGCCAATTGGTCTAAGGCAAGATTTTCTTACCAAGAGTATTTCGAGCGGATGGACAAACAGGCCGACCGCTTCGGCCAACCGCTAGCAGCCTTGCTGGGTTCTATTGAGGCTCAGAGCCAATTAGGCCTACCATCTATCGGTGGTAAGGACTCCATGTCTGGTACCTTTGAAGAATTGACGGTTCCGCCAACCCTGGTAGCCTTTGGGGTAACCACAACTGATAGCGATAAGGTTCTCTCACCTGAATTTAAGGCAGCTGGAGAAAATATCTACTATATTCCTGGTCAAGCCCTCAGTCAAACCATTGATTTTGATCTAATTAAGAGTAACTTTGCTAGCTTTGCCAGCCTCCAGGATAAGCATCAGATTACAGCGGCCTCTGCTGTTAAATATGGCGGCCTGCTGGAAAGCCTAGCCTTGATGACCTTCGGTAATCATATCGGGGCAGAAGTTGAACTTGACAAGCTTGACACCAGCTTGACAGGTCAACTGGGAGGCTTTGTCTTTAGCTCTCCTGCCGAGATTGACGGACTTGTCAAGCTGGGTCAAACTAGCGATAACTTTACACTTCTTGTCAATGGTGTCAAGTTATCTGGCGACAAGCTTCTGTCAGCCTTTGAAGGCAAACTTGGGGAAGTTTACCCAACAGAATTTAAGCAAGAAACCAACCTTGAGAGTGTTCCAGCCGTCTTGACAGATGCTGTCAAAGAAGCGAAAGTCAAGGTTGCAAAACCTCTGGTTTACATTCCAGTCTTCCCAGGTACCAATTCCGAATACGATTCGGCCAAGGCCTTTGAGGTAGCTGGTGCCCAAGTAGAATTAGTGCCTTTCGTCACCTTAGATGCAGCAGCTATTGAAGCTTCTGTTGACACCATGGTTGACAAGATTGACAAGGCTAATATCATCTTCTTTGCCGGTGGCTTCTCGGCCGCCGATGAACCAGATGGTTCTGCCAAGTTTATTGTTAACATTCTGCTCAATCAAAAGGTTCGCCAAGCAATTGACAGCTTTGTTGAACGAGGCGGCCTCATCATCGGCATCTGTAATGGTTTCCAAGCCTTGGTTAAATCCGGACTGCTTCCTTATGGTAATTTTGAAGAAGCTGATGAAGACAGTCCTACCCTCTTCTACAACGATGCCAACCAGCATGTGGCTAAAATGGTAGAAACACGGATTGCCAATACCAATTCACCATGGCTGGCGGATCTTGAGGTTGGCGACATTCACGCTATCCCTGTTTCCCACGGGGAAGGGAAGTTCGTTGTCAGCGACCAAGAGTTCAAGGAGCTGCGGGACAATGGCCAAATTTGGAGCCAATATGTTGACTTTGACGGGCAACCAAGTATGGATTCCAAATACAATCCAAATGGCTCTAGCCATGCTATTGAAGGCATTACCAGCAAGAATGGCCAAATTATTGGTAAGATGGGTCACTCAGAACGCTGGGAAGCCGGACTTTTCCAAAACATCCCTGGTAACAAGGACCAAAAGCTCTTTGAATCAGCGGTTCGCTACTTTACTGGCAAATAATACTCTTCGAAATCAAAACGATCTAACGGACAGGCAAGCCCATAATTTTTACAACTGAGCCTGCTACAAGAACTGCCATGCAGCTCTTTATGTCCCTTACTAATTTCGTACAAGCCATAGTATCGACAGTTTGTACGAAATGTCGCATCGGTAACTCACCTTACCCTATCTCAGTACTGCCTGTGGTTCGTTTTATGGGGGATACCTCACAAAGCTGGTCGGTTTCATCAACTTTGCTCCCTCCAATTTTGTCAGGCATTTTCAGCTGGCGATGGCAAAACCAGTAAGTTTGTTGCAAGTGCTTTCCGCCCTGATCAACCGTCTAAAACTGAGACTGTATGTTTGCTTTTCGTGATAGAAGGCAGGTAAGGACTTGCGTCCGCTAGCACTTAAAGAGGATAGCATAAAAGAAACGTTAGGAAAAACAATGACGTACGAAGTAAAATCTTTAAATGAAGAATGTGGAATTTTTGGAATTTGGGGACATCCTCAAGCTGCCCAAGTGACCTATTTTGGTCTCCACAGTCTACAACATAGAGGTCAGGAAGGGGCTGGAATTCTGGTCAATGATGCGGGCAACCTCAAACGTCACCGCGATGTTGGCCTGGTTTCAGAAGTCTTTCGAAACCCTGATGACCTAGCAAAATTAAAAGGAACGAGTGCCATCGGTCACGTTCGCTATGCGACAGCTGGTGAAGCGACCATTGATAATATCCAACCCTTTCATTTCCGCTTTCACGACGGCCATTTAGGTCTGGCCCACAATGGGAATCTGACCAATGCCCAGACTTTGAGGGCTGAGTTGGAAGATAAGGGGGCTATTTTCTCCAGCACCTCGGATAGTGAAATTCTCATGCACCTGATTCGCCACATCCGCAAGAGCAACTTTATTGACAAGGTCAAGGAGGCCCTCAATACCGTTAAGGGTGGCTTTGCCTATCTGCTCATGGCTGAGGATAAGCTGATTGCTGCTCTGGACCCCAATGGTTTCCGGCCCCTCTCCATCGGCAAGATGAAAAATGGATCCTGGGTGGTTTCTAGTGAAACCTGTGCCTTTGAGGTGGTCGGAGCCCAATGGGTCCAAGATGTTGAGCCTGGACAGCTGGTTATCATTGATGACAGCGGGATTCAGTTTGATAATTACACGACTGACACTCAGCTTGCCATCTGTTCTATGGAATATATCTATTTTGCCCGGCCCGATTCCACTATTCACGGGGTCAATGTTCATACGGCCCGCAAGAATATGGGACGTCGCCTGGCTCAGGAATTCAATCACGAGGCTGACATTGTGGTCGGCGTGCCTAATTCCTCCCTATCAGCAGCCATGGGCTTTGCTGAAGAATCTGGCCTGCCCAATGAAATGGGCCTGATTAAAAATCAATACACCCAAAGGACCTTCATTCAACCGACCCAAGAATTGCGGGAGCAAGGGGTCCGGATGAAGCTCTCGGCCGTTTCGGGCGTGGTCAAGGACAAGCGAGTAGTCATGATTGACGACTCCATTGTTCGAGGAACGACCAGTCGGCGGATTGTCCAGCTTCTGCGGGAAGCAGGGGCCAAGGAAGTCCATGTGGCTATCGGTAGCCCTGAGCTCAAGTATCCTTGCTTTTACGGCATTGACATCCAGAGCCGCAGGGAATTGATTTCGGCCAACCACGATGTGGAAGAGGTCCGGCAGATTATTGGTGCGGATAGCCTGACCTACCTGTCCAAGGAAGGCCTGATTGAGTCGGTTGGTCTGGAGACCGATGCCCAAAATGGTGGTCTCTGTGTCGCCTACTTCGATGGCGATTACCCAACCCCTCTCTACGACTATGAAGAACGCTACCTGCAAAGTCTTAAGGAGAAAACCTCTTTCTTTAGAAACTAAGCGATTAACTTGTAGGCTTTGAGAAAAGTCAAATCTCTTCTTATACAATAGAAAAAAAGGAAAATCTTATGTCTAAAAATGCTTATGCCCAATCGGGTGTTGATGTTGAAGCCGGCTACGAGGTTGTCGAGCGAATTAAGAAACACGTAGCCAGGACTGAACGTCTGGGTGTCATGGGAGCCCTGGGTGGCTTCGGTGGCATGTTTGATCTGAGTCAAACTGGCATCAAGGAACCTGTCTTGATTTCAGGAACGGACGGCGTTGGCACCAAGCTCATGCTGGCCATCAAGTACGACAAACACGACACCATCGGTCAGGATTGTGTGGCCATGTGTGTCAATGACATCATCGCTGCTGGAGCAGAGCCCCTTTATTTCCTCGACTATGTGGCGACTGGTAAAAACGAACCGGCCAAACTGGAGCAGGTTGTCGCTGGCGTGGCCGAAGGCTGTGTCCAAGCCGGTGCTGCCCTGATTGGTGGTGAAACCGCTGAAATGCCTGGTATGTATGGTCAGGATGACTATGACCTGGCTGGTTTTGCGGTCGGTATCGCCGAAAAATCTCAGATTATTGATGGGTCCAAGGTGCAGGCTGGCGATGTCCTCTTGGGTCTGGCTTCCTCAGGTATTCATTCCAATGGCTATTCCTTGGTCCGCAAGGTTTTCGCCGATTATACGGGTGACGAAGTTCTGCCGGAATTGGAAGGCAAGCCCCTCAAGGGGGCCCTGCTGGAGCCAACTAGGATTTATGTCAAGGCTGTCCTGCCTTTGGTTAAGGAAGGTCTGGTCAACGGCATTGCCCACATCACCGGTGGTGGTTTTGTGGAAAATGTCCCTCGCATGTTTGCGGACAATTTGGCAGCTGAAATCCAAGAAGACCAGGTGCCAGTGCTACCAATTTTCAAGGCTCTGGAAAAATACGGCCAAATCAAGCACCAAGAAATGTTTGAAATCTTCAACATGGGTATTGGTCTTATGCTGGCGGTCAGTCCTGACAAGGTTGAACGAGTCAAGGAAATCTCGGATGAGCCGGTTTATGAGCTGGGTCGCATTGTCGAAAAGACCGAGGCTAGTGTGGTGATTAAGTAATGGGCAAAAAGATTGCAGTTTTTGCTTCGGGCAACGGCTCAAATTTTCAGGTCATCGCGGAAAATTTCCCTGTAGACCTGCTCTTTAGTGACCATCGGGATGCCCATGTTCTTGAACGGGCGAAAAAGCTGGGCGTGGCCAGTTTCGCTTTTGAGCTCAAGGAATTTGCCAGCAAAGCTGACTACGAGCAGGCTCTGGTTGACCTTCTGGTCGAGCACCAGATTGACCTAGTTGTCCTGGCGGGTTATATGAAAATTATTGGCCCGACCTTGCTTGCAGCCTATCAGGGACGAATTATCAACATTCACCCCGCCTACCTGCCTGAATTTCCTGGTGCTCACGGTATCGAAGATGCCTGGAATGCAGGCGTTGACCAGTCGGGGGTGACCGTGCACTATGTAGATAGCGGTGTCGATACTGGCCAAGTCATTCAGCAAGTTCGTGTTCCCCGCCTAGCTGATGACACCATCGACAGCTTTGAAGCAAGGATTCACCAACATGAGTACCAACTCTACCCCCAAGTCCTAGAAAGCCTGGGAGTGGAGAGGAAATGATGAATGATAACGAATTAGATGGTTATAAACTTTTTTTGAAAAAGTCTTTCCAAGTATGTCTGATACAGATATCTTAAATGAGCTGTGGAATTTTGCAAATACTTCGCTTTATAAAATTGAGTATCCAGAGGCAGAGGAAGCTTGGAAAGATTTAAAACAGTCAATTGATGAAAGAAGTAAAGGCATAAACAAGCGAGGCAATACTGTTTATGTTCGTACATTTGGTAATAAGAAAGATAGAGAATCTGAGGAATTGCTGAGGTGTTTTTATAAGCACGTTTATGGTATTGACTTTATTAAAATAGATAAAAGCAATAACCAAAAGCCAACTTCTGTTTTACAAAAATACACGGACTATAGTAAAAAGAATAGTAATAAGAAAAAGAAATTAGTAAATTACCAAATATCACATATATTTGGTAAAACACTTAATTGCTACGCATTCGCTGCCCCATGGAATGTCATCTATTTGCCCAAAATTTTAGATCCACTTACTGGCCATGAAAGCAAAGGTATTTTCACTAGAAAATTCACAAAAAATGATGCTCGAAAATTATAAGGACATGATTGTAGAATACAATGAAAAAATGGAATATACTTTTATGGACAAAATTAAGAGTTTTAAGTTTCAAAAGGAAGGTTTAATCACTGAATTTGGGAAAGATAGAGTGGAAAAATTTTTTGGCGAAATAGATAAAAACTTTTCAAAAATTGAATTACCAAAGGAGAAATCATGACAAAACGTGCACTGATTAGTGTTTCAGACAAGACTGACATCGTTGAATTTGCCAGCGAACTAAAGAGCTTAGGTTGGGACATCATCTCAACTGGTGGTACAAAGGTTGCCCTTGACAATGCAGGCATTGCGACCATTGCTATTGACGATGTGACAGGCTTCCCAGAAATGATGGACGGTCGGGTTAAGACTCTCCATCCAAACATTCACGGTGGTCTTTTGGCGCGTCGTGATTTGGACAGCCACTTGCAAGCTGCGGCTGACAATAAGATTGAACTGATTGATCTGGTCGTGGTCAACCTCTATCCCTTCAAGGAAACCATTCTCAAGCCCGATGTGACCTATGCTGATGCTGTGGAAAATATCGACATCGGTGGACCATCTATGTTGCGCTCAGCAGCTAAAAATCACGCCAGCGTGACCGTGGTCGTTGACCCTGCTGACTATGCCAAGGTCCTAGAAGAGTTGCAAGCAGATGGTCAAACCAGCTATCCAACTCGCCAAGCCTTGGCTGCCAAGGTTTATCGCCATACAGCTGCCTATGATGCCTTGATTGCAGACTACTTCACCAAGCAAGTTGGCGAAAGCAAGCCGGAAAAACTGACTATCACCTACGACCTCAAGCAGGCTATGCGTTATGGGGAAAATCCGCAACAGGATGCTGATTTCTACCAAAAGGGTCTGCCAACCGATTACTCTATCGCTTCTGCCAAGCAACTCAATGGTAAGGAACTTTCCTTCAATAATATCCGCGATGCCGATGCAGCCATCCGGATTATTCGCGACTTCAAGGATCGTCCAACCGTCGTCGCCCTCAAGCACATGAACCCTTGTGGCATCGGTCAGGCCGATGATATCGAAACAGCCTGGGATTACGCCTTTGAAGCCGATTCCGTTTCCATTTTTGGCGGCATCGTTGTCCTCAACCGTCAGGTCGATGCAGCGACGGCTGAGAAAATGCACGCCATCTTCTTGGAAATCATCATTGCCCCAAGCTATTCTCCAGAGGCTTTGGAAATTTTGACCACCAAGAAGAAAAATCTGCGGATTTTGGAATTGCCATTTGATGCTCAAGACCAAAGTGAAGTTGAAGCAGAATACACGGGCGTGGTCGGCGGCCTTCTGGTGCAAAACCAAGACACCATCAAGGAAAATCCAGCCGACTGGCAGGTCGTGACCGAGCGTCAACCGAACCAACAAGAAAAAGAAGCCTTGGAATTCGCCTGGAAGGCGATCAAGTATGTCAAATCTAACGGTATCCTTGTTGCTAATGACCACATGACCCTGGGTGTCGGCCCTGGTCAAACCAATCGGGTCGGTGCAGTCAAGATTGCCCTGGAACATGCTGCGGGTCGTCTGGAGGGAGCCGTCCTAGCCAGCGATGCCTTCTTCCCCTTTGCCGATAATGTGGAAGAAATCGCAGCCAGCGGTATCAAGGCCATCGTTCAACCAGGTGGCTCCATCCGTGACCAAGAAGTCATTGACGCCGCCAACAAGCATGGCCTGGCTATGGTCTTCACCGGCGTTCGCCACTTTAGACATTGATGAAAAGGGGAGTAGAACAAACTCGGTAAGGTTTGACTCTAGAGTTAGCTCACCCATAATGGTGTTTGCCGTTAATCATCAACTGCTGCATAAAATTGTTTATTGATAAAAGAAGAGATTGGAGTTTTCCCCAATCTCTTCTTTTATCGTCATTTTAATGCAATCGGTCCAGTGCTGAGTGTTTTGTAGGTCTAATTTTCATGTCACCGCATCCGTTTGCTGGCATTGAGGGCTAATCTGGTGATTTCCTCAACGCCCATTTCTGGGTAGTCCTCCCGCAGCCATTCATCTAGGATACTGTAGAGGCCACCCACCAGATAGCGACTGTCGTAGAGTAGTTGCTTTTGGTCTTGCTTGGCGGGATGCCAAGGGGCTGTCTTGATAATATCTCGGAATCTTGGCAGGGACTTGTAAAACTGGTTGGGAACCAGGCCCAGCAAATTCGCCTCTTGTAAAACCTTCATTCGTTCGGCTTCTCTGGTCCAATAGCCGATGAAAAAGCGGATAAGGTCTTCAGGACTTGCAAGTTCTATGGTCTGGATCTGTCTAAAGTAATCGTCCATCAAGCGGTCGATATAAGCCCTTAGAACCTGCTCCTTGGACCTGTAGTAGCGGTAAAAGGTTCGTCGTGAAACCTGAGCATGCTCGCTGAGTTCAGCGATACTGATGGCCTTGAGTGATTTTCTAATAGCCAATAAGTCAAACAGGGCTTCCTCAATTTCTTGCTTAATGTCTAATGGCATCATCTCATCTCCTTTGCTTGCTGGCAGCTGTCACACTTTGCTGCAAACTGTGTCAAATACTTTAAACCTCTTGTTTTTGCCGGATCATTTTTCTATACTACAGTCAACTTATTTCTATTATAAGTTAATTTAGTTCAAGTAAAGGAGAAAAAATGTCTTTAATTATGACCTACTGGTTTCTACCAATTTTATTTATTATCCATGATTTTGAGGAAATCATCATGATGCCCTTGTGGAAACAACGAGAAGCTCGCAAATTGGAAAAATTCAAGATCCGTTTCTTTGGTGCTGTCACGGATGGCTCAGCATTTTCTATTGGGGTGCTGGAGGAATTGCTCCTTCTAGTACTGGTTGCTCTCTATTGTCAGGCCAGTGGGAATCAACTTTTTTATCTAGCTGTTCTAGCGGGATACAGTCTCCATTTTATTCCCCACTATCTTATCTGTTTTAGCTTTAAGGGTTATGTCCCAGGTGTCGTCACTGCTCTCATAGAATTACCCTTGGTAATCCCTATGCTGCTTCATTATGGACAGGCGGTAACAAGCCCTGGGCTATTTCTTCTCTACCTAGTGATAGTGGTGCCCCTCATTTTCCTTAATGTTATTTGGCTCCACGGCCTCATGCCAAAAATTCAAGTTTTCTTTGAACAGTATAAGCAGGGGCCAAGCGACTAAACCTGCTATCAGACAGAGTCTCGTCCGAGAGGTCGGGCCTTTTTGTTAGCTGTTTTTTAATCCTGCTACCCAACAGAAGCTTCCCCCCAGCCAGTAAAAGTTAATATTTTTAGGCGATTCAAAACAGGGGGGTGGTTTAGTTGCAAATGTTACTAACTAGTACTGTGTAACGAATATTACAGCCAGACTAATCTTTTGTTAAAGTGAGCCGATGGGATGGATTTTCCAAAAATCTATGATAGGATGGATACCGTATTGAAAAATATATTGAGAGTGACGGCTGATTTAGCCGAAGATTTTGCTTAAAATAAGAAGGGACTATAACATGAAACTCAACAAGAAAATGCTACTAGCCTCAACCCTTGCCTTATCTGTCTTTGCAGCAACTCAAGTGCAAGCTGAAGAAGCAAGCACCAACCAAAACTGGGCTCCTCGTTCAGTTGAAGAGGTTAAGGCTGACTTGGCTAACCAAGGTAATACCACAACCTACACCGTTAAATCAGGCGATACGCTCAGCACCATCGCTGAAGCTATGGGCATTGATGTCAACGTCTTGGCTAAGGTTAACTCAATTGCTGATGTTAATGTTATCTTCCCAGGGACAGTCATCTCAGCAACCTATGATGCTAACCACAATGCTACTGATGTGACTATCCAGGGCGCTGGTCAAGAAACTCCACCAGCTTCTGTTGATTTGTCAAACAACCAAGTAACTGTTGGTGATACAACCACATCCTTAGATGCCATCGAAACACCAGCTTCAAGCGAAGCCCCAGCAACAGACCAAAGTCAAGCTATGCCAGAACCTCAAGCACCAGCATCAGAGCAAGCCCAAGGCTCTGAAACCGCAGCTTCATCAGAAGCGGCAGACCAAGGTCAAGCCCAATCAGAAACGGTTGCTCAAGGAGCGTCAGAAGTTGCACAACCAGCAGCGGATCAAGGACAAGCTGATAATAATCAAGCAAGTGACCAAGCGGCTTCGCAAGAGCAAGCGAGCGATAATCAAGCAGCAAGTTCAGAAATGCCTGCAGCATCATCAGAAGACAACCAATCTGAAACTCCAGCACCAGCATCTGAAAGCCAAGCTCAAGAACAAGCAACACCTGCCCAAGTAGACCAAGCTCCAGTAGCTCAAGAAGCTGAGCAACCTACAGCAACCGAGCAAGCGGCGCCACAAAATTCATCAGTCAACACAGATGGTATGTCTCCGTCAGCCGCTAACTTTGCTAATAACGTAGCTAACCAATATGGAACAACTGACATCGGAGGCTACCGTGAAGGTGATTCAGGCGACCACGGTACCGGTAATGCTGTCGATGTTATGACTTACGATAACACCCAACTCGGTCAAGAAGTCGCTGATTACGCTACTTCAAACATGGAAGCTAATAACATCTCTTACGTGATTTATCAGCAAAAATTCTATGCGCCAACTAATAATATCTATGGTCCAGCCTACACCTGGAACGAAATGCCCGACCGTGGTAGCGACACCGCCAACCACATGGACCACGTCCACGTGTCATTCAATAATTAAGACTGATTTATCACTCAAGATAAGCCAAACACCCAGCCAGACGGCTGGGTGTTTTTGATATAATGAGAACGGGATGATGCGAGTGCTTGTAATCTTATGGTAAATTATCATTGTTTTTGATAAAATGATTTAAAATTACTTTTAGCAAGAGGGTTTTATGTATATGAAAAGGCAGTTGAGTGCATCCGAATTGGTTAATAAAATGAAAGATGAGAAAGGAATAACCTTTAAGTATGTCAAAGAAGAGGATGCGGAGACGTATTTAGAAGGTGTCAACAATTATTTTAGGACAGCTTGTTATAGGAAAAATTTTAACAAGTATTCAAGTGGCTCCAAAAAAGGAAAATATATTAATTTAGATTTTTTACATCTTCAAGAATTATCTGTACTGGATATGCATTTTAGACATCTGGTTTATAAGATGTGTCTAGATATTGAACATGCATTAAAGGTATATATTGTTAGTTGTTTTGATAGATTAAATATAGATGAATATGAATATGTTGATAATTTTCTTAGCAATGAGAAGTATACTTATATCAAACAAAACATTCGTAGATTAAGAAGTTCTTCTTATTGTGGAAAACTAGTAAAGAAGTATTTTACATTTGGCCAGAGTGACAATAGTGTTAATTGTCAAGATTGCCCTGTATGGGTTCTTGTTGAAATTTTAACGTTTGGTGATTTGATTAGTTTTTATTTTTTCTGTCAAAAAAAACTTAGGAGTGAATTTGGTGATGAGAATTTGCAAATTAGTGAATCCGATTTATTAAACCAAGATAATGTTATTAATCTAATTAGAAGTCTAAGAAATGGGTGTGCTCATAATAATTGTTTATTTGAAAATCTAAAAGATGATGCATCTGTTATTCCTCCAAGAATTCTGAAAGAAAGAGTAGAGTTGATATCCTCAATATCTAAAAGCGCTAGACAAAAAAGGCTTCGTGTTCGAGTTATTTTAGAATTTACAGCTTTATTATTGATGTACAACGATATTGTAAGTACTAAAGTGAAGTATCATCGTTTTATTGAAATGAATGATTATTTCAGTAATAGGATGATGGAAAAAGGAGCTTTACTGAAAACTAATGCAACTATTCAATCAGATTATAAATTTATAAAAACATTAGTAAATTATATTGTTGACAAGAAATAAATCATTTGTTATTATAATACACAACATTAAAAAACAGACGTTTTTGTAAGGGATGTTGCGATAGCAACATCCTATTTTTTTGTAGCGTTTTTCGTTCGCCTACTGCTACCAATAGGCGAACTTTTTTGTTATAATAATCCTGTATAATTCGTGAAATGGTCGGTTTTTTCCGAAAAATCGGCTCTTTAAGTAAAGAAGGCTTCTTCTGAGAATTTGTGAGGTAATTGGCTTTATGAAAGTGTTGGTTGTTGGTTCTGGCGGTCGCGAGCATGCGATTGCTAAGAAGTTGTTGGAGTCTAGCGGGGTTGAGGATGTCTATGTGGCGCCGGGCAATGACGGGATGACGCTTGATGGTCTGCAGCTGGTTCCTATCGGAATTTCCGAACATTCTGCGCTGATTGATTTTGCCAAAGCAAATGACATTGCCTGGACTTTCATCGGTCCTGATGATGCGCTAGCGGCTGGGATTGTTGATGATTTCAATGCAGCTGGGCTCAAAGCCTTTGGTCCGACCAAGGCAGCAGCGGAGCTGGAGTGGTCCAAGGACTTTGCCAAGGAAATCATGGTCAAATACGGGGTTCCGACAGCAGCCTACGGCACATTTTCCGACTTTGAAAAAGCCAAGGCCTACATCGAGGCGCAGGGTGCGCCTATCGTGGTCAAGGCAGATGGGCTAGCACTGGGCAAGGGCGTGGTCGTGGCGGAAACCGTGGAGCAAGCGGTAGAAGCAGCCCATGAAATGCTCTTGGACAATAAGTTTGGCGACTCAGGTGCGCGCGTGGTCATCGAGGAATTTCTGGACGGGGAAGAATTCTCCCTCTTTGCCTTTGTCAATGGCGACAAGTTCTACATCCTGCCGACTGCTCAGGATCACAAGCGGGCTTATAACGGCGACAAGGGGCCAAACACAGGCGGCATGGGCGCTTATGCGCCAGTTCCTCACCTGCCTCAAAGCGTGGTGGATAGGTTGGTGGAAACCATTGTCAAGCCGGTGCTGGAAGGCATGATGGCAGAAGGCCGGCCTTATCTGGGGGTCCTCTATGCGGGGCTCATCCTGACGGCTGACGGTCCTAAGGTCATTGAGTTCAACTCGCGCTTCGGCGACCCTGAGACCCAGATTATCCTGCCTCGCCTGACCTCCGATTTTGCGCAAAATATCAGCGACATTCTGGATGGCAAGGAGCCAAACCTCACTTGGACAGAACAAGGCGTGACGCTGGGCGTCGTGGTTGCCTCTGAGGGCTACCCTCTAGCTTATGAAAAAGGCGTGGAGCTGCCAGAAAAGACTTCTGGCGACATCATCACCTACTATGCAGGCGCTAAGTTCGCTGAAAATAGCAGAGCTCTGCTGTCAAACGGCGGTCGTGTCTACATGCTGGTCACCACAGCAGATACTGTCAAAGCGGCTCAGGACAAAATCTACCAAAAACTATCTGAGCAAGCTACTCAAGGTCTATTCTATCGCAAAGATATTGGAACTAAAGCTCTATGACAGATAAAAAGTGTGTACTCGTCAGTGCTTGCCTTCTAGGTGAAAATTGTAAGTATAATGGTAAAAATAATTATAATCAAGATGTTATTGATTATGTTGCTGACAAGGAAGTTATACCGATTTGTCCGGAATTATTAGCAGGCTTACCAACACCTCGCGAACCCGCCGAACTAAAAGGCGGTTGTGTTTATGATATTTCAGGTCAAAACGTCCATGAAATTTATGAAAAGGGCGTCACCACAGCAATGGACATTATTGTCGACCAAAAAATTGACCTAGCGATTCTTCAATCTAGAAGTCCTTCTTGTGGTGTTAATCAAGTTTATGATGGCACATTTAGAGGAAAAAAGGTAGCAGGACGTGGACTTTTTGCACAAGTGCTGCTAAAAGAAGGTTACCATGTCGTTGATGCAGAAGACATAAATAAAATGAAGCATTAGCAAAAAGGCGAGCTTTAGCGATCCTATACAGCTAATCACCGCCGTTGTGTAAGTAAGGGTTAGCGGATCTCATTCGATAAGTACAATTAGAAGACCTTTTAGTGTAAAAAGAGACGAAAAAAATGAAAGATAGATTGCTATTTTTAGAAGGGGCCAGTCTAACTTCAAGGGAAACACTCACAGTCTTGCTGGCGGAGAAGTATAAGGTAGACGTGCTATCTCCTGATAGATTTTCTATTACGGCCTTCAGTCGCTTGACGCACATGCTTACAACAGTTGATGTGAATCGTTCTCCTTTGACCTATTTAAAGCAGCTTGATCAGTTGCTAGAAGAGAAGGACTATAAGGCTATCTTGCCAACCCATGAAGAGGGGTGGCTCTTAGCAAATGGAAAATCCCTCTTATCATCTGATTTACCGCTGGCTCTTTCTGAAGCAGAGACTTTTCGGGAAGTGGCAGGAAAAATTGCTTTTGCTGAACTTGCGGATAAGTTAGGCTTGCCGGTTCCCAAGTGGGAGTATGTGAACGACCTGGAATCTATTCACTTGCCCTATCCGTATTGGCTCAAGGCCGATTATGGGACGGCTGGTCGCTCAGTTTATAAAATCACGAGTGATGCTGATTTAAAAAACCTAGTAAAGCGTCAGCTGTTTGGCAATGAGAGATGGATGGCACAGCAAGATATAGCAGGGCAGTACGGTCAAGTTCAAGCCGTATTTAACCATGGGAAATTACTTGCTGTGCACTCTAGTATAAAGATTGGATCTGGTGCTGGTGGTTCGGCAGCCGCCAGATTAAGTATAGAATCTGTAGCAACAAGAGAACATATCGAAAAGATAGGACGTCATTTAAAATGGCATGGCGGTCTAACCTTAGACTTCATATCTGTTAATCATGCGTTCTATTACATCGAATGCAATCCCAGGATGGTTGAGCCAGCCAATGCTTATAAAGCGGGAGTGAATTTCCCGAAAGTCTTGATAGAATTAGCCAAGGGCAACGATTCTCAAACGGATATTTGTGTCGGTAAGCCAGATGTAAAAACACACAGTTTGTTAGCCTTAATTATCGGGACTGCTGAAAGAACCCAGAGCAGAAGAAAAATTTGGCAAACAATCAGAGAATGGCTTTTTAAAAGCGACAGCGTTGAGGTGTTGACTCCGATTAGGCATGACTTTCCAAGTGTCATTCCCTTGGTCGTGATTACGATTCGCCTATTGCTAAATCCCAAGAGTGTGAAAAAGCTTGTTGAGCATACCGTTGGCCACTATAGTGTGGCTCCTGCCACGATAAAAGCTGTTGAACAGCAGGCGTCAATGAAAACTAGTTATTAAAGGAGAAATAAATGCAACCAATCATTTCCATCATTATGGGCTCCAAATCCGACTGGGCCACTATGCAAAAAACCGCCGAGGTCTTGGACAAATTCGGCGTTGCCTATGAAAAGAAGGTCGTCTCTGCCCACCGCACACCAGACCTCATGTTTAAGCATGCTGAGGAAGCACGCGGCCGCGGCATCAAGGTTATCATCGCAGGCGCGGGCGGTGCGGCCCATCTGCCAGGAATGGTAGCGGCCAAGACCACCCTGCCCGTCATCGGTGTGCCTGTCAAATCACGCGCCCTCAGCGGATTGGATTCCCTCTATTCTATCGTGCAGATGCCGGGCGGTGTGCCTGTGGCAACCATGGCTATTGGTGAAGCGGGAGCTACCAACGCTGCCCTGACTGCCCTGCGCATTCTCTCTATTGAGGACGAAAAAATCGCTCAGGCGCTAGCTGATTTCCACAAAGAACAAGGCAGAATCGCCGAGGAGTCCAGCTATGAACTCGACTAAAACCATTGGCATTATTGGCGGCGGCCAGCTGGGGCAGATGATGGCGATTTCCGCCATCTACATGGGCCACAAGGTGGTGACACTGGATCCTGCTGCGGACTGCCCGGCCTCCAAGGTCAGCGATATGATTGTGGCCGACTATGACGATGTGGCTACCCTGCAAGAGCTAGCCCAGCGTTGCGATGTCCTGACCTATGAGTTTGAAAATGTGGATGCAGACGGCCTTGACGCTGTTGTCAAGCCAGGCCAGCTACCGCAGGGCACAGACCTGCTCCGCATTTCCCAAAACCGCATCTTTGAAAAAGATTTTCTGTCAAATAAGGCTGGTGTCACTGTGGCACCTTATCAGGTTATCAGAAGCAGCAGTGACTTGGACGGCCTTGACCTGTCAAAAAATTATGTCCTCAAAACCGCGACAGGTGGCTATGATGGGCATGGACAGGTGGTTATCAAGTCTGCAGAAAATCTGGCTGACGCGCGCCAATTAGCGGAGTCAGCTGATTGTGTCTTGGAAGAGTTTGTCAGCTTCAACTTAGAAATCTCGGTCATCGTGTCGGGTAATGGCAAGGACGTGACGGTTTTTCCTGTTCAGGAAAATATCCACCGCAACAACATCCTTTCAAAAACCATCGTCCCAGCCCGCATTTCTGACGAGTTAAGCAAGCAAGCGCAAGCCATAGCGGTGCAAATCGCTAAACAGCTGGAGCTCTCTGGCACCCTCTGCGTGGAAATGTTTGCGACAGACGATGCCATCATTGTCAATGAAATCGCACCCCGCCCCCACAACTCAGGCCATTATTCCATCGAAGCCTGCGACTTTTCCCAATTCGACACCCATATCCTAGGTGTGCTTGGAGCCCCCCTGCCAGCCATCCACCTGCATGCGCCCGCCGTCATGCTCAATGTCCTCGGCCAGCACATGGAAAAAGCCCAAGCCTATGTCCGCGCCAACCCTAGCGCCCGCCTCCACCTTTATGGTAAACGAGAAGCCAAGCACAACCGCAAGATGGGGCATGTGACTTTGTTTAGTGATGTGCCGGATAGTGTGGTTGAGTTTGGAGAAGGGATTGATTTTTAGTGAAAATAGCAATTTTAGGGCTTGAGGTACTGATTCCATACAAAGCTGGCAATTTCTTTGGTTAACTTCATCCAGTCACTGTGCTTCGCTTTAGTACATGATCTCATATTTATTAAAGTGAGTTATAGTGTTTATATTTGCAATTGCTTATGGAATGTGGGATATATCAATGAAAAAAGAGATCAGGCTTCCATTCATGTAGCAACTGGTGTATGTACCACATTTATATTGATTTAGTATCAAACTATTCGTAAAAATAGTGTTGATAATTAAGAGTAGGAATAGTGGTAAAATCTAATAGGAAAGCGAGTTTTTCCTGGTCTATTGATAAAGTTTGGGAATGTGTGACTGATTTATCAAATCAAACTTGGAGAAGTGATCTTGGTCGGTTTGAAAAAAATAGATGACAGTCACTTTATTGAATACATTCAAAATGATATCCAGACAAATTTTAAGGTAAAAAAGGTTGACTTACATAAGCGTTGGGAACTTGAGTTTGAAAATAAAAATCTCCAAGGAACTTGGCTAGGACGATTTGATTATAAGGATGGACAAACGGTTCTGGATTTTACAGAAGATGTTACTGTTAAAAATATCCTACTGACATCATTTGCTTGGTTCTATTAAAAAAAAACAGTATTTCCTTAATTTGGGAAAAGCACTACAAACTAGATAATGAGAAGTTAACGGAGATTTATAGTATCTAGGAGGAAATAATGTTAAATTTCTTAAGAAAATTATTTAGCAGTATACAAGGACCAAAAAGTGTGATTGATTATAAAGGTTATAAAAATAAATTTACAAACTATATGAATATGGTTGAAGGCTGTAGTAAAAATGAAGACAGAGTGAAAACAGCTCAAAATCTGTTGATGGTTGTGGTTGAGTATCTAAATTTTGATGAGGCTATTCAAGCAGTTGAAACTAATCATGAAGCACAAGATAATTCTTTGATCGAAGAAATTTATAACAAAATTGTATACGAGATAGATTTAACTATTGATGAGATTATCTGCCGAAGCATACATCCGGATGATGCGAAATATTATAAAAACAAAACAATTCGAGAGCAAGGACCAATTGAAATAATGGTGAAGGAGTTACCTATTTTGTTAAATCCATGGAATTCGAACAGAATAATAACTAATCTCGATACAATAAATAATCAAAATCCTTTTGATGGAGATCGCTATAGTTACAATATAGAGAATCACTATGTATATCCAATGGATATTGCGATTTGTAATGGAGCTAATCATTCGCAATTTGCAGCAAGAATGATTAATAAAGGAAATACTGTTATTAAAGAAGTGAGGGATTATTCTGTTCTATATGAACATGTTTACTTTGATGGAAAAGATTATAGAAATAAAGAAGGTCATTTAATTATTAGATTAGATTATAATAAAAAAATAATTTTCTATTCAGGGGTCATTTTTGAGTTGGGGCGGTTTTTGCTTGACGCTGATTATCATAGATTTAAAGAGACGAGGAAGACTGCTTTAGGCCTTTAGCTTTTTAATAACAAACTTACTACAATGAAGTAAGTTTGTTATTAATAGTGTATGGTTGCAATTCAAATAAATATCAATAAACTTGCACAAAAAGAGAGTTGTAAGTACTGGAGAAATAGAATTTTATAGTTAAGTATAAGAGGCTCATTGATCAGTATTTGTATTGTTATCGGAGAATCTGCACTTGTTATTGAATATCGCTTTCAAAAGTATATTGTATTATTTATTATTAGCTATAGAAGTGGATGTTTTGAGTGAAATACAGTAAGTGTTATGAGTTAGTGAAAATTTTTTATAGAAGCATTGTAAAGATGTTTGGAAAATTTAAAAGAAGAATTAGGGATCAAGAAAAGTATGCTAAAAGTCAAGAGAATATAGAGAAAGAGATATACCAAATTAGTAATATTGATGACATTCTGAATTATATTTTAGAATATTATAATACTTATTATTCAATAACTAAATTAAATACTGTTATGAATTTAGCTATTATTCAAAGAAAGCGAGAATCAAATTCACAATTTTCACTGAAACTTATGGTTCAGTTATATGTATACATATTATTGAAGTATAACGGAGAGTCAAAGAAGGATGTAGTTACTTCAGATGAAATTGAAATTTTCTTTTTATTCATAAATGTCCTTCAAAATAATATATCTAATAACCAAGTGGAACAGTCAATACAAGATAGAAGGAGCGATAGTTTACAAAGTTATCTAAGCTACCATTTTGATTTTCGAAAAGAACTTTGGGAGTATTATGAAATATGTAGGATGTTTGATAATGAAGCAAGAAAACAATATGGATTTTCAATTTACGAAAATTTTGACAAGTTATTATATATAATCTGTAATGTTAAATCTCGCCTAGATGGATTAGTGTGTAGTTGTAGCCAATTTTCAGATAGAGAGTTAGATGAAATCTTTGGGGATATTGATTATAGTAAATTATTTATGACTGCTTCAAAAAATATGGAAGTAAGATATTTGACCTCTTCTATACAAATATTAGGGGGTTCTATTGGGATTAAAAGGAATTTGATATATTTTTTACCTGCATCAGAACATATTCTATCTAGTATTGAACAAAAATTAATTTCTTCTTCAAAAAATAAAGGAGACATATTAGAGAAGGAATTAAAAACTATTTTGGAAAATGATTTTGATATTGATAATGTTTATCAATCTTTATATTTAAAAACTAGTAAAAAAGAAGAACAAGATTTTATTGTTATTTCAGGTAACAATATCCTATTAATAGAATGCAAGGCTAGGGATTTTAAAGAGATTCTGTTTAATCAAAAAATGTCAGAGGAGCGTCGCCAGCAGCTGTTTAAGAAAGTGGTATTGACAGCTTCTGAACAAGCTGAGAGAGCTAAACAATATATCCTTAATAATGAAATTGCAATATTCACTGATAAAAAGGGAAGTACTGAGCGACTTAGAATTGAAAATATAAAATCTAAAAAAATATATAAGGTAGTCGTAACATTAGATGATTACTATAAATTATCTGAAATGGCAATAGATTATTTTAAAGATAGGAATAGAAATGATTTGATTGACACATGGATTGTAAATTATTTTGATTTCCAAAAGATAATCTGGCATAGTGGAATAGAGAAGATATTTGATTATATATCTTATAGGACATCTGGAATTGAAACTATACGTTCTATTCAAGCTAGTGAGATAGCACAGTATGGATATTATATCAGTCCTAACCATAACTTTATCCCACCTAATGGTTACAATATTGAAGTTAACATAATGGGACGATTTGAAAATTGGTCACTACCTTTCGAAGAAAGTAAAAATGAACTTGTTTTAAACAACACTATATTTAAATATCAAAAGGAGAAATAACAATGATCAACCGTTACTCTCGCCCTGAGATGGCGAACATTTGGAGTGAAGAAAATAAATACCGTGCTTGGCTTGAGGTGGAAATCTTGGCTGATGAAGCATGGGCTGAGTTGGGGGAAATCCCTAAGGAAGATGTAGCTTTGATTCGCGAGAAGGCGGACTTTGACATCGACCGTATTTTGGAAATTGAGCAGCAAACTCGTCACGATGTGGTTGCCTTCACACGTGCAGTTTCTGAGACTCTCGGTGAAGAGCGTAAGTGGGTTCACTATGGCTTGACATCTACCGACGTGGTGGATACGGCCTACGGTTACCTCTACAAACAAGCCAACGATATCATCCGCAAGGATCTTGAAAACTTCACTAAAATCGTGGCAGACAAGGCTAAAGAACACAAGTTCACTATCATGATGGGTCGTACCCACGGGGTTCACGCCGAGCCAACCACCTTTGGTCTCAAGTTGGCCACTTGGTACAGTGAAATGAAACGTAGCATTGAGCGTTTCGAGCACGCAGCTACTGGTGTGGAAGCTGGTAAGATTTCTGGTGCGGTTGGTAACTTTGCCAACATCCCACCATTTGTTGAAAAATACGTCTGCGACAAATTGGGTATCCGTGCTCAAGAAATTTCAACACAAGTCCTTCCTCGTGACCTTCACGCTGAGTACTTTGCAGTTCTTGCTAGCATCGCAACTTCTATCGAGCGCATGGCAACGGAGATCCGTGGTCTTCAAAAATCTGAACAACGTGAAGTGGAAGAGTTCTTTGCCAAAGGGCAAAAAGGGTCTTCAGCAATGCCTCACAAACGCAACCCTATCGGTTCTGAAAACATGACAGGTCTTGCGCGTGTTATCCGTGGTCATATGATTACGGCCTACGAGGATGTTTCCCTCTGGCACGAACGCGATATTTCCCACTCCTCGGCAGAGCGGATTATCGCACCCGACACCACCATCCTGATTGACTACATGCTCAATCGCTTTGGTAATATCGTCAAAAATCTGACCGTCTTCCCAGAAAATATGCTCCGCAATATGGGCTCAACCTTTGGCCTTATCTTTAGCCAGAGGGTTATGCTCAAGCTGATTGAAAAAGGCATGACCCGAGAGGAGGCTTACGATTTGGTTCAACCCAAGACCGCTTATTCTTGGGACAATCAAGTTGACTTCAAACCCCTTCTGGAAGCCGATGAGCAAGTCACCTCACGCCTGACTCAAGAGGAGATTGACGAGCTCTTCAACCCAGTTTATTACACCAAACGGGTAGACGACATCTTCAAACGCATCGGCCTAGAAGATTAAGAAGTATTGAAACTATCGGGCCTGCTTTTCTAGGTTTGCAGGTATTAAAAAACTCTTCGAATTTGGAGCTTCCTAAATATAGAAAAGAGGGACTGGGCTTCCAATCTCTCTTTTCTTATACTCTTCGAACATCAAAATTTACCGTCGTTAACTCACCTTGCCGTACTCCAGTACTGTCTTCGGTTCCTTGCCTCGGCTAATTTCGATTTTCATTGAGTATTAGTTATGAGGACCTTGAATTATTTCTTAGGCGTGTAAATCAAGTGTTCATTGGTGAAGGTATCAAAGCCCAGTTGGCTCAATTCCCGACCGTAACCAGAATTCTTGATACCACCAAATGGCAGTTCAGGCAGGGATGCCCAGCCATCATTGATGAAGGACATACCGGTTTCAACCTTAGCAGCTACGCTTTCGGCATGCTCAGGATTGCTGGAGAAGACCGTACCGCCCAGACCATAGCTAGAATCATTAGCCAGAGCGATCGCTTCTTCTTCGTTAGCAACCTTATAGACAGATGCCACAGGGCCGAAGATTTCTTGATTGTAGATAGGATTGTCCTTAGTGATGTCGGTCAAGATGGTTGGCTTGACGAAGTAGCCAGGATGGTCAATGGCTTCATTGCCGAAGGCAACCTTGGCACCATTATCGACAGCCATCTTGATTTGACCCAAGACCTCTTCCTTGGCAGAAGCAGATGAGAGGGGAGCCAGCGTCGTGTCAGCCTGCATTGGGTCGCCCCACTTAGCGGTCTTGAAGGCCTCCACTAACATTTCCAAGAATTTATCATAATCCTTTTCCAAGACGATGAAGCGTTTGGATGAGGTGCAGACCTGACCAGAATTATAGAGGCGAACATCAGGCAGAAGTTCCTTGAGTTGGTCCCAATCAGCATCATCCAGAATGATGAAGGCATCGTTGCCGCCCAATTCCATAGAAGATTTTTTCAGATTCTTACCAGCCTCAGCGGCGATGGAAGCACCGCCCCGTTCAGAACCGGTCAGGCAGACGCCTGTTAGCCGAGGGTCGGCGATAATATCAGAAACTTGAGAGTAGCTGGCAAAAAGATTCTTGAAAGCCCCCTTTGGTGCACCAGCTTCATTGACCAAATCTTCAAAGGCTTGGCCAGAGCCTGGACAGATAGAAGCGTGCTTGAGCACCATGATGTTTCCTACCATAAAGTTAGGAGCGAAGACCCGCATAACTTGATAGAAAGGGAAGTTCCAAGGTTCAACAGCCAGGAGAACCCCAGTAGCCTGCTTGATGTAGTAGGCATCGCCGGTATCGGTTTCCAAGGGCTGTGGTTTGAGAAATTCTTCCGCCTTATCAGCATAGTAGTCAGCGATTGCTGCACAGAGGTCCACTTCCCCTTGGGCTTCAAGGAAAAGTTTACCCATGTCCTTGGTCATGACTTCGGCATATTTATCACGGTCCCGCCGCAAAAGGTCAGCCACCTTGTGTAAGATAGCCTTGCGTTCTTGCAGCTGATCCTTTTCCCGCCAAGCCTTATAAAGAGCGTGCCCATCGGCCAGAGCATTTTCGATGTCTTGATCCGTGACATTATCATAGGATTTCAAGACCTCGTCGGTGTAGGGGTAGGTAGTTTTGTAAGCCATATTGGTATCCTCCTTTTTATACATCTTCATTATAACATCAAAGAAACCGTTTTCAAGATTTTACTATAAAAATCTTCCCCAGTTCTTTCACTGGAGTAGTAAGCAAAAAGTAAAACATGGCTTTGTAAATTTTCATGCAATAAAAATTTTTAATAAAAACCTATTGACAAGGGAATGAGTGTTTGCTAGAATAAAGAAGCTGTCCTCGAGA
>ERZ773038.140-NODE-140-length-49195-cov-85.464021_pt1 | contig 49195 bp, 43 predicted proteins | sample MGYA00511665_ERZ773038 | MGnify/ENA primary metagenome ERZ773038 (study PRJEB29015, sample SAMEA2737966) | human oral metagenome | biome: human oral; feature: human-associated habitat; material: dental | place: China | collected 2028 ... | reverse complement strand
AACCATCACCGCAGTCCTCGGACTCATATTCACCTACACCCTATGAATAAGCCTCAATGTCTACCTTGGCCTGAAGGTCGGCCTCACCTTCGCCACCTCTATCCCGGCAGCGGTCATCTCCATGGCGATTCTGCGCTATTTCCGCGATCATTCCGTGGCGGAGAACAATATCGTCCAGACCATCGCCTCGGCGGCTGGCACGCTGTCCGCCATTATCTTCGTGCTGCCCGGCCTGGTCATGATTGGCTGGTGGACCGGCTTCCCCTACTGGCAGACCGCACTCGTGACCGCCCTGGGCGGTGTTCTCGGCGTCATGTACTCGATTCCCCTGCGACGTGCGCTTGTCACCGGATCGGACCTGCCATTTCCGGAAGGCGTGGCCGCGGCAGAGGTGCTGCGCGTGGGAGACAGCGCCGAGGGCGTGCAGGAGAACAAGCGCGGTCTGCTCGTCATCGTCGTGGGCGGCCTGACGTCTGCCGGCCTCGCCCTGCTGGCGGCGATGAAGGTCGTGGCCGGCAGCATTGAGAGGACCTTTCGCGTCGGTTCCGGCGGAAGCATGATCAGCGCCAGTCTCTCGCTGGCTCTAATCGGTGTGGGCCACCTCGTCGGCATGACCGTCGGCATCGCTATGATCGTCGGATTGGTGATCTCCTTCGGCGTCATGCTGCCGTTGCGCACTGCCGGTCAGATTCCCGCAGGCGGCGACCTCGGCGAGATCGTGTCGGGTATCTTCAGCTCCGATGTGCGCTTCGTGGGGGCCGGGGCCATGGCGATCGCCGCGATCTGGACCCTCGCCAAGATCGCTCTGCCCATCGTCCGAGGGGTCAAGGAGGCTCTGGCGGCCACCCGCGCACGTCACGATGGGACGGAGGTGCCCGTCTCCGAGCGCGATCTGTCCATGCGCGTGGTCGCCTGGGTGACCCTGGCCTCCATGCTCCCCATCGGGCTGCTGCTGTGGTTGTTCGTGCGGCACACGCCCATCGCCCATCACGCGACCGGCATGGTCGTCGTCAGCATCCTCTTCGTGCTGCTGATCGGCCTGGCCGTTGCCGGCGTCTGCGGCTATATGGCGGGTCTGATCGGCGCCTCCAACAGTCCTATCTCCGGGGTCGGCATTCTCATTGTGATCACCGCCGCTCTGCTCATCAAGGTCGTGCACGGTGCACAGTCGTCTGATCAGGGTGATGCGCTGATCGCCTATACCCTGTTCACCGCCGCGGTCGTCTTCGGGGTGGCCACCATTTCGAACGACAACCTCCAGGATCTCAAGACCGGACAGCTCGTCAGCGCCACCCCGTGGAAGCAGCAGGTGGCCCTGATCATCGGCGTTCTCTTCGGCTCGGTGGTTATTCCGCCGGTTCTGCAACTGCTCAATAACAGCTTCGGTTTCGCCGGTGCGCCCGGCGCGACTGACAATGCCCTGGCGGCGCCTCAGGCAGCGCTTCTGTCCTCGCTGGCCAAGGGGGTCTTCGGCGGCGATCTCGACTGGGGGCTCCTGGGCCTGGGCGTTGTGATCGGAGCGGTTGTGGTCATTATCGACGAGCTGCTCGGACGCGCTTCGAGCAACAGGCTGCGCCTGCCGCCGCTGGCCGTGGGCATGGGCATGTACCTGCCGATGGGCCTGACCCTCATCATTCCCATCGGCGCTCTGGCGGGTCTGGTCTACGATCGCTGGGCGGCGAGGGCCGCGGATCCGGAGAGCACGAAGAGGCTGGGCACCCTGGCGGCGACCGGGCTGATCGTGGGGGAGAGCCTGTTCGGCGTGGCCTTGGCCGGCATCGTTGCCGCCACTGGGAAAGACGAGCCTCTCGCTGTCGTCGGCGCCGGCTTCACGACCGTCTCCGAGATCATCGGCGTGCTGCTCTTCGCTGGTATGACGCTAGGGCTGTATCTGTGGGCCAAGAGGCTCTCGGGCGCGGCGATGTCCCGCACCGGGGCTTGACCCGCAGCGGAGCCGATGACGGGGGCGGTGGCAAAGGTCGGCATCGGACCCGGTCGTAGTCGACGGCCGGGTCCGAGTGCAACCCCGCCGGTGCCCAACCTCCGTGCATCATGATTGCCCCGGAATCCGAGGACAATCGGTCCCTGGGCAACCGCTTTCTATTATATTCTCAGCCCGTACTGGTCAGAAGATTCTCAGGAGGCTGTCATGAGCCAGGTGACCCGGGTGGCGTGCGGGATCGATATCGGCGGATCAGGCATCAAGGGAGCCCTCGTCGATCTGGAGACCGGCGAGTTCGCGGGCGAGCGCGTCCGCATCGACACCCCGCAGCATTCCACTCCCGAGGCGGTGGCCGAGGTGTGCGGGCAGATCATCGAAAAGCTGGGCGTCGAGCCCGACGTGCCCGTCGGAATCACCTTTCCGGCTCCCATCGTGCACGGGACCGTCCGGTTCATGGCCAATCTCGATAAGTCCTGGGTGGGGCTGAATGTCAATGAGCTCATGACGCAGGCACTCGGTCGACGCTCTTATGCGCTCAACGACGCCGATGCCGCGGGCCTGGCCGAGGTCGCCTACGGCGCTGCCAAGGGGGTGGGCGGCACCGTCATCGTCACCACGCTGGGAACAGGTATCGGCTCGGCGGTCATCGTGGACGGCACCCTGGTGCCCAACACCGAGCTCGGCCACTTGGAGATCGATGGCCACGACGCCGAGACCCGTGCTTCCTCGGGGCAGAAGACTCTCCAGGATCTGTCATGGAAGAAATGGGCCAAACGACTGCAGCGCTACTACTCCCACGTCGAAATGCTCTTCTCCCCGGATCTGTTCGTCGTCGGCGGGGGAGTGTCGAAGAAGCACGAGAAGTTCCTGCCGCTGCTTGAGCTGCACACGGAGATCGTGCCCGCCGCCCTGCTCAACACCGCCGGTATCGTCGGTGCCGCCTGGCAGGCTTCCCGGATCGAGTAGTCCCGCTCCGCTCAACATCCGCTCAACACATCAAGACAGCCAAGACAACGCTGTACGGTGCTTGATGGCGCTTTACGGCGCTTCACGGTCTTGATGTTCCAAATCGTGAAACACTGAAGTGTCATTCAGTGAGCAGGGATAGGGTGCCCGGGTTCACCGTCTCTGCGTTCTTCCCGCAGGTCGGCGACGCCGTGTGCACGACGCCGCCTCAAGACGACCGCCCAATCACCTACAGGGGGCTTCATCATGTCCTCCACCCCCACGTCCTCGGTGCCCGCACGCGAGCAGTGGAGTGGCCAGTTCGGCTTCCTCATGGCCGCTATCGGCTCAGCCATCGGGCTGGGCAATATCTGGCGATTCCCCGGCGTCGCCTACTCCAACGGCGGCGGCGCCTTCATGATCCCCTATGTGGTCGCCCTCCTGGCCGCGGGTGTGCCCGTTCTCCTCCTCGACTACGCCCTGGGGCACCGCTACCGGGGGTCGTCCCCGGCCGTCTTCCGGCGCCTATCCACCAAGTTCGAGTGGCTGGGGTGGTGGCATGTCGTCATCTGCTTCGTCATCATGACCTACTACGCCGTCATCGTCGCCTGGGCGCTGCGCTACACGATCTTCTCCCTGACCACCGCCTGGGGGGATGACGCCTCCGGCTTCTTCAGCGACTACATCGGTCTGGGCGAGGTCTCGGAAGCCGGCACTCCTGTCTATTCCGCCGAGCCGATCGCCGGCGTCATCATCCCGCTGGTGCTCGTGTGGGCGTTCGGGCTGTATGTCATCGCCCGTGGCGTCTCCAAAGGAGTGGAACGCGCCAACCGGGTCTTCCTGCCGATCCTGGTCGTCATGTTCCTGATGCTCGTCGTGCGCGCCATGCTCCTGCCCGGCGCCACCGATGGACTCAACACCCTGTTCACCCCCGACTGGAGCAAGCTGGGCGACTACCGGGTATGGATGGCCGCCTTCGGACAGATCTTCTTCTCACTGTCCATCGGGTTCGGGATCATGCTGACCTACGCCTCCTACCTCAAGCGTCGCTCCAATCTCGTGGGCACGGGGCTGACGGCGGCCTTCGCCAACTCCTCCTTCGAGCTGCTCGCCGGCATCGGCGTCTTCGCGACCCTCGGCTTCATGGCGCACGTGCAGAACGTCACGGTCGGCGAACTCGAGGGCATCTCGGGACCCGCCCTCGCCTTTGTGACCTTCCCGACCGTCATCTCCCAAATGCCGGGCGGGCCGATCTTCGGCTTCCTCTTCTTCGCCTCCTTCACGCTGGCGGGTCTGACCTCCTTCATCTCCATCATCCAGGTCGTGGCGCCTGCGATCGCCGAGAAGTTCGGGTGGTCCAACATCACGGCCACCTTCGCCTGCGGCCTGCCCAGCGCCGTCCTGTCCTTCGTGCTCTTCGGGACCTCTTCGGGGCTGTACGACCTCGATGTCGTCGATGCGTACATCAACAACATCGGTGTCGTGGCCTCGGCGATCATCATGTGCCTCGGACTGGGCCTGGTCCTGCGCCGTTTCAAGGTCCTCCAGCGCCATCTCAACGTGGTCTCCGAGACCCGTGTGGTGGGGACATGGTGGCGGGTGATGATCGCGGTCGTCGTCCCCCTGCTCCTCGGCTACATGTTCGTTCAGACCGCATGGTCCTACGCACATGACGGTTACACGTATTCGCACGGTTTCGAGGCCGTGTTCGGATGGGGCATGCTCTTCGTGGGGGCGGTGGCGACCATCGTGCTGACCGTGATCCCCTGGAGGACGCCGGTGGACCAGTTCACCCCGCTCGATCTGGACGCCCATGAGGAGGTGAAGTGAGATGACCGGTCCCGCGATCACCCTCATGCTCGTTGCCATCGTCATTATCTGGGGCGGCCTGGCCGTGTCGGTTACAGCGCTGGTCGTACGCGGGCGCCGTGAGGACAAGGAGGCCCGCGCTCAGGCCCTGGCCGTCGCTCGAGAGCACCTGCGTCACCCCGAGGACTCGGGTCAGGGTCACTGAACGGGGCGCTGCCCGTTCCGGTTCTACGAGCTCAGAGTTGCTCAAGGGCGATCAGGCGCCCTTCGGCCGGCGGGCGGCGTCAAAAAGCTGCGCTGAGAAAGCTTCAGAAGGACTGTGGGACTGTGCGCGTCTACCGCATGTGCGCGACACCTGGTTCCCCGCTACCGCGCACGCGCAGTCAGGTGCGGGACAATGCGGCCATGGCCGACTCCCACGACACCGTAGCCTCTGAAGACCCTGCAGACCCTGCAGACCCTGAAGGCTCTGAGGCACTGTCCACTGCGCCGGACGATATCGTCCCGCGGTTGGTCGCTTTTGATCTTGATGAGACCCTGGCGCCCTCCAAGTCCCCGTTGCCCGCTCCCATGGCGACTGCGCTGCGCGCCCTGCTCGACGTTGTTCCCGTGTGCGTCATCTCCGGCGGGCAGATCAGTCAGTTCCGCAATCAGGTCCTGGCCCACCTGGGTGCCACAGGGAGTCAGCTCTCCCACCTGCATCTCATGCCGACATGCGGCACCCGGTACTACGTTCATTCCTCGGCGGGCCCCTCGGATCAGTCCTCACCGGATGGTGCCGGCGAGGAGAACTGGCGACTTGTCTACGCCAATGACTTCACCCCTGCGCAGCTTGAGGAGGGCTTCGCTGTCGTGGAGGCCGAGGCCCGCCGGCTGGGGCTGTGGGAGGAGCGGACCTGGGGCGCGATTCTCGAGAACCGCGGATCTCAGATCACCTTCTCGGCGCTGGGTCAGGAGGCGCCGCTGAATGCCAAAAAAGCCTGGGATCCTACGGGGGAGAAGAAAGGGAGGTTGCGCGACGCGGTCGCCGTCCGACTCCCCGAGTTCGAGGTTCGCTCCGGTGGTTCCACGAGCGTTGATATCACCCTCAAGGGCGTCGACAAGGCCTACGGCATGGTCCGGCTGGCCGAGCAGACCGGCATCCCCTTCGATGCCATGCTCTTCGTGGGTGATCGACTCGACACCGGCGGCAATGACTATCCCGTCAAAGCTCTGGGCGTGCCCTGTCGCGCCGTCACTGGCTGGGAGGACACCGCTGACTACGTCACCGCGCTGGCGGCGCGCATCGCCAGGGATCGTTAGGCCCGAGCTGTGAAGGAGGAGTCAGAGACGGAGACGCATACGGGCCGGGATAGGCGGACGGCGACCAGCGCATCCAGTGCGCTTGGCTCGCTTGGAGCAGTGCTGCGTCGCGGTCGTGAATCCTGTTCACGGTGGTGGACGGCCCGCACCGTCCGCTTCCGCAAGATCACACGCACCCTTGTCCTGCTCACTGCCGTGTCCCTGGTCTCGCTGGGCGTCGGCGCGGCCACAGCCACGGCTTCCAGTCCCGTCGGCCCTCACGAGGCGCAGTGGTCGACGACCCTCGACTCTACTCTCAGCCTTGACATGGGGCCGTTGGGACAGGTCTCTCTCGACTCGCCCGCCGGGATACTGGGCGTGCGGGTGGAATTGGAGGAGGTCCCGGGAGAGGCCGATCCCGCTGCCGTCTCGGAGTCCGCGCTCGGTGAGGCTCTGAGCTCTGACGGCGCCGCATACCTGTCCCTGGTCACCCATCCCGAGCTCACCATCGAGCGTGGTCTGCGAGCCCTTGTCGATGACGCCCTGAGGCGCGCCGGATTGCTGGAGTCGATCATGCTCTGCCTGGTGGCCGCCGGCCGTCTGGCCACCAGAGGGCGATTGCGGGACGCCGTGCGCGCAGGGCTCAGCAGGCCTGCGGCCTCGAGCCTGCTCACCGCTACCGCTGCCGTCACCGTTGTCGCACTGCTTGTGCCGTCCCTGCGCTCGGAGCCGGTCACCGGCAACCGCTTGGAAGTCCTGGCAGGCACCCCGTTGGAACGAGCACGCGTCTCCGGGCGCATCGGCGATGTCGTGCAGGCCTACGGCGGCCGCGTCTCCGCCTTCCTGGACGACAACACCGCCTTCTACACCGCCGCCCAGGCCAACCTCCGGGCCGCCTGGGAGGCTTCACAGACCATTGATGGAACGACGGATGTGACGGCCGCCGACGGCGCGGTCGACACCGATCGGGTCGCTCGGGACGCTCAGGACGCCGCCTCCGCCGAGGCGTCCTCTACGGCCACCGACTCCTCCTCGAATGCGCCCACGGCCCGCTTCGGCGGCCGACAAGGCTCCATCACGGCGGTGATGACAACCGATCTGCACTGCAACCTCGACGTCATCGCCTTCTCCGGGCTGCTCGACGAATTGGCCGGCGCCACGGTTCATATGGATGACGGTGATCTGACCATGACCGGCTCTGATCCGGAGCAGATCTGCGTCGACGCGCTGGACGACGCCGTGCCCGACGGCGTCGCTCGTGTGGCCACGATAGGCAACCACGACTCGGGCTCCACGGCCGAGCGTCTGCGCACGATCGGCTGGACGGTGACGGATGGCACTGTTGAGAATGTCGGTGGTCTGCGGGTTCTCGGGGACGTCGACCCGGAGCGCAGTCCCGCCGGAAGAACGTTCCAGCGCGGCGAGGAGAACGCCACGGACATCGGGATGCGCCTGGCCGGCGCCTCCTGTGACGCCGCGCGCAAGGGGAATGAAGCGGATGTCGTCCTCATCCATCGGCCGGACACCTTCGGCCCGCTCGTCGACGATGGCTGTGCTCCTCTGCTCGTAGCCGGGCACGTCCACGAGGAGCGGGGGATGAGCACGACTCGAGGAGGGAATCTCGACGTCGCCCAGCTCATCTCCGGGGCGGGCAAGGGTGGGACCTCGTTGGGGAGGGTCACCCAGGACGCCTATATGCACGTGTTGTCCTTCGACTCCGAAGGCGGTCTGCTGGCCTGGCGCACAGTGACCCTTCACCCCGACGCCTCGGTCACCGTGGGCGCATGGGAACCGGTGCCCGAAGCCGGATGAGCCGCTATGACGACGATAGTGCACAATGAAACCACCGCGGGACCATCGCATTTCACCGCACCTGCTGAGACGAAACCGGACCATGAGGAGACAACGATGGCGCATGTGCCCACTGAGGCGGAGATCGACGCCATGAGCGAGGACGAGCTTCAGGCCTATCTCGCCAGCGAATCCGGGGAGTCCGATGACCCCGCCGTCGAGGCCTTCGAGCAGGGCGGTAAATCCGCTTGGCTGACAGCCACCGGCGCGTCGAGTCGCTACGCCTGGCTGCTCATTATCGGCTCGCTCATCGGCATCGCCGCCTCCTGGGAGCTCATGGTCAGCGAACTGAAACTCATCAGGGAGCCCCTGGCGAATCTGTCCTGCGACATCAGCCCATTGGTGTCATGCGGCGACTCCCTGAACGTATGGCAGGGCAATCTGCTCGGCGTGCCCAACTCCTTCGTCGGTGCGATGGCCTTCGCGGTGCTGCTGTTCGCGGGCGTCCTGCTCGCCTCCGGCGGGCGACTGCCCCGCTGGGTGTGGTGGGCGATGACGGCCGGGACCGTCGGCGGCATCGTCTTCGTCGTGTGGTTCCTGATCGTCTCGATCACTGTGTTCGGCAAGTTGTGCCCCTTCTGCATGCTGGTGTGGGCCGTGACGATTCCTATCGGCGCCGCCACCTGGGGTGAGGCTGCGCGCCGCGGACACCTGGGGCTGTCGCGGGCTGCGGCCGGGCGCCTGTACGAAGCGCGCTGGCTGATCGCCGGTGCCATGTACATGGCCGTCATCATCACGGTCCTCGTCGCCTTCTGGGACGGCTGGGTGGCGATGCTGCGGTGACCCCGGTTGATGAGGCGGACCTTTCGGCTGAGGCCTCCACCGTGACTCAGGACTATCTCAAGGCGGTGTGGGCCGCCTCCGAATGGGGCGGTTCGGGGGCTTCGATCACCGGCCTGGCCCGTCGTATGAAGGTGGCTCCCTCCACGGCATCGGAGAACGTCGGGCGTTTGGTCGAGGCGGGCCTGCTCGAGCACGAGCCCTACAAGGCCGTCACGCTGTCGGTCGATGGCCAGCGCCTGGCCACCGGCATGGTGCGCCGTCACCGCCTCCTGGAGACGTATCTGGTTGAGCGCCTGGGACTGAGTTGGGACGAAGTCCATGCCGAGGCCGAGATCCTCGAGCACGCCGTGTCGGACAGGCTCCTCGAGGCGCTCGACGAGGCGCTCGAACATCCTGTGCGGGATCCTCACGGCGACCCGATCCCCGCTGCCGACGGGCGCGTCGTCCAGCCCGAGCTGCGCAGCATCGACAACCTGCGTGTGGGACAGACCGCCGTTGTGGGGCGTATCAAAGACTGCCCCAGGACTCTGCGTCACCTCGCGCTGGCCGGTATCGGCCTGGACACCCCGGTGACTGTGACCGATCGTGGCACCATGTCGGCTGTCGTACCGGGGGAGAAGCGGCGTGAGGCGACGCTGGTGTGCGCCGTCCGTGCGGCCGGGGACCCGTCCAGCGAGCGTGCCGATGCGGTCGTACCGGTGGGCCACTTGTGGGTGCTGGCCTAGGCTGGGGTCATGACAGGCCCCGAGACCAACGAGACCGCTGAGACCTCGCTCTTCACCAAGATCATCGACGGCGATATCCCCGGGCGCTTCGTCTGGGCCGACGACGTGTGCGTCGCCTTCGCCACCATCGAGCCGCAGGCTCCCGGCCATGTCCTGGTCGTGCCGCGTATTGCGCACGAGTCATACATCGACGCCAACGAGCCCACCATTGCTCACCTGTCCGTGGTGGCCAAGCGCATTGCGGCTACCCAGGTACGGGTTTTCGGTGCCGTGCGGCCGGGCATCGTGGTTCTCGGACTGGACGTGCCCCATCTGCACATCCACGTGCTTCCGCTGCATAAGGCCGCTGATATCGCGCCGTCGTCGGCGCGCGCGGCCGGCGGCGATGAGCTCGATGAGACGATGACCCGCTTGCGAGACGGGCTGCGAGAGGACGGCTGGGGAGATTTCGTGCCGGTCCGGATGGACTCACCCGCTCTGGCCTGAGCTCTGCCCCACGCTGTGCCGGTCATAGCCGGTCATAGCCGACCTGTCCCACCGGCGTTCGGGGTCGCCATCAGCAGGCTCGTGCGCGGTCGGTCGGAGCCCTCGCCGTGATCTGCACCTCGCACCCGTCACCCGGACGGCGCCGAAAAGGTGCGCGAACCAGCGATAGGCTGAGTGTCAGCAGGCGCGCCTCCCCTCCTTCTCCAGGGCAGGGGCGTGCGCCGACCGGCATCTCACACACGACGGAAGAGAGCGCTCCTTCAATGACGGAGAATCAGACCCCCCAGGGCGAGTCAGCGACGCCGTTCCGATACACGGCCGCCCTGGCCGAGACCATCGAGACCTCTTGGCAGGATCGCTGGGAGGCCGAGGGCACCTTCTACTCCGACAATCCCGTGGGCGCGCTCGCAGGGCCGGGTGCCGACAAGAAGAAGTTCTTCCTGCTGGACATGTTCCCCTACCCCTCGGGCAAGGGGCTGCACGTGGGGCATCCGCTGGGCTATATCGCCACCGACGTCGTTGCCCGTTTCACCCGCATGACCGGCAGGAACGTCCTGTACACCATGGGCTACGACGCCTTCGGCCTGCCCGCCGAGCAGTACGCCGTCGCCACCGGCCAGCACCCACGGATCTCGACCGAGGCCAATATCGCCACCATGCGCCGTCAGCTGCGGCGCCTGGGCCTGTCCCACGACCCGCGTCGCTCCATCCAGACCATCGATACCGATTACGTGCGGTGGACTCAGTGGATCTTCCTCAAGATCTTCAACTCCTGGTTCGATCCCGACGCCGCTCGCCGTGATGGACGGGGAACGGGAGCCGCCCGGCCCGTGAGCGAGCTGGTCGCCAGACTGGAGCGCGGAGAGGTCTCGACCCCGGACGGCCGTCCGTGGGAGAGCCTCAGCGCCCCCGAGCGGGCCGAGGTCGTCGACTCCCACCGCCTGGCCTACGTCTCGTCCGCCCCGGTGAACTGGTGCCCGGGTCTGGGCACCGTTCTGGCCAATGAGGAGGTCACGGCCGAGGGCCGTTCCGAGCGCGGCAACTTCCCGGTCTTCAAGCGCAATCTGCGCCAATGGATGATGCGCATCACTGCCTACGCCGACCGTCTCGCCGAAGACCTGGACACGGTCGACTGGCCCGAGAAGGTCAAGCTCATGCAGCGCAACTGGATCGGCCGCTCCGAGGGCGCCGAGGTGGGGTTCGCCGTCGAGGGCGCTCGAGAGGTCGGCTCGGCCGTTGCCGATCTGAGCGTCTACACCACGCGGCCCGACACGCTCTTCGGCGCGACCTTCATGGTGGTGGCACCCGAGCACCCGCTGCTGGGCGGAGTGCTCGGCCAGGGAACGGACGTCGATGCCGCCGCCCTGACAGTGCCGGCCTCCTGGCCCGAGGGCACCCGGGAGGCCTGGACGGGTGGCGCTGCCACGCCCGCGCAGGCCGTGGCCGCCTACCGCGCCCGGGCCGCCGCGGCCACCGAGGCCGAGCGCACCGCCGAGGATCGCACCAAGACCGGTGTGTTCACGGGCTTGTTCGGCATCAACCCGGTCAATGGGAAGCGGGTGCCGATCTTCGTGGCCGACTACGTCCTCATGGGCTACGGCACCGGCGCCATCATGGCCGTACCCGCTCACGATGACCGCGACTGGGCTTTCGCCACCACCTACGACCTCGACATCGTCCAGACGATCGGTCCGGTTGATGATCCGTACGGCGTGGACCTGAGCGGAGGCGCCTATACGGGCGACGGCAATGCCGTGAACTCCGCCAATGACGAGATCAGCCTGGATGGCAAGTCCAAGGATGATGCCAAGGCCGCCATGATCGCCTGGTTGGAGTCCAAGGGCGCCGGGCGGGGCGCCGTCACTTACCGTCTGCGCGATTGGCTCTTCAGCCGCCAGCGCTACTGGGGCGAGCCCTTCCCCGTCGTGTGGGACTCCGAGGGCGGCGTCCACGCCCTGCCGGAGTCCATGCTGCCGGTCGAGCTTCCGGAGGTCACCGACTACTCCCCGCGCTCCTACGACCCCGACGACGCCGCCTCCAATCCCGAGCCTCCTCTGGGCAAGGCCGAGCAGTGGGCGGAGGTCGAGCTCGACCTGGGCGACGGCCTCAAGAAGTACCGCCGTGAGACCAATACGATGCCCAACTGGGCGGGCTCGTGCTGGTACGAGATGCGCTACATCGACCCCACCGATGAGGACTCGCTGGTCGATCCCGCCAACGAGGCCTATTGGATGGGGCCGCGACCCGAGGACAGCAACACCTCCGGCGGCACCGACCTGTACGTGGGCGGTGTGGAGCACGCGGTCCTGCACCTGCTCTACTCGCGCTTCTGGCACAAGGTCCTGTTCGACCTCGGCGTGGTGTCCTCCTCGGAGCCCTATCACCGCCTGTTCAACCAGGGCTACATTCAGGCCTACGCCTACAAGGACGAGCGCGGCCAGTACGTTCCCGCCGATGAGGTCGTGGAGGGGCCCGACGACGCCGACGGCGAGCCGACCTTCACCTGGAACGGGCAGAGCGTCTGGCGCGAGTACGGGAAGATGGGCAAGTCCCTGAAGAACATCGTCACGCCCGACGACATGTACTCCGCCTACGGCGCCGACACCTTCCGCGTCTACGAGATGAGCATGGGGCCGCTCGACCAGGACCGTCCCTGGGACACCCGTGCCGTGGCCGGGGCTCAGCGCTTCCTGCAGCGCCTGTGGCGCAATGTCATTGATGAGGCCACCGGCGAGGTCACCGTGGTCGACGCGCCCGCCGACGAGGCCACCCGCCGTCTGGTGGCGCGCACGATCGTGGGCGTGCGCGATGACTATGAGGGCATGCGCCTGAACACGGCCATCGCCAAGCTCATCGTGCTGAACAATCACCTGACGAGCCTGGCGGAAGTGCCGCGTGAGGCCATTGAAGCGCTCGTCCTCATGGCGTCTCCGGTCGCCCCGCACATCAGCGAGGAGATCTGGAGGCGACTGGGCCACGAGAATTCGCTCGCCCACGAGGATTTCCCGCGGGTGAGCGATGAGTCGCTGCTCGCTGCGGAGGCCGTGACCTGCGTGGTTCAGGTCAAGGGGAAAGTTCGTGATCGCCTCGAAGTGGATCCCGCTATCGATCCGGCCGAGCTGGAGAAGCTCGCCCTGGCGGCTCCCGGCGTTGTGCGAACCCTGGACGGGCGCGGTGTGCGCAAGGTGATCGTCAAGGCGCCGAGGCTGGTCAGCATCGTCCCCAAGTAGGCCCTGACGCATCCGATCGTGCTGGACAACCGCTCTGCACGCGGCCCTGTGGGGGTGGTTCTCAACCCGACGCCCATGCCCAACCCTCTGCCGCACTGCGGACGCTGAGAGGGAGTCAAGGGAGTCCGGGAAAGGGGGAGAAGACCAAGGGGGTCAAAAGGGGACTAAGGAGACTTCAGCACTTTTCACGGACGGTTCGGGCAAGCGGGGCGCGGGTCGTCGTAAAGTGGGCGGGTACGGCGGTTCTCCGCCGCCCCGATCCGAGGAGTTCATCGTGCAGTTGCAGTGGTGGTCCGTCCTGCCCTTCGCCGCCATGCTTGCCGGCATTGCGGTGCTTCCACTCGTGCCGGCCACAACGCACTGGTGGGAGCGGCGCTCCAGTCAACTCGCTGTTGCTCTGGTCCTGGGGCTGCCCGTGGCCGTATGGATGTGGGTTGCCGGGGGATGGGAAATCGTATTCGCCGCCGTCGTCGAGTACGGGCAGTTCATCGCTCTGCTTCTGGCGCTCTTCATCGTTTCGGGCGGTATCTTCCTCAAAGGCGATATTGAGGCCACCCCGCGCAATAACACTGTCTTCCTGGCCATCGGAGCCGTTCTCGCGAGCTTCGTGGGTACGACTGGCGCGGCCATGCTTCTGATCCGCCCGTTGCTCAACACCAACGCCGAGCGTCGGTATCGGGTCCACACGGTGCTGTTCGCCATTTTCATCGTGGCCAACTGCGGCGGTCTGCTCACGCCCCTGGGCGATCCGCCGCTCTTCCTCGGATTCCTCCGCGGAGTGCCCTTCACCTGGACTCTCCATCTTCTCCCGGAGTGGCTGTTCGTCAACGCGATGCTGCTGGCCGCCTACTTCTCCCTGGACACCTACTACCACGCGCAGGAGCCCGCCGCCTCCGTCCGCCTGGATCGCGCGGAGATCGAGCCGCTGGGACTGCGCGGAGCCACCAACTTCGTATGGTTCCTCGTCATCATCCTGGCAGTCGCCTTCGCGCCGTCCGTGGATGCCGAGGCCATTGAGGCCGGGCACGCCACCGCCATGGACTGGGTGCCGCTGCGCGAGATCATTATGCTTGCGGCCGCCGGCGCCTCCTACATTCTGGGCGATAAACGAGCGCGTTTCGAGGACAACCAGTTCGAGTGGGGGCCGATCGCCGAGGTCGCCACCCTGTTCATCGGCATCTTCCTGACCATGATCCCGGCGTTGCACTATCTCGATGAGGTGGCGGGGTCTCTGCCCTTGAACCAGGTCACTTTCTTCATCTTCACCGGGGGACTGTCCTCTGTGCTGGACAACGCCCCGACCTACGCGACATTCTTCGAAATGGCGGGGCAGGTGCCCCACCCCGGTGGCGCCTCTGTCGCCGGGGTGCCCGAGGTCTACCTCGTGTCGATCTCGCTGGGCGCGGTGCTGTGCGGGGCGATCACCTACATCGGCAACGGCCCCAATTTCATGGTCAAGTCCGTGGCCGATTCCCGGGGAGTCGAGATGCCCTCCTTCGGCGGCTACGTCGTGCGGACTCTCACCCGCCTTGTACCGGTCCTGGCGGTGATGGTGTGCCTGTTCATCGCCGAGCCCCTCTGGGTCAAGGCGGTCGGCGGGCTCGGTGTCGTGCTGCTGCTGGCCAATAACGTGCGTCTGATCCGCGCCGGACGGCGCCTTGCCCTCGTCGACGACTGAACCACTGGGGAGTCTTGGGGCACCCCGCATACTCATGGGTCGAGTTTCCGACGGGCTTGGGAGCTCGACCGACCGTAGTGCTGGGCGCTGGGGGAGGGGTCAGCGGGTGCCCGGGGCGGTGACGAAGTCGATGAGCTCCTCCATGCGGCCCAGCAGGCTCGGTTCGAGATCCTTGTAGGTGCGCACCGTCGCCAGGATCCGCTGCCAGCCCCGGGCCACATCCGCCTGGGTGGCGTGAGGCCAGCCGAGCGCCTCGAGGGTGCCGTGCTTGATGTCGGTGCCCCGCGGCACGCGGGGCCACTCCCGCAGCCCTACGCGCTCGGGCTTGACCGCCTGCCACACGTCCACATAGGGGTGACCCAGCACCAGCACATTCTCGCCGCCGGGCATGTCGCACACGCCCTGGGCGATCCGGGACTCCTTGGAGCCGGCCACGAGATGGTCCACGAGCACGCCGGCGCGCCGCTCGGGGCAGGGGCCGAAGTCGGCCATGACCTCCTCGAGGTTGTCCACGCCGTCGAGCATGAGCACGACGACGCCCTCATGACGCAGGTCATCGCCCCACACCTTCTCGACCAGCTCGGCGTCGTGCTTGCCCTCCACCCAGATGCGCGAGGCCCGCGCGACTTTCGCCTCTTCGCCCTCCACGGCATAGGAGCCCGACGCCGTGAGTTTGCGACCGCCCGCGCTGATCGGCCCCCGGGGCGCCCGGGTACGCGGCCGCGGAGGATCGACGATCACGGGGCGCCCCTCCAACCAGAAGCCACCGCCCAGGGGGAAACCGCGGCGCACGCCCCGGCGGTCCTCCAGGACGACGATGTGGCGCCCACCGGACTTCTCCACGGCCACCGCCGCCCCGACGAAGCCGGTCTCCCGATCCTCCAGGACCATGCCGCGCTCCAGGGCCACATGCACCGATTCGGGTCGCGTCGCGTGCGGACCCGTTCGGTGCGGATCAGCCGCCAGTACGTCGCCTCCGTAGCGATTCGAGTTGGACGGTCGCGCCGTCGCAGGAGTTGCGGACCCCGTGGTTGATGGGCGCCGTCCGCCGGGCCGCGGGCCGGGGGGCTTGCCGGCGGTCTCCGCGGCCGCTTGGGCGCGCAGCGCCTTACGGCGTTCGACGGTCGAACCGGGAGTCGGGCGGGAGCGGTAGGGCGTCGCGTTCACCCTGGGCACGGTAGGGGAAGGTCACGCCGGTAGCGCCGTTGACCCGCCGAGCTCCGGCGTAGGATGGCACTCACACTCCACGAGTGCTAACAGGCCGCCGGCGAGAAAGGAGGGCGACTATGGCCGACGACCGCCGACTGAAGGTCCTCTCAGCGATCGTCACGGACTACGTGCGCACCCGGGAGCCCGTCGGCTCGCGCGCCCTGGTCGAGCGCTATCGGCTCGGCGTGTCTCCGGCGACGATCCGCAATGACATGGCTGCCCTGGAGGATGAGGGGTACATCCACCAGCCGCACACCAGCGCCGGACGCGTGCCCACCGAGAAGGGTTACCGCCTCTTCGTCGATGAGGTCGCCCGGGTCAAGCCCCTGTCCGCTCCTGAGCGCCGTGCCATCACCGCGTTGCTGTCAGGCGCTGTCGACTTGGAGCAGGTCGTGGCCCGCACCGTGCGGGCCCTGGCTCAGCTCACGGGACAGCTCGCCGTCGTGGAGTACCCCAGTCTGCGTCGCACAGCTCTACGGCACCTCGAGCTGGTTGCCCTGGGGCCCACGCGCGTGCTGCTCGTGATCATCACCGACACCGGCCGCGTCGAGCAGCGCACGGTCTCCATGCCCGCAGGGCGCGTGGTTGATCCACTGGTCCTGGAGTTCTTGCGCACCCGCATGAATGCCGCACTGGTCGGCCGCATCGCCGCCGACGTCGTCCCCATTCTCACCTCCTTGGCCGAGCGGGCTCCCGAGGAGGACAGGCTCCTGCTGACTGCCGTGGCCGATGAGTTGATCGAAGCGCTGCGTCCGGACGGCGAGGAGCGCATTGTCGTGGCCGGCACCGCCAACCTGGCCCGCGCCACCCCCGATTTCTCCTCGCTCGGCCCGCTGCTGGACGCCGTCGAGGAGCAGGTGGTGCTGCTGCGCCTGTTCACCGATGACCCCGCCTCCGGGCTATCGCGTTCGGGTGCCAGCGCGGATATGCGCGTATCGATCGGCAGCGAGAATCACGACGATGCGCTGTCCGAGGCCTCGGTCGTGACCGCCTCCTATGGGGCGGGCGCCGGGGACGTCGTCGCGCACCTGGGCATTATCGGTCCCACTCGCATGGACTACCCGGCCACCATGGCCGCGGTGCGGGCCGTGGCCCGCTATCTGTCCCGCTTCCTGGCCGAGACCGACGACGCCATCCCATAGAGAGGACCAGCATCAGGGTGCCGCCCGGGCTGTTCCTCGGCCACTGCGTCCGGTCCGTCCCGGCCGGAGATCACCTACCACCTCTTCCAAGACCTCTTCCGACACCGACTCAGAGAGTACGACCAAGCGTGAGCGACTACTACGAGATCCTCGGCGTGAGCCGCCAGGCCACCACCGACGAGATCAGGCGGGCCTATAAGAAGAAGGCCCGCAAGCTGCACCCCGATGTGGCCGGCCCCGGCCACGAGGACGAGTTCAAAGCCGTCAATGCCGCTTATGAGGTCCTCGCGGACTCCGATAAGCGTCAGATGTACGACCTCGGCGGTGAGGATGCCGTGACCGGCGGCTTCGGGGCGGGGGGCTTCAGCGCCTCGGACCTGGGCGGCTTCGGGGACTTCCTCCAGCAGGCGTTCTTCGGCGGCGGCGCGGCCTCGCGCGGCCCGGCCTCCCGGGCGCGGCGCGGCCAGGACTCCCTGGTCGCCCTCGAGGTGGATCTGGTCGACGTGGCCTTCGGGGCGACCAAGACTCTGCCCATCGACACCTACGTCACCTGTGAGACCTGCGGCGGTTCATGCTGCGCCGAGGGCACCAGGCCCGTGACCTGCTCGGAGTGCAATGGCCAAGGCTCCATTCAGCGCATGCAGCGCTCCTTCTTGGGCAACGTGGTGACCTCCTCCCCGTGCCCGCGCTGTCAGGGCTTCGGCACTGTGATCGCCTCTCCGTGCCGCGAATGCGACGGCGAGGGCCGCAAGCGCGTGCATACCACCATTGATGTCAACGTCCCGGCCGGAGTGTCCGCGGGAACCCGTATCCGCATGTCCGGGCGTGGCGAAGCCGGTCCGGCCGGCGGTCCGAACGGTGATCTGTATGTCGAGATCCACGAGACCCGCGATGAGGCCCTCTCGCGCACTGGCGACGACTTGTACACCGAACTGCGCGTGCCCATGACGGCGGCGGCGCTGGGAGCGAGTTTCCCGCTGTCGACCCTGGACGGCGAGCGGACCGTGTCGGTCAAGCCGGGCACTCAGAGCGGCGATGAGGTGGTTCTCTCCGGTTTGGGCGTGGGGCGCCTGCGCCGTTCCGGGCGCGGCGACCTGCATGTCCAGATCGTGGTGGAGACGCCCACCAAGCTGGATGATCGGCAGCGTCAGCTGCTCACCGAGCTCGCCGCTTTGCGAGGCGAGGACGGCCACTCGCCTGCCAAGGACGAATCCCTGTTCGGCAAGCTCAAGGGGAAGTCCAGACGCCGCTGAGGACGGGCGCCTCTCGTCGCTGGGCCGTGCTAGGCCTCTGATGGCTCTGAGGGGGCTGCCTGTGCGGCACCGTCCTCGGGCCAGTAGTGAGAGTCCGGGGTCGGGCGCGGTCCGAAGATCGCCTGTCCGACCCGCACACAGGTCGAGCCGCCCTCAATGGCGAGTTCGAAGTCTCCGCTCATGCCCATCGACAGCTGGCCATCGCCGATGGTGCCGGCCTGAAGCCCGGCGTCGCGCAGAGACCGCATGAGGCGGAAGCACTCGCGGATGCGCGCCTCGTCCTCGGTGTGGGCGGCCAGCGTCATGAGCCCGCGCACGCGCAGCGAGGAGTAGGCGGGTAGAGCCTTCAGGAAGGCCGGCACCTTGCCGGGCTCGAGTCCGAACTTGGAGGTCTCGCCCGAGGAGTTGACCTGCACGTAGACGTCCAGGTCCCGGCCTGCCGCCTGCAGGCGCCGGTCGAGGGCTTCAGCCACGCGCAGGGAGTCCAGGGCCTGGAACTCGTCGGCGAAGGCCGCCACATCCTTGGCCTTATTGGTCTGCAGATGGCCGATAACGGCCCAGTGGATGCCCAGGCCCGCCAGGTTCTCGGCCTTCCGCTTGGCCTCCTGGACCTTGTTCTCACCCATATGGGTGATGCCAGCGGCGTGGGCGATGCGCAGCCGCTCCTCGGGGACAGTCTTGGACACGGGCAGCAGACGGATCTCGGCGGCGTCGCGTCCGGCGCGCTCGGCGGCGGAGACGATCTGGGCGCGAACCGTCTCCAGGTTGTGCCGATAGTCCTCCACGGTGGCGGCAGTGGCGGATCTGGCGGACCCGGGTCTCGTGGGGGAGGGAGAACGGTCGGAAAGCGGCGGCTGCGGCTCGGTCATGCCCGCGACGCTAGCACCGGCGGCTGTGCCGGTCCCGGTCGATTCGACAACGACCATAGGCTGCGCTTGTGACTGCTCCCGTCTTCATCATGACCCCCCGTACGCTCGAACCGGCTGGTGGTGCGCAGACGGCTCGTATCGGCGACATGCTGACGCTGACCGGAACCGAGGCCCGCCATGCTGTCACGGTGAGACGGCTGCAGGTCGGAGAGCGTGTGGACCTGGTCGATGGCGCTGGCCTGCGGCTCGTCTGCGAGGTGGTGCGGGCCGGTGCGAACGGCGCTAGGGACCGCCTGACCGCACGGGTCCGGGAACGAGTGGAGGAAGCTGAATCGACTGTGCGAATGGTCCTCGTCCAGGCGCTGGCCAAGAGCGGTCGTGATGAGCAGGCCGTGGAGACTGCGACCGAGCTGGGCGTCGATGCGGTAGTGCCGTGGCAGGCGGAGCGGTGCGTGTCGGTATGGAGAGGGGCGAAGGTCGCCAAGGGGCGAGCCCGGTGGCAGGCGACGGCTCGGGAGGCCACCAAGCAGGCGCGACGCGCCTGGGTGCCCGAGGTCGGGGAGCTGCTCACCACACGTTCTCTCACCCGGTGGGTGCGTGAGACGACGCAGACCGGGGGAGTGGTCCTGGTACTCCACGAGGAGGCGGCGGCGCCTATCGGCGGGGTGCGCCTGCCGGATCCGGATGATTGCGAACGGCCGATGGTGGCCGTCATCGTCGGCCCCGAGGGCGGGATCGGTGCTGAGGAGACGGCCGCCCTGCAGGAGGCCGGGGCGACGACAGTAAGGCTGGGGCCGCACGTCATGCGCACGGCGAGCGCCGGACCGGCCGCGCTCGCCGTGCTTGCACAGCGAGCCGGCCTGTGGGGCTGACCTCCTCCGGGCGCGCTTGCGCCCCGCACGACACGACAACACGCACGGGCGGTTGTTTCTGTGCTGTCTACGGCTGTCTACGCTGCTCAGTTCAATGTCATTGCCCGCTGCTGGCTGCGCACCGAGTGCCTGCGGTGCCCGCGAGGCCCGTCGGGATTCATCGAGATCTGCACGATATCTGCAGGGATTGTATTCTCAGATTCTTCACAGCCGGGGGAGGGGTGTGCATTCAGCTCCAACGGGTTTTATATGAATCACCGCCGGACGGGCGAGGTTGTGAGGGTTGGGGAACCCGGTGACCAGCTTCATCCGAGATGGCTCGGGTTTAAGGGAGCCCGGGACCGATCGCTCTGGCGAAGGAGGAGAGCTCCCCCGATTGGGAACACGGGTGCGGAGCGCCTCGGTGACAAGGGCCCGTGGGCCGGGAGAGACAACCCGGTACCGCGGGTCATGTCATGTTGTCTGGGGCCTCGGGGTGGGTGCTTGACGTCAGCGTGATGCATTGGCGGCTCAGCAGGATTGCTGCTACGGCCATGATCATGAGTATCGCGGGTACGCCCGCGATACTGGAAGTGACCAGGTCCCAGGAGTCTTCCGGAGCGACCAGAACGAAAGGCAGAGTCGCGAAGGCGTTCAGCGTTCCATGCGTGATCGCCGCAGGCCATATGCTGCCCGATCGTGCCCGCAACCATGCCAGCAGGGTGCCGAAGGCCATGCAGAACATGGTGAACAGGACGATGCCCAGTGCAGCCGGGATCTGATGCTCGTACTCGTATCCCATGGCGATCAGAGGGGCGTGCCACAGGCCCCACACTGCACCGGTGAATACGACGGCGCGCGTCGTGCCGAGCGGAGACAGAGCGGAGAGCAACCATCCCCTCCATCCGGTCTCCTCCCCGAGAGCCGCGAGGGCATTGATCGTGCATCCGGCGACGAGGCATTGGACGACCGTGAGGATGAAGAAGATGTGCGCCGGTGGGAGCGGTTTTGAGGAGCCCAGGGCCGCCAGCTTCTCCATCTGCTCGGTCATGGCCCAGTCCGGGTGAAACCAACCGACGGTGATCGCCAGTGCGAGGTAGGCGGCGGTGACGGCCATGACCACCAGGATCCCTATGAGCGCCGAGGTCAGAATGCGTCTCCGGTTGCCCGAGCGCGGCGAACCGCGCCGCAGCCCGACAGCGCGCAGCCACGACGCTCCGGTGACGAAGCGGCAGACCACCCATGAGGCCAGGGCGGGGGAGAACATGCGGGTGACCAGGATCAGCTTTCCCTGAGGCGTGCCCAAGCCGCCGGTTGCAGCGCATACCGCATCCAGGGCGAAAGCGGATCCCATCGCTACCGCGACGAACAAGCCGATTGCTCGCCAGTGCACATTCTTGGGGGCGGTTGTGACGGTAGTTATGGCGGTGGTTATGCCCATGTGCGGGCGCCTCCAGTCGTAGCCGGATCTTTCGCTCCCACCATAGTCCTGCTGATGTCATCGAGAGGCCTCGCTTCCTGCCCTTCGGCCTCCAGCGCCTCCGGTAGGTATTCGGTTCCGTCAGCCTATGGCCAGCCTGTCCCCAGTGCGAGAGAATGCGGACATGTCGGATCTTCCTCCGCTTCAGCTGCCCCGCACGAAGGGGCGTTCGATTTTCCAGATCGTCGGGTCCATCGGTTTCGTGTTGGTCGGTCTTCTCATGGTCATCGGCTGCCTGGGTTCTCAGCCGTTCGAGATGGTTCCTTTCGTCATTGGACTTCTGGCTGTCGTCGTCTTCGGCTTCTTCGGCTTCCTGAGTGTGCGGATGCTGCTCCGCCCAGCTCTGGTCATTGATGACCACGGCATCTGGGACAACACCTCGGGGCTCTCTGTCGGGTTCATCCCGTGGGAGCAGACTCTTGGATTCCAGCCGGCGAAGGTGCTGTTCAACGACTTCGTGGCGGTTTTCTGGGCTGATGAGCAGTGGGCATGGGCGCATATGGGGTCAACGACCCGCTTGATGAATCGGCTTAACCGCAGTATGACTCCGGTGGGTCCGATCAGCGCGGACATGCTCAAAGTAACAGGTCCGCAGCTCGCCCTCATGCTTCTGGCGCAGCGGCGTCAGCGCCGTCCGGAACTGCCTGAGGTTCCCGGCATGCCCGCAACGGCGTCATGATGAGACCGATGTCGGCACTCGATTCGTCGCTCCGAACGGATCCTGCGGCGTGACCCCGCGTGGACGGCGTCCCGTGGGCTCCCCGGATGCCCGTGAGGCGATCCTCGCTGCTGCCCGCACCGCCTTCGCCCGCGACGGCTATCAGGCATCCCTGCGCGGAATCGCCCGCGAGGCCGGGGTGGACCCCGCTCTGGTCCACCATTACTTCCCGAGCCGGGCCACGCTCTTCGCCAAAGCCATCATCGAGTCCATCGCCGGGGAGAACACCGACCTCGTGGAGCGGGCCGCCGCGATCACCCAACTGGAGCCCGATGAGGTGGGGGAGGGGATCGTGCGATCCTTCGTCTCCCTGTGGGACGCGGCCGGAGGCGACAACTTCACCGCCGTGGTGCGGGCCGCCATTGAGGGGGATGGCACTATCGAGCCCTTCCGGGACTTCATCGCCGGCGGCATCCTCCAGCCGATCGTCACCCGGTTCTGCCCGGATCGCCCTGAGCTGCGCGCTCAGCTCATCGCCAGCCAGATCATCGGGCTGGGCATGGCCCGCTGGGTGGCCGGCCTGGACCAGGTCAGCCCCTTAGAGGCTGAGAGCCTCGCCTCTCTTGTCGGTCCGACGATCCAGCGCTATCTCCTTGATGAACTGCCCGGCACTCCTCTTGTTGGCTCCTAGCTCATCCGCTCGGCTCACCTGCTGTCGGGTTGGCGGTGACGCTTGACCCTCCGCCGTCGTATCGCTGTCCCCTGCTCACCCGGTGACGTCGCCGTCATGCGAGCCGCACGGAACACCCTCTGGACACTGGGTGGTGCCGAGCCTATATTCATCACATGGTGAAAAACCGAGAAGAGGATGCGTCTCGGAATCCGGGGCGTACGGATCAGCCGAACAGTCCCGCTGGATCGCGGGACGGCAGCGGGAAGAAGCGGCCGGTCGTGACGGCCTCGGACCTGCGGGTCAGCCGCGGCGGGAAGGAGATCCTCCACGGTCTGGACCTGAGCCTGGAGCCGGGCACCATCACCGGCCTGCTGGGTCCCTCGGGCTGCGGCAAGACCACGCTCATGCGCACCATCGTGGGCGTCCAGCGCTACCGCGGACACCTCAAGGTGCTCGGGCACGCCCCCGGCGCCTCCCCGGTGCGCGGGCGGGTCGGCTATGTCACCCAGGGGCAGGCCGTCTACACCGATCTCACCGCCCGGCAGAACCTGCGCTACTTCGCATCCTTGGCCGGCCGCCGCGCCCGCGACATCCAGGAGGTGCTCGACGTCGTCGGGCTGGCGGAACTGGCCGACCGGCGCGTGTCCACCTACTCCGGGGGCGAGGCCAACCGCGTGAGCCTGGCCTGCGCGCTCGTTGCCGACCCGGACCTGCTCATCATGGATGAGCCGACGGTCGGCCTGGACCCGGTCACCCGTGAGGAGCTGTGGACCACCTTCCACGCCCTGGCGCAGAAAGGGACCACCCTGCTGGTCTCCAGCCACGTCATGGATGAGGCCTTCCGCTGCGATCGCGTCCTGCTCATGCGCGAGGGGCGCCTGCTGGCCTCCACGACCGCCGATGACCTCCTGAAGAGCACGGGGGCCGAGACCGTGGACTCCGCTTTCCTCGCCGTTATCGCCCGCTCGACCCAGGAGGGGCAGGACTGATGCGCCCGCGCACCTACCTCGCCACTACCCGCCGCATCCTCGCCCAGCTGCGCGCCGACCGCCGCACCGTCGGTCTGATCGCCGGCGTGCCCGCGGTGCTGCTGACCCTGCTCTACTTCGTCTACCGCGACTACCCCGGCGCCAGCGCTCTGTTCGACCACGTGGCGGTGACGATGATGGCGGTCCTGCCGATGGCGGTCATGTTCCTGGTGACCAGCGTTGCCATGCTGCGCGAGCGCAGCGGCGGCACCCTGGAGCGGCTGTGGACCACGCCGATTCGCCGGGCAGACCTCCTGTTCGGCTACGCCACCGCCTTCGCCGCCACGGCCGTGGTCCAATCGCTCATCCTGTGCTCGGTGGCGGCCTGGGGGCTGGACGTGGAGATATCCGCCTCCTGGGGGTGGGTGATGCTGACCGCCCTGGTCGATGCGTTCGTGGGCGTTGCCCTGGGGCTGTTCGCCTCGGCCTTCGCCCGCACCGAGTTCCAGGCCGTCCAATTCATGCCGGTGGTCATCGCGCCCCAGCTCTTCCTGTGCGGGCTGCTCGTGGCCAGGGACCAGATGCCCCGTGCTCTGGAGGCTGTGGGTGATGTGCTGCCCATGAGCTGGGCGGTGGATGCGGTCGGCGAGCTGGCCATGAATGCCGAGCCGTCGGGCGACTTCTTCCGGAACCTGGCCTACCTGCTGTGCTTCGGCATGGTGGCCCTGGCTGTGGCCGCCTCCACCATGCCGCGCAAGACCCGGTAGGGCAGAGGCCGCTCGACGCTCCCGAATGCCGTTCGTCCGCGTTCCTTCCCGTCAAAGGGGATAGGGGGTCTAGGGGATCTTAGGGAATGCGAACGAACGGCATGGGTGTACTCGGGTGTGCTCAGACGGGGTGTGCTGACGCGGGAGCGGACGGCGTCTCCGGCCTGTCGCGGTCGGCCGACCCTGGTTAGGGTTGCCTTATGTGGATCATCTTCGCTTGCGGGTCGGCGCTCTTCGCCGGTGTCACGGCTGTCCTGGCCAAGGAAGGGATCCGTACGACGGACTCCACTGTGGCCACGGCCCTGCGAACCTTCGTGGTGCTGGCGGGGGCCTGGGGGATGGTCTTCATCGTCGGCTCACAGGCGGAGCTTGGCCATATCGATGTCCGCAGCACTGTGCTCCTGCTGCTCTCCGGATTGGCGACGGGAGCTTCCTGGCTGTGCTACTTCAAGGCTCTGCAGCTGGGCGATGTGAGCAAAGTGGTGCCCATCGACAAGCTGAGCACGGTGATGACCGTTGTCATGGCGCTACTGCTCCTGGGGGAGAGCGTCAGCGTGATCGGTGTGCTCGGCATAGGGCTCATCACTGTGGGCACGTATGCGATGCTCGATGCTGACGACGTCCGCCAATTTCCTCGGGCCGTCCGAGCCGGCGGCAGTTGGCTGCTGTACGCCCTGGGATCGGCTTTCTTCGCGGCTCTGACGGCGATCCTCGGCAAGGCCGGCATTACCGGTGTGGAGTCGAACCTGGGTACGGCGATTCGCACCGCGGTGGTGCTGGTGATGGCCTGGGTCATGGTTGCGGTGACTGGGAAGCTGCATGAGGTGCGCAGCGTGCCAAGAGGGGAACTCGGTTATGTGCTCGCTTCGGGCGCGGCGACCTGTGCCTCCTGGCTCTGCTATTACCGTGCCTTGCAGGACGGCCCCGCCAGCGTGGTGGTCCCCATCGACAAGTTGAGCATCTTGGTCACGGTCGTCTTCTCGATCGTTGTGCTTCGCGAATCCGTCACCAAGCGCTACCTCTCTGGCCTCGCCCTCCTCGTCGTCGGCACCCTTGCGATGCTTATTTTTTCGCCGAACTAGTGATCGTTCCGAAAACTATCGAGACGCTCTTCGCGATGAACGTCATTCCCAGTGCCACCAGCGCGCCGGCGATGAAGACGAAAACCGTATCGTCATGTCCAGATGAAATGAATAGTATTGCTTGAACTAGAGCGACGAACTCGACAATTGCCAGTACTGCGCAAACAAGGAATGCTATCATATAAAGAGTGGCGCCCTTGGTTTTCGAACGCGAATCAGGTGGTTCTTTCTTCCAGGTCACCAGCCTGTAGCCTTTTGGCTCAGATGGAATCCCGTTCATCAGGCGCTCCTTCAATTTTCACGGCTGGAAGGCGTGAATTATTGAATCATATTAACACTTCTATTTTAAGTATGTCTTTGGGTTCGTCTTGCCCGATCCTCGAGCAGCCCTTCGCCGGCCGCGGTTCCGCCGGCCCCACCCCGCTCTGCGCCTTCGCGCCGGCCTCCGTACTGTGTCCGCTTAGCGGGCACAGTACGATCGGGGCACGATGACAGACGTCTCCTCCGCCTCACCTGCCGAGCCGCCTTTGGGCCGCGGCGCCGCCGCGAGCGGCTCCGCATCCAGAACCCGTGCACCCGGCTCTGCGACCAGTTCCGCCCTCGGCGCCGCCGCTGCCCCCGGCTCGACCCGCAGTCTGGTCCTGCCGCCGGATCTGCCTCCGGTTGCCCTTCTGGGGGCTCGCGATGAGGTCCTGCGCGCCATCGAGAAGGGATTTCCGGACGTTGATGTTCATGTGCGCAGCACGACCATCACCATCACCGGCGAGGAATCCCGGGTCGATGTCGTCGTCCTGCTCCTGTCCGAGCTCATCGACGTCGCCCGTGCGGGCACGCCCCTGACCGCGGATGCCGTCGAGCGCGCCATCAGTCTGCTGGACGTCGCCGCCCGTCCGGCCGAGGTCCTGGCCGACGACGTCCTGACCGCTCATGGCCGTTCCGTCCGCCCCAAATCCCTCGGCCAGAAGACCTACACCGACGCCATCGAGGAATCCACCATCACCTTCGGCATCGGCCCGGCCGGCACCGGCAAGACCTATCTGGCCATGGCCAAGGCCGTGGACGCCCTGGCGCGCAAGCAGGTCTCCCGCATCATCCTCACCCGGCCCGCCGTCGAAGCGGGGGAGAACCTCGGCTTCCTGCCGGGGAGTCTGACTGACAAGATCGACCCCTACCTGCGGCCCCTCTACGACGCCCTTCACGACATGCTCGAGCCCGAGGCCCTGCCCCGCCTCATGGCCGCCGGCACCATCGAGGTCGCGCCCCTGGCCTACATGCGCGGACGCACCCTCAACGACGCCTTCGTCATCCTCGACGAGGCCCAGAACACCAGCCCCGAGCAGATGAAGATGTTCCTCACCCGCCTCGGTTTCGGCTCCAAGATGGTCGTCACCGGTGACGTCTCCCAGATCGACTTGCCCGGGCAGCGGCCTTCCGGCTTGCTCGTCGTGCGCCGCATCCTCGACGGCGTCGACGGCATCGCCTTCTGCGAGCTCGGCTCCGCCGATGTCGTGCGCCACCGCCTCGTGGGGCGCATCGTCGAGGCATACTCCCGCTACGAGGCCCAGGCGGCCGCTGAGCGGGCTGCACCTGCCCCCGGCCATGACCATGACCGCGCGCGCGACAATCGTGACAATCACAAAAACCACAACAATCACGACAATCACGACAACCGCCGCAACCGCCGCGGCCGCACCCCTTCAGAATTCCGCGAGAGGAACCGCCCGTGAGTACCGAGGTCGTCAATGAGACTCAGACCGCCATTGATGGCACCGAGTTCTCCGCGCTTGCCGATCACGTTCTGCGCGCTCTGCATGTCAATCCTCTGGCCGAGTTGAACATCCTGTTCGTCGACCCCGAGCCCATGGCCGAACTCCACATGCGCTGGCTCAAACTGCCCGGTCCCACTGACGTCATGAGCTTCCCCATGGATGAGCTGCGGCCCGGCACCGCCGAGAGCGAGACGCCGGCAGGAACCTTGGGCGACATCGTGCTGTGCCCGCAGGTCGCCGCCAAGCAGGCCATTGAGGCGGGCCACTCCGCTGTCGAGGAGATGCTCCTGCTGACCACCCACGGCATCCTCCACCTTCTGGGCTACGACCATGCCGAACCGCAGGAGAAGAAGGAGATGTTCGACCTTCAGCGCACCCTGCTGCTGACCTTCCTCGCGGAGCGGGGCCAGTGAGCGGCACGCCCGTTGCCCTCCTGATCGTCCTGGCCATTATCGTCCTGGCATTCGGCGCTGTGCTGACGGCCGGAGAGACGGCGCTGATGCGCATGACCCGCGCCGCCGCCGAGGACCTCGTTCAAGATCAGCGACGCGGTGCCGGTCGGGTCTTGGCATTGGCCGAGAAACGGGGCCAGGTCTTGGGCTCTGTCGCTCCGATCCGCGTCGCCGTCAATATGCTCGCCGCAGTCCTGCTGACCCTGGCCGCCTCCGGTCTGCTGGACCGGTGGTGGCAGGTGCTGGTCGTGGCCGTCGTGCTCAATATTGTTCTGCTCGGCCTGGTGGTCGGCTTCTCCCCGCGTTCAGTCGGGCGTCGTCACCCCGATGGCACCCTGCTGGTCCTGGCCGGCGTGCTCCTCAAGGTCGACGCCCTCGGCGCCCCGTGGCGATGGATCGACTCCCGCTACGGGCGCTCGGCCGCCCTGACCGATGCTGAGGCCCGCGCCGAGGTCACCGAGGACTTGCGCGAGATGATCGACGAGATCGGCGAGGCCGAGACCATTGAGGACGAGGACCGCGAGATGATGCGCAGCGTCGTCGAGCTCGGCCAGACCCTCGTGCGCGAGGTCATGGTGCCCCGCACCGACATGGTCACCATCGACGCCGACAAACCCGCCTCCGCCGCCATGCGCCTGTTCGTGCGCTCCGGTTATTCGCGCGTGCCCGTCGTGGGGGAGGACGCCGATGATGTCCGCGGCATCCTCTACCTCAAGGACGTCCTGCGGCGTTTGTCCGACCGCCCTGAGCATGAGACCCGCCCGGTGTCCTCCTTCGCCCGCGAGGCCGTCTGGATCCCTGAGACCAAGCCCGCTGACGACCTGCTGCGCGACATGCAGACCGGCCGCGTCCACATGGTGCTCGCAGTTGACGAGTACGGCGGCACCGCCGGACTGGTCACCATGGAGGACCTCCTGGAGGAGGTCGTCGGCGAACTCACCGACGAGCACGACCATGCCGAGCCCGAAGTCGAGGAGCTGGGCCAGGGGCGCTATCGCGTCCCCGCGCGTCTGGGCCTTGATGAGCTCGGCGAGCTGTTCGGTTTGGAGATCGATGACGATGACGTCGATACGGCGGGCGGTCTGCTCACCAAAGCCATCGGCCGCGTCCCCCTCCCCGGGGCTCATGGCAGCGCTCAGGGGGTGGACCTGACCGCCGAGGAAGCCGTCGGCAGACGACGCCAGGTCGCCACTCTCATCGTCAGTCGCACTCCCGGGCCCGATCTCATCGGCGCCCGCGCCTGATATCCGCCCAGCGGGCGCTCTCTGATAGACCCCTATACGACCCGAGAACCGGGGCCGCCACCACGTAATGCATTCCGGGTCTTACGGGCTTTCCCGGCCTCCCGGCCTATTCCGCCCAGTTTTCCGATTGCTGGCGCTGAACACGGTCCTGGGAGAAGATACAACCGATGAGTGATTCAACGAGCGAGCAGATCGGCGCCGCCGATGGCGCGAGTGGTGTCGGCAGTCCTGTCAGCCCCGTCAGGGCTGACAGTGCTGTCAGTGCTAATAGTGCGGATAGCGCCATTGAGGGGGACTTCCCACCGGCTCGCTTCCCAAGTGATGCCGAGCTCATGGACGGCCCTAACGCTCTTGAGGACAACGACGAGGACTTCGACGCCTCTTCACCCGCCTCTGCGCGCGTCGAGATCATCGTTCCCGAGACGCCCGAGGATTTTCGGGCGGGCTTCGCCTGCCTGGTGGGACGCCCCAATGCCGGGAAGTCGACGCTGACCAACGCCCTGGTCGGTACCAAGGTCGCCATCACCTCTGGCCGGCCTCAGACGACCCGCCACAATGTGCGCGGTGTCGTTCACCGCAGCGATTCCCAACTGGTCCTGGTCGACACCCCCGGCCTTCACCGTCCCCGGACTCTTCTCGGTAAACGTCTCAACGACCTGGTGCGCGAGACCCTGGCAGGTGTCGATGTCATCGCCTTCTGCATCCCGGCCGACGAGAAGATCGGCCCGGGCGACCGCTTCATCACCCGTGACCTGGCCGAAGCGCGCACGCCCGTCGTCGCTGTGGTGACCAAGGCCGATACCGTGTCCAAGGAGGCCCTGGCGGCTCAGCTGCTGGCTGTCGATCAACTCGGCGAATGGGCCGATATCGTCCCCGTCTCGGCCAGACGCGGCCAGCAGATCGATGTTCTGACCGATGTGCTCGTCTCCCACCTGCCGTTCTCCCCGCCGCTGTACCCCACTGGCGAGATCACCGATGAGCCGCAGGCCATGATGATCGGCGAACTCGTGCGCGAGGCCGCCCTGGAAGGCGTGCGCGACGAACTGCCCCACTCTTTGGCGGTCGTCGTCGATGAGATCCTCGACCCGACCACGGATACCACTGGGGCGCGTGTCAAAGGCGAGGGCGGGCGACTCCAGGTGCGCGTGAGCCTCGTCGTCGAGCGCGACTCCCAGAAGGCCATCATGATCGGCCGGGGAGGATCTCGTCTCAAGGAGATCGGCATGATGGCGCGCAAAGAGATTGAGAAACTCCTGGGAAGGAAGGTCTACCTCGATCTGCATGTGCGGACCGCCAAGGATTGGCAGTCCGATCCCAAGGCCTTGACCAAACTCGGCTTCTGAATCGGTTTTCTGAACTGGGCTTCTCGCCTGGGCGTCCCTACATGTCACACGTCGCCGCCCTCGCCTCGGAGATGCCCGCGTGCGTGATCATCTTCTGGACTCGGGACTTTCCGCCCACAGAGGTGGTGGGATAAGGCACACTTAGAGGGCATTCCGTACCCCGCCGAGCCAGGAGCATCACCGATGTCCACCACCGTCGATCACCCTGTGTCCAACGACGCCGAGCGCCGTTGCCCCGAGGAACTGTGGGAGATCGGCGAGAGGGCGATCGCACGCGCGCGCCGCTGGACCGAGGAGTCGACGTCCCAGCCCGTTCCCCGCACTGCGAGGCTTCTGGCGCGAATCCTGTCGGACCCGGACGGCCTGAGCTTCACCACTCGCTTCGTCGATGATGTCGTGCGGCCCGCCGACCTCGACGTCGCCAGCCATGCCCTGACGCGGCTGGCCGCTGGGCGCACTGACTTCCTGCCGCCCTCCCTGGCCGCCGCTATGGGCTTGGGAGGCAGGGCCGCCCGTTTGGCCCCTCGTACGGCGACCACCGTGGCGCGTCGTGTTTTCCGCGAGATCGTCGGCGACCTCGTCGTCGATGCCACCGATCGAGGACTGGGGCCCGCTCTGGCTCGCTTGCGCTCCGGTGGCAATCGGCTCAACGTCAATCTTCTGGGCGAGGCCGTTCTGGGGGACAAGGAGGCCGCGCAGCGCCTGGCGGAGGTCTCCCGCCTGGTGGCCCGTGAGGACGTCGACTACGTCTCCGTCAAGGTCTCTGCGGTGACCGGTCCGCACAATCCGTGGGGCTTCGATGAGGTCGTCGCCCACGGTGTGGACGTGCTCTCGCCCCTGTACCGCTTGGCCCGTGATCACGGCACCTTCCTCAACCTCGACATGGAGGACTACAAGGACCTCGACCTGACCATTGCGGTATTCACCGCCATCCTCGACCAGGAGGATCTGACCGACTACGAGGCGGGCATTGTGCTGCAGGCCTACCTGCCCGACTCCCTGGCCGCCATGGAGCGTCTTCAGGAATGGGCGACTGCTCGTGTGGACTCCGGTGGTTCTCGCATCAAGGTGCGGGTGGTCAAGGGGGCCAACCTGTCCATGGAGAGGGTCGACGCCCAGATCCACGGCTGGGAGCTGACCACGTGGCCGACCAAGCAGGCCACAGACACCAACTACAAGCGCATTCTGAGCTGGGCCATGACCCCTGAGCGCACCCGTGCCATCCGCCTCGGTGTGGCGGGCCAGAACCTGTTCGACATCGCCTTCGCCTATGAGCTGCGGGCCGCTCGCGGCGTCGCAGACGACGTCGAGTTCGAGATGCTGGCGGGCATGGCGACCGGACTGCAGGAGGTGGTGCGTCACGACACCGGTCATCTTCTGCTGTACGTGCCCGTGGTCGACCCGGACGAGTTCGACGTCGCCATCTCCTATCTCGTACGCCGTCTTGAGGAGAATGCCGCTCCGGACAACTTCATGTCCGGGGTGTTCGACCTGGCCTCGGATGCGACCGTCTTCGCTCGCGAGGAAGGGCGCTTCCTGGCGGCCTTGGCCGATCTCGATCCCGACGCCTCCGTGCCGGCTCCCAATCGGCTCCAGGATCGCCTCGCCGAGCGCGAGGCGGGTCTTCCCACTGCCACCGCCGTGTCCGGCGACGGTATCCGGAGTCCCTTCGTCTCGACTCCGGACTCGGACCCGTCCTTGTCCGCCAACCGGCGATGGGCCCGCGACATCGCCGCTGCCGTGCCGACCTCTGTTCGAGGTGCGGCCCGGGTCGAGGCGATCGCCGCCCGCATGGTCTCCGTCGCGCAGGTCGACGCCGTCGTGAAGGCGACAGCCGCCGCTGCGACGGCCTGGCAGCGCCGTGACCCTGCCGAGCGCGCGGCCATGCTGAACCGGGTCGGAGATGTCCTGGCCGCCCGCCGCGGGGAGCTCATTGAGGTCGCCGCCTCGGAAACCGCCAAGACCATCGACCAGTCCGACCCCGAAGTCAGCGAGGCCATCGACTTCTGCCGCCACTATGCCGAGACCTCTCTGCTCCTGCACGATCCGGCCCACATGGCCGGCGCCCGCTTCGTGCCGGCCGGCCTGACCGTGGTCGCCTCGCCGTGGAACTTCCCGCTGGCGATCCCCACCGGGGGAGTGGCGGCGGCCCTGGCCGCTGGCAACGCCGTCATTCTCAAACCGGCGCCGCCCGCCAAGCGCTGTGCCGCCGAACTCGTGCGCGCCTTTCACGATGCGGGGCTGCCGGAGGATCTTGTGGTCCTCGCTCCGTTGGACGACGGCGATGTCTCGCGTCACCTGGTGACGCATGAGCTGGTGGATCGCGTGGTACTCACCGGCTCCTACGACACTGCGCGGCTCTTCCGCTCCTGGAAGCCGAATATGCGTCTGCTGGGGGAGACCAGCGGAAAGAACGCCATGATCGTCACCCCGTCGGCCGATCCGGATCTTGCGGTGCGCGATGTGGTTGCCTCCGCCTTCGCTCACGCCGGGCAGAAGTGCTCGGCGAGCTCTCTGCTCATTCTGGTCGGATCGGCAGGCGCCTCGGATCGCATCGCCCGCCAGCTCGTGGACGCCACCGCTTCCCTGCGAGTCCGTGGTCCCGAGCATCTCGATTCCCAGGTAGGACCGGTCGTCGTGCCCGACGACGAGAAGGCGCTGAGGGGACTGACCGCGCTGGGGGCCGACGAGCACTGGGTGCTGGCTCCGCGGGACCTGGGAGACGGACTGTGGCGGCCCGGTATCCGTGTCGGTGTTGTGCCGGGCAGCGAGTTCCATCTCACCGAGTACTTCGCCCCGGTCCTGGGCGTCATGCGGGTGGATACCCTCCAGGAGGCCATCGACGCCGTCAACGCTGTCGATTACGGACTGACCTCGGGGCTGCACACCCTTGACGCCGATGAGCTCGCCGTCTGGTTGGAGGCCGTTGAGGCCGGGAACCTCTACGTCAATCGCGGCATCACCGGTGCGATCGTGCGTCGTCAGCCCTTCGGCGGGTGGAAGCGCTCGGCCATCGGCTCCACGACCAAGGCCGGTGGGCCCTCCTACCTGCTCGGCCTGGGCGAGGTCGTGCCGGCTGCCGGCCAGGACCACGAGGCCGCATATCAGGGCCGCCACGACTTGGCGACAACCTTGGACACGCGCGTTTCCAAGCTCTACGACGCCGTGCGCACGCACCTGGACCGCCAGGATATGGCGCGGCTTCGCCGTGCACTTGTGGCCGACGCCGAGGCCTGGAGCGCGGAGTACGGCGTGGCTCGAGATGTCACTGGGCTTGCCTGCGAGCGCAATGTGCTGCGCTACCGGCCCACGCCCGTTGTCGTGCGGGCGGCCGGCGGCACCCATCCCGCCGACCTGGTGCGCGTTGCGGCTGCCGGCGTGCTGGCGGGCGCTTACGTGAGTCTGTCCGTGGCCGACGAGCTTCCCGCTGAACTCGCGGATGCGCTGGCCGCAGCCGATGTCGATGTGGAGGTTGAGGCGCCGGGCGTGTGGAGTGCGCGACTGGCGGACCTGGCGGCTTCTGAGGCACTCGGGCTGCGCGTGCGCGTCCTGGGGCCGCGGGAGGAGACGGCTGAATCCCGGTGGCGAGAGGCGAGTCGTCTGACCAATGGCAGCCCCGACATCGCCCTTTACACGGGTGCCGTGACGGCCTGCCCGCATACCGAGATGCTGGTCTTCCTGCGCGAGCAGGCGGTGGCGGTCACCAGCCACCGCTTCGGCACCCCGCTCGACCTTGCCGAGGGGCTGCTCTAGCCCCGGCCTCCGCCTCGTCGGGCCTTTGCCGCCGGCCCCCGCAGCCCCGGATCCCTCGGGTGCCGCGGGGGCCGTGCGGAGGGTGTAATAGCAGTTCCTCCCTTGGCCGCGTGCGGGCGCTTAGGTTGACGCTCACCGTGTTCCTGTGAGCTCTAGGAGGTATGCCGTGGCAGAGGAGAAGACCCGTGCTCAGCAATTGGTGGGAGATGTCGTACCGAGGCTGGCGGAGCTGACCGACGAGGTGCTGTTCGGCGACGTGTGGGCGCGCCCCGGCCTGTCGCCGCGGGACCGCAGCCTGATCACCGTGGCGGCTCTGACCGCGCTGGGCCGCACCGATCAGCTCCGCTCGCACCTGAATCTCGCGCTGGAGAACGGTGTCACCCGCGAGGAGCTCGCCGAGGCCGCCACGCACCTTGCTTTCTACGCCGGCTGGCCGGCCGGGATGAGCGCGGCGACGACGCTGAAGCAGGTCCTCGATGCCCGCTGAGAGCACGAACCAGATGACTCTGCTGCCATCGCCCGCGACGGTGAAGGCCCCTGCGGAGCAGTTCACCGGTGATGTCTGGGTCGACGGCATCACCAGCGCAGCAGGAGACGGTACTGCGACGCTCGCGGCGGTGCGGTTCTGCCCGGGTGCGCGGACGGCGTGGCATGCCCACGAGCACGGGCAGACTCTGCGTATCACCGACGGCGTCGGGATCGTGCAGTCCCGTGACGGGCAGACGATCGTGATGCATCCAGGCGACACGGTGGAGACGCCACCGGGGGTCTGGCACTGGCACGGGGCGCTCCCCGATTCATTCATGTCGCACCTGGCGCTGTCCGTGGCCGGCGGCGAGGTGGAGTGGGGGGAGCACGTCACCCACGATGAGTACCGCAGTGCCGCGGCGGAGGGGATATGCCATGACCACCAGTAGCGTCACCGCGGCGGAGCCGTTGACGGTGGCTGCGCAGGGCAGCCTTGCTGTCGGCGGCACCGTCGTCGCCGAGGAAGGGATTTTTGATCCTCGTCACCCCATGGACCCGGCCGGGCAGACCTCGCACGCCGACCACGCCCGCCTCACGTATCAGATCCCGGTCGGCGCACGGCCGCTGCCGTTGCTGTTCTGGCACGGCTGGTGGGTGGACAGCTCCTGCTGGGACACCACCCCCGACGGCCGTGAGGGCTTCCGCACCCTGTTCCTGCGCCGCGGCTTCCCGGTCTACCTGCTGGACCAGACGAGGCGGGGATCGGCGGGCAAGACGAGCGAAGCCGCGCCAGTCCCGGTGGGGCCGAACGAGCAGTGGTTCTTCAACCAGTTCCGCCTCGGGCTCTGGCCCGACCTCTATGAGGACGTGCAGTTCTCAGACGATCCGGCGGCGCTGGAGCAATTCTTCCGCGCGATGGTGCCCGACACTGGGCCGCTGGACGCAGAGGTTATCGTCGCCGGAGCATCGGCCGCGATCGAGGAGATCGGCCCGCTCGTGCTGGTGACCCACTCCCACGCCGGCGGGTTCGGCTGGACGGCGGCGATCCGCAACGAGAATGTGCGGGCGGTGGTCAGCATCGAGCCCGGCAGCGGGTTCGTGTTCCCCGAGGGTGAACTGCCCGAGGCAATGCCGTCCTCGAACGGCACGTTGGAGCCGGTCGCAGTGCCGGCCGAGGAGTTCGATGCTCTGACGAGGATCCCCGTCGTCGTCTACTACGGCGACAACATCCCCACAGAGCCGACGGATATCGCCGGCCGCGACAACTGGCGAACCCGTGTGGCGATGGCACGCCTGTGGGTGGAGGCGATCAACGCCCATGGTGGCGACGCGACATTCGTGTCGCTGCCCGAGCAGGGCATCCACGGGAACACGCACTTCGCGTTCAGTGACCTGAATAACCACGAGATCGCTGATCTCATAGTGGCGTTCCTCGCCGACAAGAATCTCGACTGACAAGGACCTGAGAAGGGGAAGATGATGATGAGCGACACCGACATCATGAGGGGTGCCGGCCCCGTGCATGACTATCGCGACAATCCGTTCGGGCTGGTCTACGAGTACGCGATCACCGAGAACGTGCCCGGCGAGGTCAGCATCCATACAGTCTCCTACCTGCTGCGCGGGCTGAGGATCGTGGCGAACGTGTACACCCCGGCCGGATACGACCCGGCGGGCAGCTACCCGGCGATCACAGTCGCGCATCCCAACGGCGGCACGAAGGAACAGGTCGCGGGCCGCTACGCGCAGCGCCTGGCCGAGCAGGGCTACATCACGATCACCGCGGACGCCGCCTACCAGGGGCACAGCGAGGGCGAGCCGCGCAGCACGGACAAGCCCTTCTTCCGCACCGACGACGTCCACGGCATGGCCGACTTCCTCGCCACCTTCCCCGGAGTCGACGCCAGCCGGATGGCTGCGCTGGGCATCTGCGGTGGTGGCGGATACACCCTGAACGCGGCGAAGTCCGACAAGCGCTTCCGCTCCGTCGCCACGGTCAGCATGTTCAATTCCGGTGCCGTGCGCCGCAACGGCCTGCAGGACTCCCAGGTGGACACCATTCAGGATCGGCTGCGGGCAGCCACGGAGGCTCGCGCGCTCGAAGTGGCGGGTAAGGAGCTGCGCTATGGGGGCGACGCCGACCTGACCGACGAGCAGATCGCAGCCCAGCCCTTCGCGCTCTACCGGCAGGGCTACATCTACTACTGGAAGACCCATGCCTGCCCCGGCTCGACCTTCAAGTACACGCTGAGCGGCCTGCTCGACCTGATGAGCTGGGATGCCACCGACCAGCTCGAGCTGATCAACGTGCCGCTGCTCATGATCGCCGGCTCCACCGCAGACACCCGCTACATGAGCGAGGAGGCACTACCGATGGCGACCGGCACCGAAGACAAGGAGCTCTTCCTCATCGAGGGCGCGCAGCACATCGAGACCTACTGGATCGACGAGTACGTCGACCAGGCCATTGAGAAGCTGACCGAGTTCTACGCCCGCACCGTCTGACCCGAAGGGGGCGCCCTCGCGCCTGCCGCCGATCGGCGGGGTCTCGGAGCGGCCGACTGCCCGGAGGCCATGCCGTTCAACCAGCGGGCCGTGGCTCCTCAGGCCGGGTTCTACTGGAGCGGATCAGGGCTGCGGCGGGGCGCATCGTCATTGGCCGCAACACTGCTAAGCAGTTGCAAGCGCTCCTCGGTGGGCGATCCTGGTTCGGAGGTGAAGGCGAACATGAACCAGTCGCGGTTCATCGGGAGCTCCATCGCCTGGTAGGGCAGCTCCAGGTCTCCCACGACTGGATGATGAATGCGCTTGATCCCGGCGTGGTGATGACGCACGTGATGCCTGCTCCACCGGTGACGGAATGCGTCGCTTCGGGTGGCAAGCTCGCCGATCAGGTCGGTGAGCCTTCCGTCGAGAGGATCCTGCCCGGCGTAGGAGCGCAGGGTCGCCGCCATGTCATCGGCGTTCTCCTCCCAATCCGGGAAGAACTTCTGCGAAGCCGGATTGAGGAATGTGAAACGGGCCATATTTCCTTGATTGACTGGATCGTCGAGCATCGGCGCGTAAAGGGTTCGGCCCAGTGGGTTCGCGGCGACGAAATTCAGGCGCCGGTCCCGTACCCACATCGGCGTTCCCGTGACCGCATTGAGAAAGCGCTGCAGTTGCAACATCGCAGTGTGCCCGGTGGGCGTGCTGCGCCGAGGGTGCGACGGTGCCGGCCCGGCCCCTTTTGCCAGGTCGGCGAGGTGGTCGGCTTCAGCCTCATCGAGCTGCAGCGCGTGTGCGAGTGAGTCGAGGACCTCGAGTGACACGCCCCTGAGATTACCGCGCTCCATCCGTGCGTAGTACTCCACGCTGATGCCGGTGAGCAGGGCGACCTCCTCGCGTCGAAGGCCAGGCACACGACGGTGCCCACCGCCGATGATTCCCGCCCGCTCGGGCGTGATCCGGTTCCTGCACATGCGCAGGAAGTCCGCGACCTCCGCTTGATGCTCCATGGATTGATCCTATCGATGTTGTCTAGTGGCTGAGGGGGACTGGCAGCGCACCCATCGGCTGCTCCCTCGGAGGAACGCGTCGGGACGGCCCGATGGCCCCCGACGCTCTCCCGCGGATCCAAGTTGCCGGGTTGTCATCGGCTGGGCTTACCGGGGGGTGCTCCGGTACTGCCGGGAGTGCTTGAGGGCCGTGCAGCGCGATGTGCCGTGTGGTGCGCCCTCGGGTTTTGCCTGCACACCCCTGGACCGCGCGGCCCTGGCTCAGCCGGACCGGACGCATCATTGCCCCATGACGATATGTAGATGCCGAGCGTCTTAGAGCGTTGGAGGCTGCCAACCGCGAGTTGCGCAGGGCCAATGAGATCCTGCGCAGGGCGAGCGCGTATTTCGCCCAGGCGGAGCCCTCGGCCGCCGGTAGCAGGCCTCGATTCCTTCATCGAGGACAACAAGGAGCTCGGGGCCTGTGCCGATCTGCCGGGTCATGACAGACTCGGGCTGCCAGATCGCCCCGCCCCGCCTTTTACGCGGCTCGCGCCCGCCCAGTGCCCGATCGCTGTCGGACGCCCGGGGCGATGAGCGCATCGTGGACGTGCGCGGGCAGGGTTTGACTCAGGCGCTGGGCTCGCGCAAGACCTGGCGGCTGCTCAATGCCCAGCAAGGACACGGCCCGGTAGCCCGGTGCACCCTCGAGCGGCGCATGCGAGCCCTAGGAATCGCCAGGGATCAGCGGTATCGGGCCGGGCAGATCGATACGCACCACCCGCCCCGCGCGCTGCGCCGAACGGCCCGGGGACCTGCTGGGCCGCGACTACCACCGCTACTGGCCCCGACCAGCGCTGGGCGGTGGACTTCACCTATGTGCGCACCTGGTCGGGATTCTGCTGCACCGCGTTCGTGATGGACCTTTTCTCCCGCCGCATTGTGGGCTGGTCAACCAGCACCACCATGAACACCGACATGGACGCCGACTTCGTCCTAGGGGCGCTGGAGCAGGCGATCTGGACGCGCAAGAACCAACAGGGCACCAGCCTCAAGGGCCTGGTGCACCACTGGGACCACGCATCCCAGTACCTATCCATCCGCTGCACCCAGCGTCTCATCGAAAAGCAGATCGAAGCATCCACAACAGCACTGCGGCACCCGCCGCAGCATGACTACACGCCCTTCACAAAACCCGGGACGATCCACCCCGTAACAATGCCGACCCCCTGGATGATCACCCAAGTGCAAACCACCAAGCCAGCCCCTGACCAAGGCCGACAAGACATGGAACAGATCCGTCGGAAAGATCTGCTACAAATCGAGCGCGCCATCACTATGGCCGACTAAAGACAGAACCCGCCCCGTAGTTATTATCAGGGGGTCGGCAAAGTCGGTTTTAGGGGGTTGGTTGGGTCAGTAGTCTGATGGCTCGTTTGGGGTGTCTGGACAGGGATCTGGTAGTTGAGGCGATGGAGACGCCGGGCCCGAGGAAGAGGCGGATGAGGCTGATGGCCAGGTTTCTTAGGGCGGCCATGATCTCGGGTCCGTTGCGGGTGCGCAGCTGGTGGCGGTTTTCGTCGAAGACCACGTCGCGGACCCAGTGGAGGCGGTTCTCGATGCCCCAGTGCCTGCGGATCCAGACGGCGACGGTCTCGGGCCGGGCGTCGGTCATGGGCAGGGAGCAGATCAGGTAGACCACCTCCACCGACCTGCTCGAGGCCTTGCGGCCTTTGGTGGTGCGGGTGCGTCGGACCTGGAGCACCTGGGCGGCGGCGGGGAAGTCCACCCACCGGGGTGCCTCGAGGGCTTTGACAGTGCGCCGCACCCGCCGACCGTGAGAGGTGTCGACTGAGGAGATGGGCGGGACGTCCTTCCAGGGCAGGGCTTTGAGCGTCTTGCGCAGGGTCTTCTGGTTGTCCTTGACCGTCAGGAGGTAGTGGCCACCGCGCTGGGTGATCCACTGGGCGGTGTCCACCTGGGTGTGCATGGCGTCGGCGGTCACCACGACCCCGTCCAGATCGAGGGGCTCAAGCAGCTCGGGCAGGGTTGGGATCTCGTTGGTCTTGCCGGCCACCCGCTCCTGGGTAAGCACAGCGCCCGTGGCGTGGTCCAAGGCGGCCAGGAGGTGCGGCGCCGGATCCTCGCCGACGCGCGCTCCACGCATGGTCTTGCCGTCCACCGCTATCACCCTGCGGCCGTTGATGGTGGCGGTACGCGTCCACAACCATGACGCCAAGTGGGCGTCGAGGCCTGCGGGCTCCAGGTCCTGGAGCACCCGTCGGATGGTGGACTCCGATGGAAGGGCCTGCCCCTCCTCCAGCCCCAGAGAGCGCAGGTCTGCGCCGGTCAGGTCGGTGGTGTGCTCCCATATCGCCGTCAGGCTCCGGGCACCGGCCAGCACCCCCGCCACGGCCAGGGACAGGACCGTGGGCAGGTCGTGGCGCACACCGCGCCGGTCCCTGGGATCGGCCACGTTCCTGAGAACCTGGACCAGGGGCTGGCGCGACAGGGCAGTCGTGGTGGAAGATGACATCGGCGGCGTGACCTCGCTGGTGACGGGATTGAGTAGACGCCTTCATCGTCACCGTGCGGGTCACGCCGCACCCGCACCAACACGCCAGACCCACTAGAGATCAGACAACCACCCACCGACTTTACCGAACCCCTGCCTTCAAATACGAAGAGCCCCCAAACAGATCAATAAAACTCGCCTACCACGCTCGCAAATGCTAAGAGTCGGATGGTGGAACGCCAGCATTTCTCTACAAACGTCCGGAGTCATCGAATAGTCGACGCGAAATAATTCTCAATCCAACCCCATGCAAATGTTATCGCCAACAATACGAGGAGCGGAAAACAGTACACGACAAAAAACGCCCATATGCCTCGTGTGCTGAGATTTAAGAATGCTCGCACAGCCTTACGGCCCTCGTGTTGCTTATAGAAACGCCATCGCTCGAGGCTGAAACATTTCTCTATTATTTCCTCGAACTTGGAAACGACCATTTCGGGGTCGGTGCGGTGTACATCCACAAACACCCCCATTGAAATTACCCATAACCCAATTACGGCTATCGTTACTGTCGGATACAGCACCGAAGTCTTACCTACCTCCATGGCTCCTTCAATGCCAGAGGTCTTCATTGCATCGTCGACATCGATTGACACGACGGCACCCCAAAAAGCAGCAACACCGAGCATGAGGGCACTTAGGACCGTACGAAAATACTGGTGTAAGCGATTAACCAGGGAATGGTGCTTAGTGAGCGGCTTTGGTGGTGGGATCAAATAACCAGCCGCCAACAGGGTTGCTGTCGAAACGAACATGCAAATCAGAAACAAAACACCGACGCAGAGCAGTGTTCTAGAAGTATGGAAAATATAATGTTCTAACATTCCTAAAAGAAAAATAACAGCTAGCGCAGCAACTACCCACGCCCTCCAGAACTTGGCCATTCTCACAATAACTCTCAATGCGCCTTCATTGCGTACCCGCATGGTTGGATCGATGTCCATAATTGCTCCTTCCGCACCCGACAACCCTGCCGTTCGGGGCTGCGGGCCACCGTACGGCGGGGGTACGACACCTATCCTGACCTCTTAACTCTCGTTAGGTGCGCGCACCACCGGGTCGATAGTTCCACCCACCGGCATCGAGAGAAGAGATACGTAGCACTCGGGGATTCCGGGGGTCTGTTTGAGGGGTGTGGGTGCGGTCCAATCCGAGAGAGATGGTTGTGTCTGATGCGACTGAGGTGGTGGCTGAGGCGTTGATCGGTTCTGTGACCGGGGGGATCGTCGATCAGAAGTAGTCGGCCCGGGCGGTTGTTCGCTCGGGCCAGGGGAGCAGGGCATGAACCTGGTGTGCCGAGGTCCGGCAGGCCTGCTCAGTCAGCTCATCGAGGACGTACTCGGGATTGCCTTGGAGGTGGAGATGATCAGGCGCCTCGGCCTTGAGCGCGGCGGCGTCCCGGCGGATGCGGACATGCGTAATGGGGTGCGAGGAGGACCGCGTCCACCGAAATTGGGCTGGTTGGGATCGAGGTCGCGCGAGATCGGGATGGCGCGCTCGAGCCGGTGGTCGTGCTCGAGCGGGAGTGCTGGCCAAGGGCATCGACTAGATCGTGCTCTCCGATTGACTGTGCGCGGTCTGACCATGGGAGAGGATCGTTGCGCACTTCGAGGGGGTCTGCGGTGCTCGGGGTCTGCCAGGGACACGATCAGCCGGACCACGGAAGAAGGGTGACCGAAAGGGCCTGTCGGAGACGGATCAAGCACTGCGTGGGGGCGGACGGTCGTCCAGCAGTGCGTCGTGCACCTGATTTACTGCAGCCTTGCGCTATGCTGGCGGGCAGCACCACGACGCGATCGTGAGATTCCTCAAGCCGGTCTGTACAGCCCCGTGCCAGGTCGCGGTCGGGGCCGCTTCGCCTAAAGATCGAGGCTAAGCATCATTCATCGTCCCCACGGGGCCCGCCCCCCGTCTCAGCGACACACCATCTCTGACCAACCGGCTCAGATGCCTTTACCCATCGACTTTGCCGATCCCTTGAGGGTGCTGCCGGAACGAGACGGCGCCTGAGCACCGGTAGCGTCGGAACTGGTGAGGCACGGGCAGTCCTCCCCGTTCCGCGGGCCGTGCTGAGATTCTACGGTGGCATCGTGGCTCGCTGATGGTCCGCAACGGTGGAGATGGGGACGTCGAGGGCGGTGCGGGTGCGACAGGACGCCCGCATCCCCGCCTCGGTGAGAAAACCTGGCTGATCGCCGGCGTGCTGGCCTACCATGTCGTGCTCTTGGGCGACATCTGTTTTTGCTGAGGTGATCCTTTGAACGTCTGTGCCGCGAGCTCTGTGAGTCGTTTCAATCGGCTCAATCGGCGGCGCGCGCTGTCGCTGATGATCGGCGCTGTTGCTGTTAGCGCGGTGCCCGGTTGTGGGCTTTCGAATTCCAATAAGGAGCGAAGGGTGAGGGAGTATCTTCTCGGCCTGAAGGGCGTTGACTCGGTCGAGGTCTACGTCGAGCTCCTCGGCGACCAGGGCTATCGCTGGACGGTTCGCGTGAGGCTGAGCGACGATCCGCCCCAGGATGCTCTGATCACCGTGGTGGGCGAATCATTCGACAAGGTTGCGGAAATCGCTGAATCTCAGACGGTGGATATGGAGGTCGCCTGGGTGCAAGGGTCCACCGACGTCAGGTGGAGCAGTAAGGCGACGGATGCGACGAAAGCGGTCGAGACGGTCGCCGGGCTCTGCACGCCCGCGGTTGACGGCATCGAGGTCGGCTCGGGTGGAACCCTGGTGCGGTATCGCGCCGTTGATAACTTCCCGGATAACTGGATGGCTCCCCCTTCCTCCGATGCGTTGTCACTCAGTCACCGGGACTTCGAACGGCATATTCGCATTGGCGGGCTGAGCGTGAGTACCCGGTATACTGGGCACGCTGATCTCAGCTCCGTTCCGCTCGAGCGGGTCTTCGAGGCGATGTCTCCAGCCGACAGAAACAGGGAGGGGGCGTCGATCGAATTGGATGACATGGACTTCGTGCATGCTCAGGTCCAACTGCGTGTGGCCGCCTTCGGGAACTACGAGGACGGCCTCGACTCCGATGCCGCTGCGAGGGTGCTGGCTGTTGTCCTCGGGAATCGAGTCCTTCAGGGTGTTGAGCTCTCGACAGCCTGGGACGAGTCCGGTTCGGATGAGGTTCGCTTCGATATGAAGGACGGAAGCGTTGTGGGGGAGGGCCGGCCCCCGGAGAAGGGCGCAGTCATTCTCGCGGCGGCGCAGTAGGAGGCCGCCTCCTCGTCGTGACGGGGCGTCGGACGGGCCGCGTGCGATACGACAGTGAGTGTCGTGCGGCCTTGCGGTCAGTCCGCGCCCAGTTGCAGCCGGTCCCAGGACCGGAGTGTGAGCCAGGCGCCGATCGCGCCGGCGACCACGGGTGCCACCAGCAGCAATGTGCTGACCTCCTCATGGCGCGCGGCCCAGACAACCGGGATCGACCACGGGGTGCAGGCGCCCAGCCCGAAGCCGGCGGCCAGATTGGTGGCGACCAGGATCGCCAGCGTGAAGCCGATCCCTGCCAGATAGCCACGCCAGTGGGTCGCCGCCCACATGACCGGCAGGACTCCCGCGCTGAGCAGGACGGCGACGAGCGCCAGCACCGCGAAGCAGCTGGCGGCTCCCGCCGGCCCCAGGCCGAGTATCAGCCCCGTCGTCTTCAGCAGGACCGCCTCGCCGACTCCCAGCAGTGCCGCCCAGCCCAGGGTCGCCGCCATCTTCGCCGCGACGATGGCGCGCAAGGCGGGTGGGATGGAGAACAGACCCACAATGGTGCCATCGGTGAACTCCCGACCCACGCTCCACGACATCACGACGCCCGCCGCCAGGAGCATCGTCACGCTGACGCTCGTCGCCCCCAGACCGGTGTAGCCGCCCCAGCCGGGCGAGGTCACCAGCGAGGCCGCCTTGCGGCCTATGTCGGTGTCGCTGGCGTGCATCGCGGCGGCGTAACCGCCGGCCGTGGTGACCGTGACGAGAACCAGGCAGGCGACGGTTGCCACGCGTGTCACCGTGGCGCGAACCAATTTGCGAGCCTCGAGACCGATGATGACCGTGCGAGTCCGGGGATCCGTCATCATCGTGAGGTCTCCCGCCGTTCCCCGGGCCGCCCGGCTCGGGGAAGTCGCCCGCGCGGGGCCGAGCGCCCGGTGGGCCGCCCGGCTCGGACGGGCCTCCCCGAGTCGGGCTCCAGGGCCGCCCGATCCGCCGCCAGAACAGCGTCGAAGAAGACGCGCTCGAGGTCGGCGCCGCCGGGCTCGCTGAGTCTGCCGGGTTCGCAGGACTTGCCGGGTCTGTCAGCGCCGCTGGGTCCGCCGGGCGTCAGCGTGTCGATGACCCGACCCCGGTGCAGGACGTCGACCCGGTCGGCGATCCGCGTGAGCTCATCGAAGTGGTGCCCGGTCACGAGCACGGAGCCGCCGCGCTGCGTCACCTCCCGCAGGAGCTCCCGGAATCCGACGACGGCGAGCGGGTCCAGTCCGTTGGTCGGCTCATCGAGGACGACGAGGCTCGGCTCATGCGCCAGGGCTCCGACCAGTCCCACCTTCTGGCGAGCGCCCAGCGACAGGCGGCGCACGGGTGTATCGAGCCAGTCGGTCAGCGCCAGCGTCTCACTCATCCGCGACGCGGCCCTCCCGGCGCGCTCGGGATCGGCTCCGTGCAGGCGGGCGGATGCCTCGATGTTCTGCCGTGCGGTGAGCTCGGGGTAGGACAGCGGTGTCTCCACCAGGTGGCCGACCCGCCGCCATATGCCCCTGGGGGAGGAGGTGATGTCGCGGCCGTGCAGGAGGACTCTCCCGGCCTCGGGGCGCAGCATGCCCAGGATGACGCGCAAGGTCGTCGTCTTCCCGGCGCCGTTGAGACCCACGACTGCGCGGCACTCGCCCTCGGCGACCGAGAGGTCGAGGCCGCGCAGGACGGGCTTCCCTCGCAGGTCGACGCGGATACCCTCAACCGCCAGGGCCGACGCCGCCGCGCCCCTCATGATTCCCCCAGGAGGGTAAGAAGGTCCCGGCTGAGGGCGGTTGCCGCATCGCCGGTTGCGCAGGTTGCTGTGCCACTTGCTGTGTCGGGCGCGTTGGTCGCTGCGCCGGCTGCTGCGTCGGGCGCAGCGGTCGTGGCTCTGGCGGGGAAACTGCTTCCCTCCGCCCAGGCGAGCAGGAGGCTGCTCGCGGCCCCCATGACGGCGCCGGCTGCGGCCCGCGCCGCCGCGTCGTCGGTGCCCGGGACGATGAGGGCTTCGGCAATGGCGCGCTCGGTCTCCTGGCTCGCAGCCCGCACGGCGGCCGTCAGGGACGGGGTGCGAGCCGCCAGCCGAACGCGTTCGTGGAACTCCCACGAGGACATCTCCTCGTGCGCCGCCTCGTCGCCCATCGCCGCGATGAGGCCGCGCACCGCCCGGGTCAGGGGCCGCCACCGCCGCGGCTGGGCGCGCACCGCCTCGGCGATGAGCGGATCGAACAGGTCGCTCACCACCACGGCCTCCTTGGCGGGGAAGTGCCGGAAGAAGGTCATGTGGGAGACTCCGGCGGCCTTGGCGATGGCGGTGACCGGGACGGCGTCGTACCCCTGCTCGGCGAACATCCTCAGTGCGGTCCGTCGGAGCAGGTCGGTCGTCGAGGGGCGAGGAGTCATGAAATCGATGTTAGTCAGTAACGTTATGTGAGTCAATAACACTCTCGACCGGTGGTCCCTTCCGTCGGTCGAGGACTCTCAGGAGCACGTCGAAGGCGGCGGCGGGAAGGTTGTGGACGTGCTCGCGTGCGTACGTCAGCACCAAGGGAACGCTTGCCAGATGGTCCATACCGGAGTCCTCCCACTCGATGGAGATGGGGTCCTCGTAGCCGATCTGGTTGAGCGTGCGGAAGCAGCCGTCGAGGTCGGCGTCGCCGAGCCCGGAGGGCACGAGGATCCAGCCGTGGCGCGTACGCTCAGGACGGGTGGGAGGACAGACGTCCGGTGCGCCCGTAACGGCAAACAATGGCGTCAGAGTCCGTGACGCGTACGCTCAGGAAACGCTCCAAGGTGACGACGACGTCGCCCGCAGGGGCTGAGACAGTGCTACGGCTTACCCTGATGCGCTCGGTGATCGTCTGGCGGGTGCAGGTGAAACCAGTGTGCATGAGGTTGGTGGGCGGTGAAGGACCTCGTGTGGGATACCGCCAAGGGGTGGACCGTGCTCGGCTCGGGCTGGGGCCGGTGCGCCTGACTGCCCGTCAGTGACTGCGGTGCGGGTTCGGGTGGGAGTCAGGCATCGTTGAGAAGTCCGAGACTGCGGAGCAGGTGGGGCATCGTCGTCGACGGGCAGGTGCCCTGAGCGTCGATCTCGGGCTGCTCGTCCGTCGGCAGGTGGCACCTGTCCACGGCCTGCGCGGCCGCATCCCAGGGGAAGCTACCCGGGAGCGTCTTGGCGTTCTTCTTGCTGAGCCCTGTCAGTTTCAGGTAGTGCTCCTGCGCGTCCGCCTGGCTCTGGTAGTTCTGCACGGGCGCGTAGTGGGCGTTGAGCCAGGCCTCGAAGCAGGGCACGGAGACGACGCCGTGGACAACCGTCTGCTCGCTGCTCAGCTTTCGGCATGCGGCGAGGAAGGGGCGACGGTCCTGGCCGTCGTGGTCGACGACGATCCACACCTCCTTGTAGTCACTGAGATCTGACCGAGGCCCGCTGAGCTCCTTGACGACCATGAGCGGGTCACCGCCGATGACCTTCACTTTGGCTGAGACTCTGTCGCGGTCCACGCGTCGACACAGCTGCTGCAGGTAGGCGTTCTCGGTGACCCGTCCGTTGGTCACAAGGAGAACGGTGCGCCGCTCAGCTCGCTGACCACGTCGTTTCTTTCTCGGTGGCGTCATCTCACCTCGCCTCCGCCGGCGTCGAGAGGTACTGGCGGAGGGTGGAGGTGTCCACCCGGGGGATGGCGCCGAAGGCTCCGGCGAGGTAGCGGCGCTGCTTGTTCGTGCCCTTGCGGTTGGAGGGGAAGTCGGCGAGTGAGAAGAGCTCGCTGGCGCCGGAGAGCGACTTCTCGCTCATCCACACCTCGCCCGCCTCCAGGAGCTGGACGGGAGAGTTGTCCAGGAGTGCGGTGTCATGGGTTGTGAAGACGATCTGGGCGCCTCGGGCGTTGAGGTCCGGATCCTTGAACATGTCCACCAGCGTGGCGGTCAGCGTCGGGTGGAGGCTCGCGTCGAGCTCGTCGATGCACAGGATCTGACCCAGTCGCAGGGCGTCGATGGCGGGACCGACCGTTGCCAGCCAGGTGAGAGTGCCCTGACTCTCCTGGCCGATAGCCAACCGGTACTCCTCGCCGTCAGCCCCGCGGTGGTGGAGGACGAGGTGACGCTGGAGCTCCTTGAGCACCTCGGCGGGAACCTCGGCATCCTCGTCCTCGCTCCACGGAAACCGTCGCAGGAGATCAAGCACCTTCGGAGGGACCTCGCGCTCCTCGAGCTCAAGACCGACGATGCCGAGATCGGCGGCCCCGGCAATGGCGTTCACGATGCCCGTCCACTGCTTGGGGGCGTCCGCGAGCCGGCTCATCACCCACTGCAGGCGCGAGCCGCGCTCCTCATCGCTGTGGTGGATGAAGTGCATGTCTCGCAGGCTACGCGCGATCGGAGCGAGGGCGGTGTGCTTGTACTTAAGAGCCACGGCGAGGAAGAGGTCCTGCGGCGTCGTGATCCGACGGACCTCGTTCGTGGCTCCCTTGAGGGTGGTGCCGGCCTCGATCGTGGGCTCGTCATCCTCGGGGGCCTGCGTGCGTATGAAGACCTTGCGCCAGCGCTGGCCCGCGGCCCAGAGCTCCTCACGCGAGATGCCCCAGTGGTGCGCCTCGATGCTGTAGCTGTAGCGCTCATTCTCGTGGGTGAAACCGATGGAAAAGCGGGAGGGCTGCGCCACGTGGTCGTGATCGAGGCTGAAGGGCCGGTGCAGGATATTCCGCTGGCCGCCGACGGCGTGGTGGAGGCAGTCGAGCGCATCCAGGAGGGTCGACTTGCCGGAGGCGTTGGCGCCGAAGACCGCCGCCACACGCCATGTCTGCTCCTTCCACGACGAGCCGGCGCGCGGCATCAGGGTCTTGAGCGAGCCCCGGGTGAGATCGAGGGTCGTCTCCTCGGCGTAGCAGCGGTAGTTCGCCACGGTGAAGTCGAGCAACATGAATCCATGCTACGTGGGAGCGCGTCCAAATGGGAAGAAATTTCCTGAATCGTCTCCATGAGCTGGCATAAGAGAGTGTCGTCGTTGCGGCTCGGCGTCGGTACCTCCGGCCCCTTGCGCTATGGGCCTGAGGCGATCCGGCTCAATCTCGCCGGCCTGCCGGAGGAGGGTGCTGCACGGACGCGTCAGCGGTCCTGCCTGACTCGTGACACCTTGGTGGGTTTTCGGTGACTCGGCGTGAGTTTTCGTTGGTATTGCGGTGTTGGGGGTCTGGTGGTGGGGCACTAAGAGC
>ERZ773038.139-NODE-139-length-49433-cov-57.639961_pt1 | contig 49433 bp, 33 predicted proteins | sample MGYA00511665_ERZ773038 | MGnify/ENA primary metagenome ERZ773038 (study PRJEB29015, sample SAMEA2737966) | human oral metagenome | biome: human oral; feature: human-associated habitat; material: dental | place: China | collected 2028 ... | reverse complement strand
TGAATTTTCCGCCACCGTAAAACAGGGTACGGTAGTTCCACGCCGCTAACGCCGCCCCGGTTGCATCAGCACTATACCCGGTTGGGATCACACCGTTATATTTTGATGGGCCAGCCGTTTTCGACCACATGATTTCCGCCTCAGCGTTTTCACCCATGGTTTGGATCGTTAGTTCCGGGGAAATATCACACCGATTCTTACTTTCAACCGGCTTTGTTGTCAGCGGCTTCGGATTCCCTACAGCCGGCGTGATAATCCGCCGACCATTCGGGTCAACGGAAATCTGGTCTTCCCCACCACCTGGCGACTCGGCCACAGCTGATTCCGACCCGCCACCACTATCCAGGCTAGAAGCAGCATCCGACGACGCGACCGCACTCGTTACTGCCTTATCTGGGGTCGAACGGAAAAGGAAAAACGCTACCACGGCCACAATCATGATGGCGGCAATAACACCAATGGTTTTTACTGTTTTACTCATGGATTGAACCTCACAAACGTGTCTAGGTCCGTATCGGATATTTCACTCAGATCGGGCTCTGACCCTTGGGGTGGGATTACCACCCGCCACCCACCGGTCAGTGACGACAATTGGACCGGGTAAGCCGTGAGCATTCCATCCGCCCACCGGGCAGCTAGGAGCACTATGGCTTTGTCTTCGGCATAACTGGTGAATTTGAACCCGATAAACTCCGCCGGGTTTTTCACCATCCCTTTCACGCTCACCAGTGCCCTGGCCTGCGCCCACTGGTCCCGGCCAGGGCCTGGTTCTAGCAAATATTCAGCAACCTTTGGCCACGTGTCATCATCAGCGCCCGCCATCCATACTTGCGCGGTCACCGCCGCGAGTACCGCCCCCTGCGGGGTGGCGGCAAACGTGTGCGGCACTGGGGTCATGTCATGCGGGCCTGCTTCTTTGCTGATGGGCATTTTAAGTCCCGACGGACCTGGCTGGAATGATAATCCCGCGGGGGGCACAGATGTTGCTGGTGACGTAGATGGCGGAGCCGGATGAGGCGCCGGCGGGTCGCTACTGCATGCTGCCAACATGATTGCCGTCACCAGGATCGACCAGGTTCTTTTCAACATCAACGTTCACCTACTTCCTGTTATGCGAAATATGCGGCTAAGGATCCAGCGGCGGAAATAATCATGACGCCTAAAGCGATGCGGATCGCCGTTACGTACGGCGCCGACCCCGAGACCGGTTCGGTTCGGTCCCGGTCGAGAATGATCATCGTGGCGAAAATCATGACGGAAATAACCGAGATCGCGAGCGCCGTGTACATCACGTACCCCAGCCATGTCATGATTTCGTTCGTCACTGATGGTGGTGGGGTGTACGGGGATCCTGGTGGATCAATCACCGGAATCGGAACCCGTGAGGGTTTCGGTACCCCGGAGGTCGCCGGCACCGCAGACGTTGAGGGCACCCCGGAGGTGGTGGGCGCCTCAGAGGTTGCCGGTGCCGCAGCTGTTGATGATGCCGCGAAAATCCATACCGCCATACCATTTGCCGCCTTACAGGAACGCGCCCACGATCGAGGTAGCGCCACCTAAAATCATGGCGCCGAACCCGATCCGCATGGCCATTGCGGTGGCTTCCTCACTAGAGCCTTCTCGACGAGACATCAGCAAGGTAATACCTGCCACCATCACTCCCACAATCGCCATGGCAATCCCAATGTAGAAAGCGAAATTCAGGCCCTGTTCAATCTTCGCCCCGAACCCCGCCGGCGCCTGGGGTTGCATGTTCTGGCCGGGCATTTGCGCGAGTATTTGAGATGCTACATACAACAGCATGGTTATTCCTTTTCTTGCTTGTGTTTTTGTGTGTCCACCACATGAGCTGCGGCGTGGAAAATATCGTGCCCTACCTGCGCAATATGCGCGGGCGGCCGCTCAGTAAAGGGTATTTTCTTCCCCCGACGGGTGGTGTCGATATCGTCTCCGGGGCTCCATGCCGCAAGATCAGCCATAGGGGTTATTCGTAACGCGGGGAAGTATTCTATGTGCCATAAGGGCACCAGGGATTCTAAAACCTCCAGCTTATGGGCGATGGGTGCCGGGTTTTTCCCAGGAGTATCCGCGACCACTGCAATGCCTAACACCGTGACCGGTTCGATCTCCCGGATGCCCTGCAACACCACATGGTGCGCGCGTTCCAAACCCGCCATCGTGGACCTGGCAACTATCACACACAACGGGTAGGCGTCATGAACCGGCCATATACATCCTGCATCCCCGGCAGGGGCCATCATGGCCGCCAGTGTTGACCCGCCGGCAAACCCATGGGCCCCAACAAACCAGAAAGCGGGTGGAAACGATGCGGTATCATCTGCAACCGGCTCAATCTCCCATAACGGAGCTGACGCCTCCGGCAGCAGGAACGCATCATTGAGCTTTATTGACCGTGGTAAATGCACCTGATGGTTGTGATCAGTCACCTTGTCATCTTTCTTTCCTACCATGGTCTTTTTCGTTGCTACCAGCGTCATAACTCCACCCGTTTCCCCGACTTGGTTATCGTGAATCTGCAACCGTTGATGCCGGCGATGTTGTCCGCAACGATTGCGTTGCTGACCGTGATGCCGCCTGGTCGTATGTTGCCCCACGATTTGATTGCTTCTTCGTAGCCGCAGTCACGAGTTCTGCCGGTGCTTCAGCACCTAATTCGTCTGCCGCCATCGCCGATAGCCACCGCGTGGTTGCTGATGCTGGTGCCTGCCCGGAATCTGTCACCGCCTGGTTTTTATACGCGGTTTGGCCCACGGATTCGGATACCACCGTGGTCACGGCAGCCTCAGCAACCTCGGGCACTTCCACACCGGATGCTGTGGCTTCATCCAGTAGCCGGGTTGCCCCGGTCGTTGCGGTTTCTGGTGTAAACAGGTCCGTGGACGCCTCAATGATCTTCACGCCGGCAACCGTGGCCCCAGCGGCTGGGTCGAGTGTGGCTGCTGCCGCGATCTGGGCGATATTTGATGGGGTGAGGACTTTCTTCGCCACGGTAATGCCGGCTGCTAACGCCATGCCCCCTAATTGTTGGCCAGAAACAACCAGGCGGCGTTCCACATCTGTTTGCTTGTTATCGGCTTCCGTGTTTTCGGCGATACGACCAATCAAGGTTTCATCAGATGATTGTGCACGCTTGAAAGTGAAACCGTTCGACCCAAAATCTAGGTCTTTCGCTAACGATTCCACACCGGCAAGGGCTACCGCAGGCCCAAGCACGTCAGCAACATAGCGCACGCTGCCTTGCGGGTCGCGTTGAAAATCCATGTTCTTGTTCGATGCCTCCACTAACCGGGCTAGTGGGGCGGCTTTTTTCACGCCACAACGAACATCACCATCAACACACCACGATACTGTCCGGTCAGAGAGCTTCCCGTACCCACTAGGGGTGGTGTTTTCCGCTACGGTAGCTACTCCCGCGCCCTGAGCCGGCTGCGCATTCATGGAATCAAGTTTGCTGGTATGTGTTCCTGTGGTTCCTGGGGAAGCAGCCGGAGTATCAGCGCCGGATGCTACCGTGGGCTGGTTTTCACCACGAGTGGGGTCAGCAAAGGCCGCCACCCCACTTACCCGGTCCGCGGGAATTTCGCCTTTGCCGCCGCCAATATCACGGGCGATATCGGATACCACTGCGGCGCCTTCATCTTGGCCGATGAACGCGACTTTCGTGTTCGGGCACTGGGAAAGAATGTTTTTGGCAACCGCATTGACTTTGGTTTTATTGCCGTCGAGTTTTTCCCGCCATGATTGGTCAGTTTCAGAGTGCACCCCGGGGATAAACGCCCCGGAACGCACCCCATCAATATTGACGTAGGTGCGACCAATCGACGGGGTGTCGGATTCCGCCGAGGCTGCCCCAGATTGCGCCGCAGCCGATGTTGACGCTGTTGGGCTAGCAGCCGCCGGGGCGCTGGTCACCGGCGGTGACGTGGGTGCCGCAGCCGACGAGGTGGGGGTTGATCCCCACACCTTAGGTTTCCACGAATCCGCCGACGCCGGTGGCGGGCTTGGCGCTAATGATGTAGTAGCAGGGGCAGACGTCGATGCCGTATCAGTGGTGGCTGCCTGGGAAAATCCCGCTGACTTGTCAACTTTTTTCCCAGTGTTCGCAGCATCAACAACCGGGGACACTACTTCCCCTAAAAATCCCTGGTCGGCGTTGGTATCGGTTGTGGAATCCTGGGCGGATCGGACTACAACGAATTGCATTTTAGGGCACTTGGGTGATTGCTCCGCCGCGGTTGCAGGTAATACCACCACCGATGACACAGCCAGTACCATGACTGCTATCATTCCTGTAAGCTTCATTACATAACCTTCATTTTATATTTTTTGCAAAATTATTTATGTTTCTGTGGGTGCGGGTTTATCTTCGATACTCGAAATTTTGTATGTTTTTCCTTCCTTGATCGTGCGAATTGATTGGATGAACAGCAGTTCTTCTCCTTTAGGGGTGCGAACCGTGGTGTTGGCTTCGACCACGTTGTTTTCTACGGTGGATATCTTGACGCAGAAATCAGACCCCACAACATCACCGGTTAATGTGGGCCAGTCGACGGTTGCGAGATAACTCGTTGGGTCAATCACCTTGATGAGTTCTTCGGTGTTACCGGCGAAATAGGCTTTTTGGAACGCGACGACTGCCCCTTGCGGGGTTGTGGGCGTGGCCTTGGGCTGGTCCGGGCATCGTTGTGGCGGCGCCGATGAGGTGGAAGTTGATTGAGACTTCGTTGTTGGTGATGTGGTGGAAACAGCGACCGCCGAGGGAGATGGTGGCGTCGGTGGTGGCGTTGCGACGGCATTCGTGGGGGAATCGTGTTGTATGGCGGTATAAATCCCCACAGATACCACTGCTAATGCCACCACTACCAGGGTTTTTATCATCCACAACGGTAGAGGAGAACCCCCACTATGGGTATGCCACCGCATCCGTCGAGGGGTTGTTCCTTCAGGCTCTGGTTCCGAAGGTGAGGCGTCCTCGACGGGGGTTTCTTCATCAGCCGCCGGCGGCACATCAAGATCGTCCGGGGTAGCTGATGATGCGTAGTGGTCAAACCAGTTCGTAGTCACTAGTAGGGGTCCTTACATGACGTTACGCTGCAAATGGTGTTGTCGGCAGGCCGAATGCTGGGGCTGGTTGCGCCATTGAGCTCACGGTGGGCCACTGAGGGAGCTGACCGGCCGGGACAGAGACGGGAATGTTCTGCGGGATGCTTGACGTGGCCGCTACGGGCACGGTGGGCAATTCTGGGGTAGGAAGTACCGGGGTAGTTGCGGCAGCCGCCTGCGGGCCGCTAGGCATGGAATCGCCGGGTTTTTGTCCGGCTAGGGGTTCGGCGCCTTGGGCGACTCGGGCTTGGGATTCCAAATCCCAGGTGGTGTCAGCAACGGTACGGTCGAATGCTGCCCGGCCGCCGGGAACCGCGCTAGCGCCGGCTTGAGCACCAAGGAACGCCCCGGTGGGTGCTCCCGCTAACGCCCCAGCGGTAGCCCCCACGGTGCCGACAATGGCAGGACCAACAATGGCGGGGCCGGCAGCCCAGCAGCCCGCGGCGAGTGGGGCAGCGGGTGGGGCGGCAACCGCCCCTGCCGTCGTCAGGCCGCAGATAGCAACACCAGCTCCGGCACCAGCGGCCGCCCCGGCAGCGGCACCACCTGCAGCCCCTACCGCGGTGCCGGCGATACCACCAGCGACAGCGCCGCCGGCAGCGGCACCGCCCGCGGATTCCAAAGTGCCGCGGTCTTCGGAACGGATGTTGCGTTCAAACGTTTGGGCAACATTGACCGGGTTTAATACCCGCGACCCGCCGGGAGACACCATTGCCAAACCCGGGGATGTTTCGTAAACGACTTTCTTCGTGATGACGTTTTTCACGACCACGGGCTGAACCGCCTGGGAAACCCCAGGAACATATCGCACAACTTCTACTCGCTGCACCGGGGTGGCAATCTGCTGTGCTGCAGGCGCCTGGTATGCCGGAGTTTGGTCTGCAACTGGTGCCGTAGCTGCTTGCTGCTGCTGAGTGCCTGGCTGTGAGACCACCTTTGGGGCGGCATGAGCAGCAGTCATCCCACCGACCAGTATCGCCACCGCGCTGAGCATGCTTGCGGCGATCCGTGCTGTGCGATTACGAGTTCGCATTGATTTCTCCTTAAAAACAATCTTGTTCAACAAGTGATGAAGTTTTCCTGTGGTTGCCGGTGGCTTGTGAATGACAGTTGAGCTACCGGCAGGCTCTCATGCAGGTGGTTTGACGTATGCCTGCAACATACGGTGGTGTTTCCCTGCGGCGTGAGTGGGATTTTCCTGGCGCTGCCGTTTTTGGGGTTGAATAAATACCCACCCCAGACCCCGCTGGGGGCTGCTTCCTGGCAGGCCACCGCCAAACAGTCCCGCTTGAGCGGGCACGTAGCGCAGACCGCCGCGGCCTCGGCTTGCCGACGATGCCGCTCGGAAAACGACTCGCCAGGAATGTGTAAATCCCACGTTGTGGCAGGCAAAAGCATATTTCCGCTGCACGGTGCCCCCTGGAAACTCGGCAGGGACGGCAGCACCGTCCACCCCGGCACCAGCGAGATAGCCCCGGTAGGGGCCAGGTCACAGACTCGGTTCATGGCCATCCTCCCCGCTTAGGAGCTTCAAACATGCTTCCTTCAACGATGAATCGAGCAAATATTCCGTGGCTCCCACCGCTTCCAAAAAATCAAACTTGCTTCCGTAAGCACGCGAGTCACCGGCATCTCGCGCCGCGAGGTAGTCGATGCTTACGCGCCCCATGTCCAGGTCTCTCACCGTCACCGAATGCCCGTTCGGCAGCGTCCAACGCCAACGCCGTGACTGCCGCACCGGCATCGCCGGCATCGAAGACGCTGGTGCCGCAAGTGCTACCGGGTCACGTTCCACGATGACAGGTGGTAGGTAGTCAAGCGAGAGATCATCACGAAAACGTGCCATGACCAGCCTAGTTAGGTCGATGACGTGACTGGGCAGAGCACGCGATCCCAACACACGCGTGATCTGTTCCCGCCGCCAACCGGCATCAAGGCGTTGCCGAATCGCATTCGCTACCTGGGAGTGGCTTCGAGTCGGAATTGCCTGCATATTCGCAGGTAGTACCTCGGCGACCAATGTGGAATCTTCCACCTGGGTGGCCTTGGCCACCGCCACTGGCCGGGTTTTCACGGCCACCCCGCCAGCAGGTTCGCCTACTGGCGCGCCTGCCATCGGGCCGGCAAGGCCCGTGGCATCAGACAACATGTTTTCGGGAGAGAAATTATCTTCCCTGGTTCCGCCGACAGGTGGAACCCCTGACGGCGAAGCCGGCCCCTCCTCCCCACGCGGTGCCGGTGGCGGCGCCGAAGGAACTTGGGGGGTTTGGGGGGAAGGATGGTTGTTATCATTTACCCGTAGGGTATTGGGACTACGTCCTGCGCTGGCTGACCGTGTGCCGGTTTTCCGGCGCACGGTGCGACCTGCGGGTTTGTGATTATCCAGCGGTTTTGAATCACCACCGGAACCGGGTTCGGATTTTGCCTGGTCACACCGGGTGCGGTTTTCCGGCGCACGGTGCGAACTGCGGATTTGCCGGCCAGATCCTTCCACCTTCGGCCGGACAGGAGGCGGCAGTTTCGGGTCATCATAATCAGTCTCGATTGAGAAGACGTGATGGCCTTTAGGGAGCTGAATCTCTTTCAAAACGTCCTTGCTTTTCATCGACACGTCCGTGACGATAGTGATGGTTTTGAGGATGCCTGTTGCGGTACGGACTTTGTATTGGTGCCGGAAACCAGCCGCACTCAGTTCCTTAAAGCCGTTGAGGATCCGTTCTCTTCCTAATCCTCGATTCAGGGCGCTGCGATACCCTAAAGGGGTTCCTGGGGGCAGCGACAACTGGAAAAGCAGTAAAAATACCGCATCGGATGAAAGGCCGGATTGGATCACTTTGTTTTGCAACGATGTAGAACCACGCTTGACAAGATAATATTCATTGCCACTCATGATGGCTTCCTCATTCCATAATCGAAACGAAATAGGCTATATGACTTGACTCCCCGGGGCACTCGTGCGACAATAAAAACATCTTTGAGTAGATTTTTTTGGTCTTTAAGGAGATTTCTTTTATTGTTTGCGACAATAAAAGAGTCAAAGTCAAAAGAATCTTTTTCGAATCCGCCCCTTAGTTGTTTGGGGGCGGTTTCGTTTTGTGTGGTGTGTGTCTTGGTACCGCCCACAGGAGCAGCGCTGGTGGCATAATGGGTGGCTCCATCACTTCCAGGCCGGTTTCCCACCGCCTGGGTAATGAGCGATTGTTGGAAGGATGCCCCATGTCGTTTCTCGGAAACCCCGATCACGCACACGCCCTGCAAGATTTGATTGCTGCACACCACGATGGCGGATACATCATCCACGTCGGCGATATACAACAATTCGATGAGAAACATACAAGGGTTATCTCCCATATCGACGACGATCCAGCTGACCACGATATGGTGTTCTGGGAAAAAGACATCCCCAGTAACAGCATCGTGGTAGCAACCCAACCCACCTACCGAGATGACTTCCCAACCACCTACGTTGGCACCTTTGATCAAACCGAATCCGCCATCGCAGCATGCATGAGCATCAAAGACATCAAAGAAGGACGACGCTGGCTCATCCGACAAGCCACCAACACCCACAACAGCCTGCAGCAACGAACAGACTACGCACACACCATCATCAGCACAGATAACATCCTGAAACTGCGAACCCCGAAAAAGATCACTGCTCTTGCCCAACCGGTTGGGCAGTGATCGCGTTCTCTTATTACCGCCCTCACATGGTGTGGGGGCGGTTTTGGTGTGGGTTACCATGTCCGGCTTTCGGCGTAGAGTTGATCGATGGCGGATGTAGGGATGCGCCATCGCCCGGTGGGGAGTTTGATAGCTCCTTTGATGATTCCTTTTTGGCACCATCTGCGTACTGAGGCGCCAGAGATGGTGCCGGGGAACCTATTGATGAATTCGGAGACAAGGATCCAGTCGTCGGTTTGGTCTGTGGTATCGGGGTTAGAGTTGGTGACGCTCATAGTGAAACTCTTACACAGAAAAACCGGTATTAGCAAGAGATAATTTGAGCCGAAATGGAACGAAATGTGTTTTGGTAGAATTTAAAGCATGGACGAACATTCTGAGCATTCCCCCCGATATACGGCACATGAGGCGATCGGTATTTCCGTTAATCAGTTACTTTTCACCCGGAAAATAAAGCGGCAGCGGTTGGGTGAGGCGCTTGGTGTGCAGGGGCAGGCGGTGAGTAAGAAGTTGCGGGGGCAGTCGCGGTGGACGATTGAGGAGATTTATGCGATGGCGGAGTTCTTTGAGCTTGATCTTATGGATTTGTTGCCGCGGAAACTTCCCCGGGGATACGAAATTGGGGCCCCTTTCGATAAGGGACCCCAATCAAACTTGGTAGCGGGGGCTGGATTCGAACCAGCGACCTCTGGGTTATGAGCCCAGCGAGCTACCGAGCTGCTCCACCCCGCGTCGATTGCTTTGGAAACTTATTCCGTGCAACGATCAATAACTTTACTAACGTCGACATGAAAGCACAAACCCCCAGCTTAAAACCAATATTTTGGCTTAAGCCGGGGCAGAAACCGCGGGATTATTCCCTACTCTTGTTGCTGCGACTGTTGAGTTTTTTGGTATTCTTCCACGGCACGGTCAAGTTCATCAAGCGCCTTACCGTAGTCTTCGTGGCTACCGTTTCGGGCTTCCTTCACCTTGTTGAGTGCATCATTAATGCCCTTCACCGCTTCGGCCTCATTCGGGGTAGCGGTATTGGGGGTAGGCACCTCGGCGGCTTGTTGCTGGCTATTATTATCGTCTTGGTTCTTGGAGGTTTCCTGCTTCACCTTTTCGATATCTTGCACCTCATCCAAATCCTGGGCGGCACGCGGATCAATACCCACCTGGGCTAACGCCTCGGATACCGTGGCCGCATAACCAACCTGGCCTTTGTAGGAAACCAACACCCGCAGTAGCTTCGGGAATGCTGATTCTTGGCCTTTGCGTTTGGAATAAATCGGCTCCACATAGAGGATCTCTCCCCCGCCAACCGGCAGGGTAAGCAGATTACCGTTCCGCAGATCCGTGGTTTCCTTCCAGAGGGTTTGGTCGCGGGCCACCTGGTCGGAGGAGATCATGGTGTCTTGGGCCTGCTGTGGGCCTTGGGTGAGGGTATCGGTTGGTAGAACCCGCACGGTGATTTTGCCGTAGTTGTCCGGGTCGGAGCTCACCGACATGTGGGCCGCCAAATATTGCCGGTTGAGGCCACGGAATGGCGTAATCAGCTGGAAGGAAGGCTTACCGGTTTCCGGGTCGGCTGCCACCACATAGAAGGGCGGCTGGGCAGCCCGGTTGGCTTCGGCTACTGAGGGGTCGTCAGGCACGGACCAGAATCGGTCGTTTGTGAAGAAGTCCCGGGCATCATTGACGTGGTAGCGGGTGAGAATACCACGCTGCACCTTGAACATGTCCTGCGGATAGCGCAGGTGATCCATGAGTTCCTTGGAAATCTCCCCCTTGGCCTTCACCGTGCCGGGGAACACCCCCATCCAGGCTTTCAACACTGGGTCTTCCTCATCAAACTGGTAGAGGTCCACAGAGCCGTCGTAAGCATCAACCACGGCCTTCACCGAGTTGCGGATATAGCCGATTTCATCGCTGACTAGGGCGCGCTGGGTCGATCCAACGTCGCCAGAGGTGTCATTGGTGGCGGCACTCAGGCTGGTGGGGCTGGCGTACGGGAGACTGTTGAGCGTCGTATAGCCATCAACGATCCACTTGATGCGACCATCAATGACCGCCGGATAGGTTGTGGAATCGGTAGACAACCATGGCGCTACTTTATGCACACGCTGCCGCGGATCACGTTCGAACAGGATTTTGGAATTGCTGTTGACGCGCTCGGAAAGAATAAGGTTCATTTCCTGGTATCGGGCCGCAAACGCGGCACGGTTGAACACATTTCCGATATCAACGCCACCCTTACCCTCATAAGTGTATGTGGAGGAATCGGTGTCGTATTCCACAGAATTGCCGGTTTCGGAGCCCACCACGGCGTAGTCTTTCCCGTCACGGGCGGAAGCGATCAGCGGACCATAGTAGATGCGCGGTTCGTTCACCACGATGCCGAGCTTTTTGGCGTTTTCGTCGGTGGTTTGCAGGTCAGAGACGGTAAACACCGGGTAACCGCCGCGGGCCGATCCCACGTCGCGGGCCACCTCGTCGACCTGGTTGGCGCGGGCCGCCACAAACCCATTGCCGTGGGTGTAAACGGTGTGCCGGTTAATCCAGTTTTTTTGGTTTTCCCGCAACGAATTGGGGTTGATTTCTCGGGCCGCCACCACAAAATCGCGCAGCTCGTTGTCAATGTTATAGCGATCCATCGCCAAGGATTCGGGGAACCCATAGAAGTTTTTCAACTGTTGGAGCTGCGTAAACGTGGGGGAGATAATCTCCGGGTCGAGCAGACGGATGTTCGATACAGTCGCCACATCAGATGCCACTGCTTCTTTTGTTGCCCCCTTGGCCCCCCAATTTTCCTGGTAGGTCACCTTGTCTTCGGTAAGACCGTAGGCGTAGCGCGTGGATTCAATATTGCGGGAAATATATTCGGATTCCTTTTCCGCCCGGTTGGGCTGCACCGAGAACCGTTCCATCATGGCGGGCCATGCATACCCAATCACCATCGAAGACAGCAGCATGAGCACGGTGGTCATAGCGGGAATCCGCAGGTCTTTCAGTACAATAACGCTGAAGAACGATACCGCCACCAGCGCGGCAATAACCATGAGGATGATCTTGGCCGGTAATACCGCCTTAATATCGGTGTAGGAGGCACCATAGAAGGTTTCATCACGACTCATGAGCAGGTCAAACCGGTCAAGCCAATAGCCCACGGATTTGACGATCATCCACAGCCCAGCGGTAACAGCGAGTTGGATGCGCGCATAGCGGGAAATGGAACCACGCTGCCCAGCCGCCTGACTACCAATTATGATATTTCCCAGCAGATAGTGGCCAATGAGCGCGATGAGGAACGAAATAATGAGCAGGAGTGACAATGTGCTGAGGGTAAGCCGCAGCATGGGCAGCACGAAAGCGTAAAACCCGTAGTCAACACCAAACTGTTGATCGGCTACCCCAAAGTCTTGCCGGTTTAAAAAGAGCTGCACAACCCGCCACGATTGCTGCCCGAAGAATCCGGCAATCACCCCGAAAAGCACGGGGAGGAAACGCATAAGGCGGATGGTGGAGCGCTCTAAATTTTTCCGGTAGGCAATGAGCTGTGGGCTAGAATCAAAAAATCGGGTCTCATCACTCTGCCGCCCCTTTTGGGTGATGGTTGCTGTGATCCACACGGCAGCGGCGGCAATCAAACCAAAGGCAACAAATAATGCAATCCGGGTGAGGATTACCTTGTTAAATACGCTCCGAAAATTTACCTCACCAAACCAGAGCCAGTCGGTATAAAACCCAATAAAAGTAGGGATAATGGTGCCGAGTATGAAAACAGCCAGCACAATGATGGACACAAGTTTGGGTGGTCGACCGATTTGCGGGGCTGATGGTGTTGAGCCAGTAGCCAACGCCAACTCCTTTTCAATAGAAATTAGTCAAATTCGTTAATCTATGTTTCTGATTTCATGATTATTCAACGACTTGTCACAATAACTCCTTACAATACCGCCATTAACCAAGTAAGTACTAAGAAGGGCTACGCCGCGTCATGAACAATAAACCTTACGCAGGGATTTCCCATGGGCTCTCCCCGCAAGCACTCAACAAGGCCATGTTAGAGGCCGTCGATTTTGTCGACGCCAAAGGTTGGGACGCCCCTCCCACCCTGTTTGGGCTGGTCCCTACCGCACTCATCAGACTTGCTCACGACGCGCTTGACGACGCCCCGCTGACCCTGGTCGTTCAGGAGTTACCCAGCGACCTCACCCCGGAATCCGAAGAATTAGGCGCCTATATCAGCCGCGTCACCTGGCCTGACGGGGTGGTGGGCGCAATCCTAGCACAAGAAATCCGCTTCCTTGACCCCAACGCCAACGCATCGACACCACCCAGGCCAGCCCGATTATTCTCAGGGGTACTCCGAGACAATATGGCACAACTGACACTGCTGCAACTGCGGCCATCCGAATCGGATATGCAGGCACCCGATCGTCGTGAGCTCCGGGGCGGGTCGGGTGTCGCAACAGGTGTAATTGCGGCGCTTCAGGCTACGTTTGAGTAGAATAATAGCGCTTGGATATGGAGGTTATGATGGGAAAATATGTCCGGCCATCCCAGATCAATCAGGTCACCCGATGGACTGGTAGGTCATTGGCCGTATTATTCACCACAATTACGTTATCGGCATGCACGAACGGCAATACTGGTACGGGAACCAATATGCCCCCCAGCGTCACGCCGGTAACATCACCACTGGGGTCCTCGCTGCCACGGGATACCAGTGCAACGCCAGCATCATCAACGAAACACACTAAAAACAAATCCGAAAAATCCGGGGAACCAGACGAAACCGTGGCAGAGGCCCGGAAAACATTTGGTTCGCTAGCACCCTCATCGCTCTTTGACAAGTTCGAAGTCTGCACCCCTAATGGTGTGGAAGGATCCCTGGCCTGCTCCGGGAAGGAAGTGGGGCAATTCCAATTCTTCGCCTCGGATTCCAAAGCAGCATCATCAACGCAACTATTGACAGGACTGCGAAACTCCCGGGTGATTAAAGACACCGGAAAACTTGTGGTGGGCTGGTCAACCCTGGGCAGCACCGCAGTCATCACAGTCGTGGATAACGAAAAAGGCCTGGTGATGCAGCAAATGGTGTCAACAGATACCGTGGATCCGACAAAACGGATCTACCAATTAGGATTGGCGGACGAATCCGAAACTTCGGAAGTCATGGAAACCACCGAGGAAGAGCAGCCCGAACAGTGATTATTCACAAAGATGAAGGTCTTTCCCAGCCGCATAATTATCCATTTGGGTAACGGCATCCTCCAGGGTGGCGACGGAAACAATTTTCATAGCACCAAAATCCTTACCTCGAAGGTCGGCACAATTATCCTTGGGGGCGAGAAATAATTCCGCGTTATCATCGGCGGCGGCCCGGGCCTTATGTTCAATGCCGCCAATATGTCCCACGTTTCCGTCGTCATCAATAGTGCCGGTACCCACCACATATTTTCCATGGTTCAATTGGCCCGGGGACAGCTTGTCAATGACCGCAAGCGCAAACATCATGCCGGCGGATGGCCCACCCACATCCTCAAGGTTATATTTCACAGTAATATCCCCGGTCGGAACGGTAGTCATGCTAATACCGAGGAAGGGCAGTTTTTTATCGCTCGGATGTTCGGCAAGAGTAATGGTTTTTTCCTCGGTAGTGCCCTGGTGGCGAACCGTAACGGTAATGTCATCACCCGGCTTTTTACTGCGCACAATCTTTTGGGCATGGCCCCCACTATCGACCTTTTCCCCAGCAATACTGACGATGCGGTCTCCCGCCGAGAGGGAACCGTCGGCAGGCGAACCAGCAACAACCTCCGCAATCTCCACCTCTAACGGTTTTTTGAGATACCGCAATGCCGCGGTCGTCGCCGAAGACTCGGACGACAAAAACGCCTGCTGATTCAGCTGGTTCACCTCCTCCTCAGTCTTATTTTGGGGTATGACCTGGTCAATGGGCACCAAATTATCGCTCGTGAGCAGCCACCGGCTAATCGCCTGAACCAGCGTCATATTGGTACGAACAGACACGGTAGTCATATTGAGGTTACCGCTGGTGTGATCAACATCGGTGCCAGTGATCTGTACAACATCCACATCATTGACTTTGCCCAATGTGTTAAACATGGGCCCCGGCCCCTCAGCCGCATACGGTACGGTCAGCGCTATATTTGTGCCGGGAATATGGTCCAAATTCACCAAAGCAGCCAAGGCAAAAACCGGAATAGCACCAAAGGTAAGGGTTGTAAAACGTCGATTCACGGTACTTAAGCGTACCGCAGAGATTTGACAAAACTAGGTATCCCACTAGCCCTCAACAGTATGTGTTTTCAACTGCAATGCTCCCCATCACGTGTGGTAGCTCACGTGTTCGCTATAAGCGTTGTGGTTTTATGGCATTTTCGTGGTAACAGTAGGTAGCGTGTGAGGCATGGCGAATAGTAATTTTGGTTTTAATTTTGGTTTCGGCAAACGCGACGACGGCAACGACGATAATAACGACTTTAACGGGGGCATAGGAGACTTCCTTAACGATCTCGGACAAATGCTGTCCGGTTTAGGCTCATCAATGAATAGCTCTGACGGGGAATCCGTCAACTATTCCATGACGGAGCGCATTGCCCGGCAACAAATCGGCGCCCAAGACCGCCCCATAACCAACACCGACCAGCAGCAAGTACAAGATGCGGTACGGATCGTAGAATTATGGCTTGACGACGCCACCTACCTGCCGGCATCGGAAAATAAAGTCGTCGCCTGGAATGCCACCGACTGGCTCACCAATACCCTACCAGCGTGGAAACGCATGATTAATCCAGTAGTCGCCCAAATGAATGAGGCACGGTTAAGCGGACTACCGGAGGAAGTGCGCGATGCCATTGGGCCAATCCTTGGCATATTTAGCTCAATGTCTTCGGCAAACTTCGGGGCACAATTAGGCAACGCCCTGGGTGATTTAGCCACCCAATCCCTATCCGGCTCCGACTTCGGAATCCAAGTAGCCCCCGAACACACCACCGCACTCCTACCGCACTCCGTCAACCACATCGCCCGCGAAATAGCGGTATCGCCCCAAGACGTGCTCATGTATCTAGCGGCACGAGAAGCCGCCCGGCAACGACTCTTCCGGCATGTGCACTGGCTCAGCGAACGCCTTGTCTCCTCCGTGGAGGAATACGCGGCCGGCCTGGAATTGGATAACTCCGCCATGGAAGAAGCCATGCGAAACATCAACCTTGAGTCGCAAGACCCGGCAGCAATCCAAGACGCCCTCAACCAAATGCAGGGCATGGATCTAGAACCAAAAATCCGGTCCCGCAACACCGGCGCCACAACCCGGCTGGAAACCCTCTTAGCCTTGGTCGAAGGCTGGGTGGAACTCGTGGTCACAAACGCGCTCGGCGACCGGGTGCCGGCCACGGCAGCACTCAACGAAGCATGGCAACGGCGCCGACGCACTGGTGGCTCCGCCGAAAAAGCATTCGCCTCAGTGGTCGGCATTGAATTCGCCGCCCCGAAAGTAAGCGAAGCGAAAGAACTATGGAAACGGGTGACCGTGGCCGTCGGCGAGGAACGCCGCGATAAAGTATGGGATCACCCCGATTTCCTGCCGCTCGCCGAACACCTGGACAATTCCGCCGAGTTCATCGACTCCCTGCTTGACGACGCCGACACCGCCAACTTCGACCCCATCGCTGAAATCACCGCCCTGGAAGAAATGCTGGCCCAAAAATCCGAGGAAGAGCAAGCCGAACAAAAAGAATGGCCCAAGCCAAAGGATCAAAAACCCGAGGACAACCAGGACAAGAAATCGGACGATTCCGACAAATAACTCCTCATTATTCCTCGGCAACAGTCATCCGGCCCCACGCCTCCAAAAACCCTTTGGCCCGTTCGGCGTGGGGTGCTTTGTCTGCCCACGACCAAAAATCGGCGGAATGCCCATCGTGGATAAACGTGTGGGTGAGCTCATGCACCAACACCGAATCCAACACATAATCGGGTACGTTCCGCAACCGGTGGGAAATCCGAATGTCCCCCGTGGCCGGTGAACACGAACCCCACCGCTGACTCTGGTTCGTGACCCACCTGACGCTACCGATGGTGGCTTGACCATCAAGAACCGTCCGGTTCAGCACCTGAGCACGCCGGGTCAGATCGGCATCAGTCCGGGCGGTGGCGGTGGTTTTTCGATTGATCTTTGCAACAATGTCATCAACAAGCTGCGCTTCCTCGTGCGGCAATAGGTTCGCTGGAACGCGCACCTGAATGCGCCCATCAACGATTCGGCCGGCAGCAGTGCGGGTGCGGCGGGCGGAACGAATGATCTCAATATCAAACGTGTTTGGTACGGCAGCCATGGTGTCTCATTCTAATTCATGACATGGTAGAACCATGCCGGGGAAAACCAATATTCAGCACTCATTACCCAACCCTGCGGCGCTTCCCGGCATCGACCCGCCCAGCCTTGACCTTGCCGAGCCACAGGAACCCGACACGGCCCCACTCACCGCCGGTGAAATACTCAAAGCCGCCCCGGCGCGGCATGGTGACAAGCACCTGGTGGTATTGAGCCCCAGCGCACATATTATTCGCCGACCAAACGTGGGTATTCAATGCGGTGCTGATGCCACAACCGCTGGGGTGTTTGAGGTTCAGGGGCCGCCGCAGCGCCTGCTTGTGCCGATTCTCATGTCGTGCATTAATCCGGTCAGCGTGGATGTTTTGCACCGTCGGGTGGAGATGACGGGTCTTTCTGCAATCAAAGCCCGCCTGCTCATTGATGATTTACTGAATCATGGTGTACTGATCCCGTTCGAACACATGGTTGTTGCGGTGATAGGTAGGTGTTCGCTTGCGGCAACAGTTATTCGCCTGTTGGGGGAGCTTGGTGTGGTGGTGCGGCAACCGCGACGGGGCGAGTCTGAGGAGCGGTTTCTTGCCCAAATCCCTAAGGAGTTGTTGGTAATTCCGGTGGGCAAGGTCGGATATGGTAAAAGCATTTGCCGCAGATTGGGCAGGTGGGATGATGTGATTCCCGCTACCATTATTGATTCTTCTGGGGTTATTGGGCCGATTCGGGTGCGGGGTGAGGGGGCGTGTTTGCAGTGTGCCGAGTTGTATCGGATTTCTGCGGATCCGCAGTGGCGGACTGTTACTAAGGATTTGCCGCTGAATCCTCGGCATAATCCAGTTGTGGAGTATGCGACGGCCGCCCGGGTGGCGGCGTTGTTGATGCCGCGGTATCCGGCACCGGGGGTGGTGAATGCGTCGTATGCGCCGGGGGTGTGTATTGAGGTGAATCCGTTTGTTGGTACTGCGGTGGAGACTGTTGTTCGGACGCATCCGATTTGCCCAGTGTGTTGGGAGAATCGGTCATGATGTGGGCAGGTTGGTTGTTGTTGGTTATTCCTCATCGTCGTCGAGGAATTGGGCGACGGTTTCTAGTAGGTCTTGTCCGTAGCGTTCGACTTTGACTTGACCGATGCCGTTGATTTTGAGTAGTTCGGCGGTGTTGGTGGGGAGGGCTTCGGCGATGGCTTGGAGGGTGGCGTCGGAGAACACGATGTAGGCGGGGATGTTGTTGGTTTTTGCCACGCCGGCCCGCCAGACGCGGAGGGTTTCGAAGATTTGTGGGTCCGCGTCGGAGGGGCAGTTGTTGCATCTTCCGAGGATTCTTTCGGGTGTGTCGACGAGTGGGCTGCCGCAGACTTTGCATCGGGCAGGGCGCCGGTGTCGTTTGGCTGGTTTAGCGGTGGTGATTTTGTTGGTTTCGGGGATGATGTCGTCGAGGAATCGGGTGCGTTTGCGGCTGTGTCGGCCGCCTTCTTGGCGGGCTGCCGACCAGGAGTGGAAGAGGTGTTTTCGTGCCCGGGTGACGCCGACGTAGAAGAGTCGTCGTTCTTCTTCGATGGCGGCTACGCCGGCTTTGATGGCGTGGGTGATGGGGAGGCTGCCGTCTGTGAGGCCGACTAGGAACACGGCGTCCCATTCCAGGCCTTTGGCCGCGTGGAGGGATGCGAGGGTGACGCCTTGCATGGTGGGGGGGTGTTTATTGGTGTCGCGTTGGTGGAGTTGGTGCAGGAGCCCAATGAGGTTGAGGTCGGGGGTGGCTTTGCCTAGTTCTTTGCTGAGTTCGACGAGTGCTTGGAGGCTTTGCCAGCGTTCGCGGGCTTGGGCGCCCTCGGGTTCTTGGGGGGTGAGGCCAATGGGGGCGAGGGCGGATTCGACGAGTTCGTGTATGCGGGGGCCGATGAGGTCGGGTGGTTGGTGTTCTTCCCGCTGTGAGAGTCGAATGAGTGTGCTAATTGCTTGGCGGATTTCTGGCCGTTTGAAGAATTCTTCGCCGCCCCGCACTTGGTAGACGATGCCGGCGTCGGCGAGGGCTTGTTCGAATGGGGCGGATTGGGCGTTGATGCGGTAGAGGACCGCAATTTCAGCCGGGGGTACTCCCTGTTCGATGAGGTTTTTGATGTGTCCGGCGACGGCTCGGGCTTCGGCGGGTTCGTCGTCATAGCCGGCGAAGACGGGTGCTGGGCCGGCGGGGAGCATGCCGCGGAGTTGGAGTTTTGTGCCGGAAACCCGGCCGGTTGCTTGGCTGATGATGGTGTTGGCTAGATCGGTGATTTGCGGTGTGGATCGGTAGTCACGTTGCAGCTTTACGACGGTGGCGTGTGGGTAGGTGCGGGAGAAGTCGAGGAGGAATTCGGGGCTGGCGCCGGTGAAGGAGTAGATGGTTTGGTTTGCGTCGCCGACGACGGTGATGTCGTCCCGGTTGCCTAGCCATGCGGAGAGGACTCGTTGTTGGAGAGGAGTGACGTCTTGGTATTCGTCGACGACGAAGGTGCAGTATTGGGCCCGGAATTCTTCGGCGATGGCGGTGGAGTTTTCGATGGCCCCGGCAACGTGGAGGAGGAGGTCGTCGAAGTCGAGGAGCATAACATCGGGGTTGATTTTGGCGTCTTCGTAGCGTTGGTAGATTTGCGCGACGATGGGGGCTGGTTGTGGGGTGTGGCGGTGAGCGGTTTCTGCCACGTATTGTTCGGGGCTGATGAGCCGGGATTTGGCCCATTCGATTTCGCTGAGGATATCGCGTACGTTTTCGACTGAGGAGTCGATGCCGAGGCTGCGGGCTGCCCGGCCTACGAGCGGGAATTTGTTGTCCAAGAGTTGCCAGGAGAGGTTACCGGCGACCTGGGGCCAGAAATAGGCGAGTTGGCGCATAGCGGCAGCGTGGAAGGTGCGGGCTTGGACGCCACCGATGCCCATGAGTCGGAGGCGGTGAGCCATTTCGCCGGCGGCGCGTTTGGTGAAGGTGACCGCCATGACCCGGTTGCCCCCCACGAATCCTTGGTCGATCAGGTGTGCGATTCTATAGGTGATGGTGCGGGTTTTGCCGGTGCCGGCACCGGCAAGAATGGCCACGGGGCCGCGGGGGGCGGTGGCTGCTTGTTGTTGGTCCGCGTCTAGGTCGCCAAGATTTATCACTGGTGTAACCATTCATGAATAAGGTTTGCCGCTAGGGAACCGGGGCCGGGAAGCGGCAGCGTGTTGTTGAGCAGCTCGTCACGGGTCACCCACCGGGTTTCGGAGAGTTCCCCGTCGGTGGGCATGGTGGGGTGTTCATCGTCGGTGGTGGCGGTGAAGCCCACCATGATGGAACCGGAGTAGGGCCATGGTTGGCTGCGCTGGTAGCGCAGGTCGTAGATGGTGCGTCCGGTTTCTTCTTGGGCTTCCCGCTGCATGGCAGCTTCAAGGGTTTCGCCCAGGTCGACGTATCCGGCTATGAGGGAATAGTGCGGGTGGTTGACGTTTTTCCCCAGGAGTATTCGCTCCGTGCCTGCCAGGGTGATGAGCCCGATGACTGCGGGGTTGATGCGTGGAAATACTTGGACCGTTCCCTGGTCGTGTTCGACGGTGGCCGCGCCGTGTTCGTCGAAAAGCAGTGGGCGGCCAGTCAGCGGGTCGAAGCGGGTGGTTTCTCGATAGTTCAATACCGCCAGGGCGGTGAGGGCCTGAGGGTCCGTGGTCCGCTGTATATGCGTTCCACCTGCTAGCTTCTGCAGCGAGTCAGAGGTGATCCGCTGCACTCCCCCACCACCTGGTAATGGGTAGATTGGGGCACCCGGGAGGGCGTCGACAAGCGTGGGGATGGTGCGGCCCACAGAATCAAAAACAAAAACTTGCATGACTAGTCATCCTCTGTGTCGTCGCTAAACACGCGGCGGACATACAGCAGCCGATCCCCCGGCTCTACCGTCTCTGCCTCTAACGAATCGATGCGGTAAAGCTCGCCGGAGCGCACCACCCCCAGGACGATATCCGCCAGATGGCGGGGATTTGCCCCCACCTCATCGTCGGCGATGGGCCGCTCCGCAATGGAAAAGCCTTCGTCGGGCGACAATAAGTCCTCCATCATTTCCACCACCGATGGTGTTACTGTCGCCAACCCCAGCATGCGGCCGGCGGTCTCCGATGAAATCACCACGGAATCCGCCCCCGACTGCTCCAATAAGTGTTGGTTTTCCGACTCCCGCACGCTCACCACAATCCATGCGCTCGGCGCTAATTCCCGAACCGACAAGGTGACTAGCACTGCTGTGTCATCAATGCTTGGTGCGACCACCACGGCTTTTGCCTTACCCACTCCGGCAAGTTTCAGAATATTCGACTGGGTTCCCGAACCATTCACCGTGACCAAGCCCTGCGCCTCGGCCACCTCCAACACACGGGAATCTTTGTCAACGACCACGATATCTTTCGGTGACGTGCCATCAGCCAATAATGCCGCCACCGCAGACCTGCCTTTCGTGCCGTAACCAATAATGATCGTATGATTACGCATCCTCTTCCTCCAATGTTGAATCTGCCATGCCTTACGGGATTCTTCGGTCAACACCGATAGTGTGGTACCAACCAGTAGAATCACGAATCCTAACCGCAACGGTGTGACCACAAACAGGTTAATCAACCGAGCTAGCTGCGTCACCGGCACAATATCGCCATAACCCGTAGTTGATAGCGTCACGCCAGCGTAATACAACGCATCAATAAATGATAGTTTTTCGGAGTAACCATCTTTCTCCATATAGGCAACCAATGCCACCATGATGATGAGTACCAATGCGATCCCCACGCGACGCACAATCAGCTCAATGGGGCTGACCTGAACGTTCACTGGAATTCGGATGATATTGATTAATGCATGCTGGGGAATATCAGGGTTACTGGCTTCATTACTCAACCGACCCGAACGGTCGGGGGGATACCTACTCGGCATAACGCTCTGCTCCTCGGACGTCCTTATGAACCATGAACACCATAATGCTTCAGGATAGTCTGTTTCGACCGGTTTCCCAGAAGCCCCAAAACTCATTCTTGGTATCACACAAATCACATGGCTAACCATGATTATTCCTATAATTATGCCTATGACCACGACGTCTATTTGACGGCCAGTTGACGGTAACCTGACAGTAGCCCGACGATGACAGGCCCAAAGCTCCACTTCCCAAAACGGAAAATAGCTGAGCTGGTTTCAACGTAACTCGCACATTAATAGTGGAGCTTTAGCACATTGTGAGTGGGAGCTTGACTGGAGCTCATAACCGCAATAACAGCACAGTAGCAGTACTGCAGTAACACAGATTCTTGACGCACATTCGCTGATCTATCCACCGCTATTTTTTACATATGTAAGCCGTATCGAATGGCCTAGAGATCAGAGATATGTGTTCTTGACCTGAGTCATTTTGTTTATATGGCGTGAACCTATTGAATGCGGGTTGTTTTTCATGGCTTTACCCCCTTGGTATCTTTTGTGAAAATCAACCTATATAATTGGAAGCAATTTTAAATCAGGTTTTGATTTCTCTAAAAACTTGCACGAATCGTGTTGGCAAATGAGGGATCAAATAGTGCTCTACGTTTATAAATACGCAAATATGAAAGATAATATTTCCATGCCTATTGGTTATTGCCGATTTCCATACCGCAAGAAAATTTACTAATCATACCCCAACATTAGGGACCGCAAAATCAACGGGCAAGAGATTCTATCAATACATTTTAGCGATAACAACAACGTTCGCACTGTTAAAACTAAGGAAAAGATGTGGTTCTAGCAAATTAATCAGGAAAAGAAGCCATCAAGGTTTTATCAATCTTAAGTCTGATGAAAATAGTTCGCCGCCTGGGGCACCACTAGTCCAAGATGCTGGCGACTATTGGTCACCATACCGCAGGGAATGCGCTGGTAAAAACCAAAAAAGCTAACGATCAAACGATTGAGGTCTTCCATTATGGAGAAGTCAAAAGTCTATAAAGTAATCTGGATCTTATTGCTATCAATAGTTTTCACTATTGATTCCGCCTTGTTTGGAGATGATCATGTTCCTTACTGGGCATATCTCATCAAATTCGTCGTGATGGCATCACTGCTTACGCTAGGACAAAAAGCAATGTCGTCTGGTGATGCGGAAACGGTAAAAGACAAGCAACGATCCCTGCTTCTCTTGTCTGCAGTATCGGCAGGTATCATCTGCATGATGGTCATTTGGATCCGATTCACCTAGAAACTCATTTTTTCGGGATTATCCCGCAAGTACCTTACTTGACACCCACAACCATCTCGTGGGTGTGAAGGCCACCGAAACCCATTACGCGCCTTGGCGTATCTTCGCCATAAAATCGGCACGAAGGGTTTTGGGAAAAGCCCGATTTGACCGCAAATCTACCGGATTTCTACTGACCCAAATCAGTGCCCGCGGGCAAAAGCTCCACTTCCGCATCGCGCCGCACTAAGCACAAAGACCAACCAGATGCAGAAAAGAGAAGTGGAGCTTGAAAAGCCAACACCGGCACTCACTCCGCCCATGGCTTTCCATGCTGATCCGAATCCCCGCCACACCTCGCCCCATGCCCCGCCGTGACTGCCTGGGTAGCGGAAATAATCAAAGTGGTCAAAGCTCCACTTCCAACAGGATGGTAGCCAGATGGCACTATCATGTTTCCAAAGTGGAGCTTTTGCCCGTGTAGGGTCTACCTAACCAGGCTTTGACCAAGTGAAGAACACCACCCCACTAAGGGCACAACAGCCCCACGTGGTCCTGGCACCGCGCCGCCGGACCCCGCCTGATACTCAATCACTCAATAGGCTGTGCCGCTAATCGCAGCGTTTCCGCAATTTCCCGCTCGCTGGGCAAATTATCGGCACTGGACAGCTTGTCGTAGCGCACATAATAAAACGAGGCGTGAATCTCATCTGGATCAATCCCCTGCAATTGGGCCCAGGCAATCCGGTACACCGCCAACTGCATCATCAAATACCGCATATCGGCCCGGCTGGGTAATTGTCCCGTCTTCCAGTCAACAATGTGCCAACCAGATTCATCACGGAACACGGCATCCATGCGGCCCCGGATCACAATCCCATCAATTGACACCTCGAAGGGTTGCTCGACAAACATGGGGGTGCGGTCGGCAAACTGGCCCGCCACAAACTTGTCTTTCAACTCTTGAAGCTGGCCTGGTGTGATTTCTTCATCCATGCCAGGTAATTCCGACTCATCAAGAAGCGTTGGTGCTCCAAATCGTTGTTCCAACCAACTGTGAAACTCGGTGCCACGCTTCGCATACCGATTGGGTTTAAACGGCACCGGACGACGCTGCCGACGGGCAAACTGCTCTGGGTTTTGCTTCAACGCCACAATATCCGTGGCCGTAAGCTCGGGAGATAATTCCACTTCCACAATGTCTGATTGCAACCGCTGATATTCCTCAATGAGCGCGGTCACATCCTTCTCCCACAGCTGAAACAAGTCATTGTCCTGGTTGAACGCTATGGGATCACCCGCCGACTGCTGTGCTATCGCCTTCCGCACCAAATCCGCCCCAGTGAGCAGGTCAACGGTTTTGGTGAGTTTCGGAAACATCCCGGTGGGCGATTGTTGCACCTCACTCGGCTCATCACTGGTATCCGTGGCGGCAGCCTCAGCCGGATCGTGCCATGCCACGATGCTGTCCGTCGATGCATTCCGCTTCATCAACAAAAAATTGCTGCACGGCTCGGTGTCACGCTCATTATCATCCAACGCGGAAGCGGTCACAATGAGCCGCTGAGCCGCCCGGGTAACAGCCACATAAAATAAGCGGGTGCTTTCCTCTGACAACGACTGCCGAAACTCTTCTATGTGGGCCGCGCACTCGGCCTCTAATTGCGCCCGGTTTTCCAGCCACGATGTGTCTAGCACCGGGGACCCCACCGTATCCCCCGACTCTGCGGCATCACCCCGCAACGTCGACGGCACCATGGCCGGATTCGTCAACCATGTACTCGCCCGCGTCTTGTCGTAATCCCTATTGTTGGCATGCAGCACACACACAGTGTCCCATTCCAGGCCTTTCGCCTTATGCACGGTGAGGATCTGCACTCTATCGCTCCGCACCTGAACCTCACCCAATTCCAGGCCGGATTCCTGACGCCGGGCCTCCGTGAAATAGTCAAGAAGCTGCGACAACGTGGTATTAGGGATGGTGGCAAAATTCGCCACCTCCTGATGTAACTTGTCCAAATGAATGGTCCCCACCGCGCCATCGAGACGTGGGTTTTCCCGACTCAACACCTCGGTGCGAATCCCCATGACCCGTTCAATTTCGGCAAAAAGATCCGGGAGGCTACTGCCAGCGGCAACAGTCTGCCGCAGCCTGCGTAATTGGGAACTCAATCGGCCTAAACGCCGATGCCCTTCCTCACTATATTTTTCCGGCTCCCCCAAATCGGCAATGGCATCCGTGAGCCCCACAATGTTTTCGGCATCCGCGGCAAGAACCTCGGCGATTTCCTCCCCCAACTTGACGGCCGGGTCCACAGAATCTGTGGCCTTCCCGCTGGTGGCCCGACCGGATAGTTCCCCGGCGCGGCGGGCAAGCGCCTGTATGTCCCGCACGCCCAAGCCCACGGCCGGACCTCCAAGGATGCGTAGGGCCGCGGCGGAATCGGTGGGGCGAATCAGCATTGTTGCTACTGCCACCATGTCGGCGACTTCGGGAACATCGAGAAGACCATTGATGCCCACGATTTCATAGGGGATGCCGCGGCGTTGAAACTCTTTGGCGATGGGACCCGTGTGAGCGTTTTGCCGCACAAGAACGGCGGCGGTAAACGGCTTGGCGGTATCACGGTTGTTGTAAAGTTCGGCCAGGGTGTCGGCGACGAATTCTCGCTCGTCGGCAATCGTGGGAAAGTACCCGAGTTGGATGTCACCCGTCGCCGCGGACGGTGGTGAGCTCAGCGGTTGCACGGGTCGGTTTGGGTCGCTCGGGGCACCGAGCACAGTCGTCGCAACCGCGTTGGCGAGATGCAACACCTCGGATGGGTTGCGGAAACTGATGGTCAGCTCGTTTTTCACCGCAGGCTCTTGAGGATCGATAGCGAAGTCAGTAACGAACCGGTTGAGGTTCGCCGCGGTAGCGCCTCGCCAACCATAAATTGATTGCATGGGGTCCCCCACAGCGGTCACCGCGCCCCCGGCGAATAAACTGCGGAGAAGCATTCGTTGGGCGTGGCTGGTGTCCTGGTATTCGTCCAACATAACAACCTTGTAGCGGTTTCGCAGCACCTTGCCGACGCTGGGGTTTTCCACGGCAAGCCGGGCGGCAAGGGACATTTGCTCTCCAAAGGTGACAAGGTTTTCGTCCTTGAGCCGATCCTTCAGCTTGGTGACCAGCGGCAGCAACTCGATGCGGTGAAATTGGGTTTCTTGCCATCTCAGGATTTTTTGGTTGGGTTTTTTCCGTTGTCGTTTCGCCGGTGGCAATTCCTCGCACAATTGTGCGAATAGCAGGCTTTCGATTTTGAGTTCCCGCTCGTCCACCATATGGTTGTCAAGCTCCGCGGTGAGCGTGAGTAGCGTATCGACGACGTGACCGGTTGTGTGCCGCATGGACAATTCACCCTCATACTCATTCACCACCTGGACGGCAATACGGTACAGTTCGGTCTGGCTGATGATGCGGGAGCTGGGTTCCACCGGCAACAACAGCCCAAATTCCCCAACAAGCTTCCCCGCAAATGCGTCATAGGTGGACGTCGTAGGGCCTGCGGAACGCAGTCGATTAGCGAGCCGTCCCGAAGGATCAAGCGCTGCAATGTCGGGGATACCAGCAAGCTGCCCCAGCCGATCATTGATGCGCTTCCCCAGCTGCTGCGCGGCCTTCCGGGTGAAGGTGAGGCCCAACACTTGGTCGGGGTTTATGAGGCCATTGGCCACCAGCCACACCACCCGGGCCGCCATGGTTTCGGTTTTACCAGCGCCGGCACCGGCCACCACCAGCATGGGGCCAAGATCGGCTTGTATTACGGTCGCTTGTTGCTCCGTCGGGGGGTATTTTTGCCCCAGCAGCCTGGAGAGTTCGATGGGATCAATGAGCACGAAACCAAGGGTATCACTGGCCTATGACACGTTGGTGGTGGGTTCGGTCGTCCATTTCCCGGTATCGAAAACGGGGCAAATAGGTTTCAGCTTGCAGGTAGCACACCGTGGGTTTCGTTGCGCCTGCAACTCTGGTCCCCGTAATGCCTGCAGTAGGTCGGGAAGTTGGTCTTCAAACTCGGCCAGCTGCTCCTCGGTTTTTGCGGCCTGGGTGATAGACCAAATCTTTTTGGTGTCCTTTTCCGGGTAGACCAGGGTAGCACCGTCAACGGTCATGCCCGACTCTGTGGAGCGGGCAGTTCGAATCTTTGTGCCGTCGAAAGCACCATGGTGCAGGATCAACTGGTAGGTGAGTAACTGGATATGATCGGCTATCGTTTTTTCCGAAGGGCTGTTGGTACCCGATTTGAAATCAACAATGTGATAGTCGCCATCCATGGTTTTTTCCAGACGGTCAATGCGGCCTCTCAGCTTCATGCCTTCGGCAATGGTGACTTCAGCCTCTACCTCCACACCCACCTGTTCGAATATGTGCCGGTGAGTCTCGATCCACATTTTGGTGCGATCCAAAACAGTACGCCACGTGTCGAGCCGATGGGATCGCAACCAGATTGGGGCTGCGAGGATCTCCTGGTAGGCATCCATAATCTTTAGCCTGGCCACATCCGAATCAACGTTTAACGCCACAGCCTCGGCGAAAGCGTGCAATAGCCTACCTCGCAATAACGGGAAGACGAGTTCTTCCTCCGTGAAGATTCGGGACATAGTCGCCCGCAGCGGGCACGCCATACCCGCCTCAATCCTCGACGGCGATAACGAACTCACCGGCAACGACCTTGTGGTGCTAGGGCCGGCAATCCCCCACCACTGATCCGGATGGGCGCCGGGGACACCAGCCTCGGCGAGACGAGCCAACTGCCGAGCAGCCTGGTTTCGAGCTCGCTGCGTCTCATCAGGGTTGGTGACCACACGCCGCAACTCCGCTACAATCGCAGGCGCGGACAACAGCCGGGTATAGGTGAGCGGATTATCCACATCGATCTGTTGCTCCCCAACCACGCGCTCCTGCGGCTCCCATAGATCCTCGGGGGAATCTGGTTGCATATAGTCCCGCACAAACCGGGACGGCTCCTGCGGCTCGGCGGCATCCGGGTCGTCGACAGCAGTGATAATGAGCGTGTTCGTGGCCCGACTTGTTGCCATGTGGAACAGCCGCCGCTCCTCCCGCAGCTGTTCTGTTACCCGCGCAATGGTGGTGCCGGGCGCAATGCCGTCGTCAATAAGGTCGACCAGTTCTTCCTGGCCAAACAGCGTGCCCGTTTCGCTTAACGACGGCCAACTGTCCTCCTGCACCCCACAAATAATCACAGTGTGCCACTCCTGGCCACTGGTAGCGTGGGCCGTCACAATGTTGACCGCATCCGGGACCACCAGTCGCCGATCCCGCACACCGGTGGGCAATTCCTGCTCCTCGATGTGGGTGATAAACGCATCAATAGTGGAATTAGGTCGACGCTCCACCCAGTCGCCTGCGGCGTCGAAAAGCGCCATGACCGCATCCAAGTCACGATCAGCTTGGGAGCCGGCAGCACCACCACGCATGCTCACCGCCGACAAGTGCTTATCCAGGTTGGTGGCGGACCAGATCTCCCACAACACTTCCTCCACGCTGCCGCCTTGCCGGCCCGCGGCGATAACCTGGCGAATGCGGCCTAAAATATCCTGTTCCCGATCCGTGAGGACCTGCTCCACCTCGGCGACCAAACCGGGATCCGGCTCGGGTTCGAGCACCAATTCGGATAGGACCTCCAGGGATCGGCGGGTAGGCGTCTGAAACGCATCAGCCACGGCACCGGTGCGCCGAAGCTCCACCTGACGCAGACCCCGCAACAGGCGTCGTAAGGTAACAGCATCGGCGCCGCCGATAGGGCCCAGCGCAAGCTCTTCCAACTCGGCCAGCGTCAAACCGTGGTGAACCGCACGCACCGCCAAGATCAGGGCGGATACGATGCGTTGCTGGCTGAGCACGATATCCGTCGGGTCGATGTGCACCGGAACCCCGGCGGCCAGAAGCGCGCGACGAATCGGGGTAATCATGCCCACAGACCGCACAACCACGGCGATATCCCGCCACTGCACATCATCAATCAGGCGGGCGCGCCGAATCCGATCCGCAACAAATTCGAACATGTTTCCGGTCGAATCAGCCCGGTGGAAGTGCACACCGGGCGCGCCGGGGCGAGCCTGTACCCGGTACGACGTGTGTAACCGCAGCTCATGATCCACCGGGTGGTGCTGTAAAAATTGAGGTCGGGCGCCACGGAATCGGAATACCGACTGGTCAGGGTCGCCGGCGATCACCGCGAAATTTGCCTGGTCTATGAAGCGAGCCACGAGTTCCGCGGACTTGGGGTCAAGGTGCTGCGCGTCATCCACAATCACGGTGGAATAGGAAATCTCCGGCGGTACGTCGTGTTCCAAGGCCATGGATACGAGTTCCGAAGCACTCAAGGAATGCGTGCCGCCCAGGGACATAACCTGCTCGTATTCCCGGAGGAACTTGCCCGCAGCCACCCACATTGGTCGATGATGTTCCTCCCCCAAGCGTTCGAGGTCTTCAGGGCCAAGCCCGCGTTCCACGGTCCGCAGCAGAAAGTCACGCAACCCCCGGGCGAACCCCACCATGACGATGCCGTCCCGGCACTCCTCCGGCCAGATAGTGATCGGCACCTGAGGCCCCTGCTCTTGCTGTCCCTCCCCGGTGAGCTCGCTATGGCCTTGAAGTAATTCCCGAATCACGGCATCCTGCTCAGCGCCGGTAATCAGCCGGAGTTTCTCGTCCCGCATGCGCCGAAGCAGGGCGAAAGCCAGGGAGTGCACCGACCGGACCATGGTGCCAGCCGATTTATAGTGTGAGGTAGCGACGCGCGCCACAATGCCTCTACGTAACCGCGATGCGGCCTGCTTCGACGCCGCCACAATGAGAATCCGTTCCGGGTCCTCCCCTGCCTCAATTCGACGCGCAACCGTATCCAATAACAAGCTAGTAACCCCGGAACCGGCTGGTCCGGTCAACCGCCATGTGCCGCGTTCCGCGTGGTAAAGGTCATTATCCCAATCCCGGCGCGGATTCTCGGCGTGGCGACGCACCAGCCGAACCGTGAGTTTGGGGGTTTCCATTTTTCCCGGGATTGGCGGCTGGGACTCGGCGGCTTGGTCTGTGGAAGAGTGCGTGGGGTCGGTGAGGTCAGGGGAAGTCATAACTTTAGATTGTGCCATGTCGTTGCGACATGTATGCCATGATGGTGTGGCACACCAGACCTAGATTAGTACCTGAGTTCGAAGAGGCACCGGGGTGTAGGGCATGAACATAGAGTCGGTAAAGCAGTCCTCGCAATATGAGCTGTTCCAATGCCGCCACGTGTCGGAATCGTTCAATCACACTCACATCTACCACGTTCATCAGTAACGCATCAACCAATGCCAGTGCTGCCGTATAGCCATAAGGGTGGGCTACCCCCACCACATCGGTTACCGCCGGCATGCGATCCCCGGCATATACCGTGGTGGCAAACATGTCCGCGTGTGTTACCTGATTCGGCAGCGCATTATTATTGATGTCTACCAGGGGTTGCATCAGTTTACGAATCTGTGGCATCCATTCCGCCACCGTCTCATGGGTTGGGTCTTTGGGGTCTAACACCACTAGATCATGTTCCTCCCGCCAGGCCGCATGATCTGCTACTGAAAATATGTCCTTCCGATCAATCAGGTGAAAGCTGTCAGGAATAGTTATTTGAGCCAGCGCCTTGTCTAGCCGCAGGGCTGCCGCAATGGTTTCGTCCCCCCGCCACCCTAATTCTCCCGGCACGAAAACGGATGCCCGCCACCCAGCATTGATAAATCGACCATCGGTAGTGCGCACCGGGGCTACGATGCGTACCCCATCAACCTTCAGGTTTTCCCGTAACCGCGATGACCAGGCGGCACGATCCGGGTGGATGACCGGGATTAACACTATATTTTGTACTAACCAACCATAATCCCAGGGCGATCCCAGTCGTTTTGCCGAAGAGGTAGCGTCCACATGAAAGGAATCACGAACATGATCGGGCAATGCTGCGGGATCGCGGGAGAGGAAACCGCCGTGCGCTGCTCCACTGCAGGTTGATACCCCAGGTGTTTGGTGTTGCGGTTCACGGTAATTGGTATTGGTGATGAGTTCTAATTGGGGTCGTGTGTGTGGTGTTAGGGGTTGGGGAGGGTGGGGGTGATGATCGTTGTATGTCATGGTGTAAGCATAAGGCCCAGTACCATAAAAACCCGGCTTTAGCAGCGCAATGTCGGAAAGAAGTTCTGGTTGGCGACACAGGAATAAAGGTTTTCGCTATAAAAATATGGTCGCCATATTTTTGGGTTATGAAGTTGGGCTCATGATGCCCTAGCGTAAACCCATCGGTTGACAGCTTTGCGGGTCTTCCGATGTTCGAATCCGAGTCCGGGGAAGGAAACGGAATAAGGCGATGTGGTGAATGCTAGCCGTCCAGCGATCATGCGGTGGCTGGCGTATACGCCGGTGAGCGCCTAATTAGTGACGGATCATGGTGGCCGTAGCTGCGGCATTGGCTAGGTAGTAACCTGACGGTAAAGGTGAAAGCTCCACTTCCGCCGCGATCTTAGTCATAGACCTACAGCATCGTTCAAAAGTGGAGCTTTCACCCTGCGAGCTTCATGGGTTTCTTGCCAAAATCGCCAACCAGAGGCATCGACGCAGGCCTCTTACCAGCGCTAAAGCTCCACTTCCGCACCAGAAGACCCCAGAATCTCTTGTCTGAGTTAGAAGTGGAGCTTCGGAAAACTCTTGGCCCCCGAAAACCGTGGAGAATGCATAAGCTGTCTCGACGATCCCTCGTTATGTCCTGTTATGTCCTGGGCCAATGGCATACCGCCCATCCCGCCCCGGCTGAAAGCTCCACTTCTGGCGAGCAATCAGAGTCGACGAGGACTTCATAAAGATGCGGAGGCAGAAGTGGAGCTTTCATGCATGGCGTGCCGTAGCGGAACCATTATTGTTGCGGGTATGGCCAGGGATTGGTCACGCACACCAGGCCATCGTCCTTGTACACCTCTTGCGAGTCGATCTTATAAAGCTCCGTATTGCTCACGCTCAGGGTCTGTTGCATCATGATTGGTGCCGGTTTCCCTTGCCCCCCACAGGGCTCGTGGTTAGCATACCCAATTCCGTGACCCACCTCATGGTTAAGTAGGTATTGCCGATAGCTGCCCAAATCTCCCTGGAACGTGGTGGCGCCCCGCACCCATCGGGACTCGTTAATCACCACCCGATTCCCTTCGGAGGAGAAACATGATGTTTCCATGGCGATATCGGTGCCACAGTTTTTATGGGTGGTCTCTACGCTGGTCAATTGGATCCGTAAATCCGGCTTTAAATCCGCTGTTTCAGAAATGTGTTCGAAGCGAAAATCCTTGTCATGAGTCCAGCCTTTCACATTAGTCAAGGTGGCATCAACCATGGTGGCGAAGGCATCATCGCCACCATAGGCCGCCGTGTCTACCCCGTTTTCCACCTCGATCACATATTTGAAGGTTTTCTTCTTTCCTTCACCGGACTGCGCCCCAGGAGTACCCACAACCCGATAAGTACCGTCCCCAGTCAGGGTGAAGTTTCCGCCGGCCGGCAATTCCGTAGGCGGCAGCTTTGGGAAGGGAGTTTTCGCTGGATCGGGTCCTTCCTTCCCTGTGGGTTTAGCTGTTTGGGTTGCCACAGCTCGACCAACTGTATCGAGCTGTTCCTGACTGCTTGATGAAGAGGCAACATCAATGAGCACCCAAGCAGTAACGATCGTCAATAGCGGGATTGCGTAAGCTCGCCAACCATAGGCTGACACGAATTTTTTAATCACCTGAATGATCGAACTGTTCTTCAGACGTTGCCCAAGAGTCCCCGCAGAATTAGGCCTAGAGGTATTGGCACGCTGACCCCGCGGCATTCGGCCCGGGGCAGCACCATTTGATGACGATCGTTCTGATGTGGTGGCGCCACGTCGGGAAGACCTTCCTGGCGCGGCATGATTCATGGGATTCGCCACCCCGGATTGCCCGTGTCGACCCTGCTGCCTAGGACGCGTCCTGTCGTCACCGTTATCTCGCCGTGCCTGAGTAGCGACATACGCTTTGTCTTCATACTGTTCGCCACCATAATGACCATTGTTGTAGTGGCCATCACCATAACGATTGTCGTCATAGTTACCGTACTGGTCGTACTCGTAGCCGGTGTAGTCGTCGTAATGATCGTAATCAGCGTCGTCGTCGAATTGGTTTCGTGTATTCACAGCTGGGTGCCTAATTCTTGCGGGATAACATGGGAAATAGCAGGTAAGGTAGTGGACACGGTAGAACGTGCGGGTCGACGCACCCGTAAAATGGATGCGCCTTTGAGGTTGGTTGAGCCGTTAGGCCCCAGCAAACCCAACCTGACGGGTGGTGGCAGAGCCGATTTCAACATAGGCGATACGCTCATTGCGCACGAGGTATCGGCTGCCTTTGTCGTCCTCTAGTTCCAGTACCCCCTTACTGTTATTGAGAGCCGCCGCGATTTTGGTGGACATAAGCTCGCGGGATTCTGTAGAGGTGATGACCAATTCCCTAGGGGAATCGGAAAAACCAATTTTGATATCCATGTTATTTCTCCTGATTATGGTGAGATTATTTTATGGTTATTGTGTGTCTTATGCCTATGATGGCAACAGCACACACGTTTTAATAATTTTAAACGCACCTTATTTTAGACTCACGCGGTAAAAGTCTTGAATACCCATACCAATATAGAGTCTAAAAAATTTAGATAACCTCAATAAAAGAACATTTGTTACTAGTATATGCGCATGTAATCCCTAATTTTTACCGGTTATTTATTGCAGAATCAAGTGTGACACTGAATATTTATCTGTTTCGGCTAGACTTGTGAAGGTGTCTTCCAACAAAGATCAGCCCACATTTTTCGAGCTCGGAGTGGCGATAGAAATCACCAATGCGCTGGCGCAACAAGGGATTATTCATACCTTCGCTATCCAAGAACAAACACTACCCATTGCGCTTGATGGCCGGGATATTATCGGCCAGGCACGCACTGGCATGGGAAAAACCTATGGTTTCGGGATTCCCCTGCTAGATAGGGTTTTTGATGCTGCTGATATTGCGGAATTAGATGGCACCCCCCGTGCCCTTGTGGTTACCCCCACTCGGGAGTTAGCGATCCAGGTCAGCACTGATCTGACCAAAGCCGCCATGTTTACCCCCATTCGCGTAACCACTGTATATGGTGGCCGCCCTATCGACGAGCAACGGGCTGTGCTTGACGACGGTGTAGATGTCGTGGTCGGCACCCCTGGGAGGCTCTTGGACCTGCATAAGCGGGGAATATTGCGTTTCGATCATGTGGCTATCCTCGTGTTGGATGAGGCTGATGAAATGTTGGATTTGGGCTTCTTTCCGGACGTCGAAAAGCTGCTGGCAGCACTGACACATCGACATCAGACCATGCTGTTTTCCGCGACCATGCCGGGGCCGGTGTTGACGTTGGCGCGGGAGTTCTTGCACCAGCCAGTGCATATTCGGGCGGAAAATGTGGATGCACCGCAGACGCATACCACCACTAATCAGGTGGTATTCCAGTCGCATCACTTGGATAAAAAGGCGACATGTGCCAAGATTCTTCAAGCCAATAATCGGGGAAAAACCATTATTTTTGCCCGAACAAAGCGCAGTGCCGCTGATCTTGCCACCGACTTGGCAAAGCGAGGGTTTTCCGTGGGGGCGGTGCATGGGGATCTGGGTCAGGCAGCCCGGGAAACGTCCCTGAATGCATTCCGGGCCAATCGGGTTGACATCTTGGTGGCCACTGATGTCGCCGCCCGCGGCATTGATGTTGATGATGTGACTCATGTGATTAATTTTCAGACCCCGGATGACCCAATGACCTATGTCCATCGCATCGGACGCACCGGTAGAGCTGGCCATTCCGGAACAGCGGTCACGTTAGTTGGTTATGATGAGCTGCAAAAATGGCGAATCATTAATGATGAGCTGCAATTAGATAACCCCGAACCACCACCATGGTTTAGCACTTCTCCAGAATTATTTAGCGCCCTCGACATTCCTGCAGATGCAACGGATACAATCGGGGCGAGCAAGCGTGTTTACGGGCTAGGTCCTGGAGCTGGTTTAGCTAAACCGCGAGGTGCCCGCAATGCGCGAGGCACCCAGAGCGGTCGAAACCAGCGTTCTGGTGATTCCCGTCGTACTCACGGATCCCGGTCGTATAATAACCATTCCCACAATAATTCCCGTGGTAATTCCCGCACCACCAGGAGGTAATGACACCGATGCCGACCGAGGTTCCATCCAATGATTCCATACCACCGCAATCATCCGAAGCCATAACGCCAAAGGCAAAGGCAGTGGCTACGCCTCTCACCCCTGTTCTGCAGCGTAGCCGCCGCGATTGGATTGCTTGTGGTGTCATCGCCACTGTCGCCATCCTCGGGGTGTTAGGGGTGTTCCTCACCGCACCGATTAGAAATTCCACCCTGACCGTGGCAAACACCGACTACACCGAGGGCGCCCAAATCCCGTTGATCGGCGAAACCTACCATGAAACGTGGCGGGCTCCTGCCGACAGCATTAATCACGCCCCGTTAGCGCTCAATGGGCTGGTGATTTCTACAAATCAGGGTGATGATAGCACCACAATCCAGGCCCTGGATGCATCCAATGGTGCCGTGGTGTGGACCTATACCAGGGATGTGCCGTTGTGCTCACTCAGTAAAGCCTGGAACACGATAGTGGCGGATTTCCGAACGGGAGTTGGGTGTGGTGATGTCGTGTCTATTAATTCCACTAGTGGCACCTACCACTCCACTCGATCATCACTAGCATCCACGGATGTTGTTCCTATTAGTTCGAATGATCGAGTAGGCATTGTATCCCAGGAACGGGTGGAATTATGGCGCAGCGACCTCGTGCGCACCGTGGAATATGGTGACGTTCCCGCCAAAGCGGAACCCGCACAACAGCCTCACGAGGAATGTGAGATTTCTTCAGCTTTGACCCGCCAAGAACTGTTAGCTGTGGTAGAGGCTTGCCCCGGTGAAGACAACACATACGAATATGTTCGACTGCAAAAAACCACACCGGAAGAATCCCGAAAGCCCGAAATTTCTTCCGATATTGCACTCCCCGGCACCGGAAATGAAATCGTAGCGATTGGCGAAAGCGCGGTGGCGCTGTATTCACCCGAACGCTCCAGCATTATGACTTACAACACCAAGGGGCAAATGACGCATGAACATGCGGTTTCGGAATCCCCATTGGTGCATGATCACAAGGGTGTCTTTGGGGCGCAGGTAGCTGATCTACCACATAATATGACGTGGTTTGATGGTAAACGGCTCTACTTGTTTTTGCCTAGCACGATGACGGTATCCCAAGAGTTTGACGACGCCATAGGCACGGGGATAGCCCTGTCCGAGCAGCTGATCTATCCCACGGAATCTGGTCTAAATGTAGCGGATTGGGATACTGGAAAAGTTATTCGAAAAATTCCTGTTGATCGGAATGGGTATTCCGGACCGGTATCCTTAGGGTTTACGGGAAATACAATTATCGAAAAACGGGGGAATGAGTTAGTAGGTTTACTGCCTTTCTAATGGCATTGACTTAATAGTGTTGGGCTGCCCACGATATTGCTCGTGGGTTAAATAACAGCCCCAAGCCAAGAAGCGCCGACCCGGCAGTAGCTAAAGACAGCGAATATTGTTGGGCATTAAACATGTACACGGCTGCCACAAGCAGGAATAATTCCAGCATAATGACCGGACCCCGGCCCCAACGCCGCGCGGTAAACATCATCATGGCACCGGCAGCAACCGCACCAAAAATAATGATGAAAAATACAGCGGTACCATAACCTACCCACCGATTCGCATGAGCACTTTCATAGACCAAATTGGGATCGGTCTGGCCGGTAGCCTCGCGCACAATGAGTATGATGGCGAACCCCAGGCCAATAGCTGATTGGATAATGGCAATGATGGCTGCCCACCGCACAACTGCTGGTGGGCGTAGTTTTTCCGCAGTCACGGTATCAGTGTAGCGAGTCTCCATCGGCTTTTCTATTACTTTCGCTTATCGAAAATCCAAGGCTTCAACCGCGCAACTCTCCTATCACCCCCGGAAAATACCCCCGAACATGTTCTTTTTTGGGGTAGGTAGCAAATATTTCAAGCCGGAGGAGACTCTATAACCTTGACAGAACATTAGATTTTCCTCAGGTTAGCCCATAGATAAATTTAAGGATTATGTAGACTAAAAACGGATTAAACAGTGTTTATTGGCCCAGTTTCACGCAAAATAGCAAAATAGATACGACCGGTTGCGAGAGTGAGATTTGACGAATCTTTTTTTGACATACTTTGCAACGAAAATACATTTCCGCAGCACAAAACCACTTAGCAGGTTCACTAAAACTAATCCTTGCAACAAAAACATCAATTTACCGCCAGTAACAAGAATATATATTTGTGAACCTTGACACATTTTGGTAAAAAACCCTAGCCTTTTGAAGTAAGACATGACAATATCGTTCGAGGATAAATAAACGGGCTAAGGTTAAAGCTCGTTAAGTTCCGTGTAACCATGATGTTAATAAAAGTCGTCTCACGCCCTATGGCATGAATTTATAGGCAGGGTGCAACCTTGGTGCCCAGGGTTCACCGACTTCTATTCGACAGAACGCGTCTTCACAACCGCGACTATTAACTTCACGGTGACCACGGAATGGTTCAGCAACTTGTAACGAGATCATTAGATATAAAGGAGTTCCCATGGATTGGCGCCACAAGGCTGTTTGCCGTGATGAAGACCCCGAGCTGTTTTTCCCTGTGGGAAATTCTGGCCCCGCCCTCGCTCAGGTAGCCGCAGCAAAGAAAGTATGTAACCGTTGCCCCGTCACTTCCCAGTGCTTGGCCTGGGCCTTGGAAACTGGCCAGGATGCCGGCGTATGGGGTGGCATGAGTGAAGACGAGCGACGCGCCTTAAAGCGGCGCAAGAATCGCGGTCGTGGCCGCGCCCGTATCAGCATCTAACCCCCTAACCCCATCGTCATCGTTTTATTCCTCATATTCCTCGACTCAACTTCAGTTAGCGAGCAAAATCCCTGGGATTTCCGCGCAACTACTGCCACCAAGTAAAGTGGACAGCTGTTGAACACTTTCACTTAAAATAAGGAGCACACATGAGCCAGCGTGGCCGTAAGCGCAAAGATCGTCGTAAGAAGAAAGCTAACCACGGGAAACGTCCAAACGCATAAGAAATTCTGAATGCGTAATAACCAATAATAAGGAAGATACCCCCTATTTCATGGTGTCTTCCTTTTTATTGCTTTCAACTATAACCAAATGCGACAAATGGTAATATAGATATAATTTTATCCTATTTATGCGATGGTGTGATGGTGCTTGTTCGTTGGCGTTCCAGAACCCGCGGCAAGTTAAAAGCTCCCATACCGATTCGCTTCCAAATAACTCCAAGCAATCAGGAGACCGCAGGTGGGAAATGGAGCTTTCAAAATCGGCATCGCCGAGACTCTCCTACGATTATCATCATTGGAGCCACACCAGGTGATCCATACGGTGGGCGAAACGGCGAAACTGGCCCCAAGCGCCACGCCCCCAAAGCTCCCCTACCAATCTTGTCAGCTCATGGCGCCGACTAGGGAATCTATATGGGAGCTTCCGGCCACACCACCTCTCAGGTAAAAGCCACCAAAACGCCGCCAAACAAAGCACCCGGCAGTAAGTAGTCGCCGACCACCATGAGACCCAACCACGCCCTGCCACCCAGCCCACACACCTAAGCACCATAGCAGGGCACAAGCTCCCATCCCAGACAACCCGGGATGGGAGCTTTCAGCTGTCAAGCACCGCAAATACCTGCAGCACCCACATGCTCATTAGTCGGCTGCTGGCGGGAAGAACCCATCTTCACCCAACCGAATGTCGTCATCCAAGATAACCTGGATTTCGGCAGCCTCAGTGCGCTGCTTCGGCAGACGGCGATCCTGCGGCTGCACATATAATTCGCCACGGTTCAACATGCCGGTTTCAAAGGCACGCTGCCCATCACGCAGCCGCTTCGTGGCCCGCTCCCGCCATTCTTCACCAGCAACCTTGGCGAATACACCTGGGTGAGCCAACACCACCACGGCTGCAACGTGGCCGAAGCCCAACGACGTCAGGACGCCAGCCTTCACCTCGCCGATCTCCAACGGTTTCCGCAGCCACACCAGGGACTTCGCCTTTGGTTCAATGGCCTTGTCCACGCAGTCCAGGGAAGCATTCTGCGGCAACTTACCGTTCTTGAACACGTCGATCAGGCCGCCAATCTGGAAGAGTGCGGCACCGCCTTTAGCGTGACCTGTCAAGGACTTCTGGGAGATGACGAACATCGGGTTCGTGACATCCCGACCCAAGTGCTGCCACAGCACGGTGTGCAGCTGGGATTCATTGGGATCGTTCGCATTGGTGGAGGTATCGTGCTTGCTCACCACCCGAACATCATCCGGGGTGAGGCCCAGGGACCGCAGCGACTTGACCAACCGGGAATCCTTACCGCCACGGCCGGCACCCAAAGCACCCAGGCCCGGAGCCGGGATAGAGGTGTGAGCACCATCGGCATAGGACTGGGCGTGCGCCACCACGGCATACACCGGCAGGCCGAGTTCCTTGGCCACGCTGCCGCGCGCCAGGATCACCGTGCCGCCACCTTCGGCCTCCAGGAAGCCGCCACGCCGCTGATCGTTGGCCCGGGAGATGAACCGGGAGTCAATGCCCTTGGCGTGCATGGCCGCGGTCTCCGCGGTGGCATTCATGTCACCGAAGCCGGTCAGGGATTCAACCTGCACGTCATCAATGCCACCAGCAATCACCACATCGGACTTGCCCAGGCGAATCTTGTCCACGCCCTCTTCCACGGAAACCGCAGCGGTAGCACAAGCGGCAACCGGGTGGATCATTTGACCATAGCCACCCACATAGGACTGCATCACGTGAGCCGCAACCACATTGGGCAGGGCCTCTTGCAGAATATCGCTGGGGCGAGCCTCGCCCAGGAAGCGGGTGACAAACACCTTGTGCAGGCTTTCCATGCCACCAATACCGGTGCCTTGGGTAGAGGACACATCACCCGGATGCACGGCTTGCAGCAATTCGGCGGGGCTGAAGCCGGCGGTCAGGAAGGCGTCGACGGCGGTCACCAGGTTCCACACGGCAATGCGGTCAAGACCATCGAGCATTGCCGGCGGAATCCCCCACCGAGCCGGGTCAAAACCATCCGGCATTTGGCCGGCAACCGTACGGGTCAGGGTGGCCTTGCGCGGCACCCGGGCAATGGCACCCTTCAGCTTGCGGACCACCCATTCACCATCCTCATTGCGGTAAATGCGGGTGCCTTCTTCATCGGCCGCCACATAGTCGCGGGCCTCCGCCTCGGTGTCCACCACGAATTCGATCTCCCGATCCAGGAAGACCGTGGCAACGTCGATAGAGCCCTGACCGGTGAGGAAGTACTTATCGGTGAGTTCCCGAATGCCGGCACGGGCAATCACTTCGTCACGGAAGCGATCGTAAATGTCTTCCTCGGCAACAGCCTGGTTGTCGGCATCATACCAGGCGGGGGCTGGGTCTTCCTTCCAGGTGAGCAGGCCCATCATCCAGGCGAGTTCGAGCACACCTGCGGCGGTCAAGTCAACGGAACCATCGCGGTTGATGCCAAATTCGGCTTCGTAGCGGGTGCGACCAGAGCCCCAGGAGCTGACTTCGCCCACACCAACGATGACCACCATGTCGTCCAGGTCCTGGGTGATGTCATTGGTGTCGATGGCTGCCGGCTGCTCGTGCCAGACGGGGGTGGGCAGGGCCTTGATGGTCGCTGGCTTGTCCTCTTCATCCGTCGATTCGCTGGTGCGTTCGAGACGTGCGGCCAGCTCCGGCAGCGAGATCTTGGCGTCGGCAAGCCCGCCGGTGAAGTCCGCATCCAGCGGCGCAACCTTAGCGTGGATGCGCGATTGGCGGGTAACCAGGGTCAGCAACTCATCCGCAATTTCGTTCGGATGGTAGACGTGGATGCCCTCGGCTTCGGCAATGGGCACCAGGGCGTCATTGCCACCCATGAGGTTGGTACCGGCGACCCACCCAATGTGAGCGTGCGCCAGGGTAACCTTTTCCGGCCAACCCTTCTCCACCTTCCACTTGTTGACCACGGCGTCGAGCGCGGCCTTCACTTCACCGTACGCACCATCGCCACCAAAGGTACCGCGGTTGGGCGAACCCGGCAGCACCACATGTACAGTGCTGTCTTCCTGCAGCGCAGCGGCACCGGCAATGAGGCGTTGCAGGCTCCAGAGCAGCAGCCGGGTTTGGTTTTCCTGCGCGGGACCGGCATCGGTCAACAGACCATACACCTTGGGGGCGGCGAAGGGGAAAAGCAGCGTGGGGATCAACGCCGGCTTGGTCACCTGGGTGGTGCCGCCCACCGAAGCTTTTTGTTCGGTTCCGGCCCACGCAACCAAGGCGTCCGTGTCCCGGAAGCTGGACAGGTTAGCGGGCACTAACCACAAACTGGCGCTCACCGATGCGTGCTTGGCAAACATGATGCGGGCGAATTCTTTCCGCGCCTGATCGACCCGCGAAGCGGTCATGATAACGGTCGCCCCGCCCGCCAGCAGCTTTTCGACGATCGAACTGGCGATCGAATCCGGGGATGCGCCGGTCACAATGGCCACATCATTCCGATATGGTTCCTCGGCCTCACCTGCAGCCTCGGCGGCAATCCGCTCCAGCACTTCGGCCTGTTCCGGTTGCCGCTCGGCCCACCACCGGGCCTGGCCGGCAATCACGTCACCCAAACCAGCGAAACGGCCTGACTCAGCGGTGATCTCACCCAAGGCTACCCGAGCCAGTTCTTCACGAGCGATGGCCCACCGGTCGTTAAACAGGACAGCCCGACGCTCATCGAAAACGGGCTGGACATCCTGCAACCAGCCGGTACCCAGTTCGGCATCCAGGGCGACGAACACATCGTCATCATCGAGGTTCTGCACCTCGGGGTCAGGGAGGTGACCCAACTCCGCCAGAATGGTGCGGGCGTTTTCGGCCAGGATTCCGTGGTAGCCGATGATCTTTTCGGCGAACTCATCCAAGGCTGCGGAGTCCACCGCCACTCCGGCGCCACCGCCGGCAGAACCGAGGGACACGCTCACACCTTCCCGGCGTGCAACCGCCTGAATGGCTTCGTCGATGAGGGCATCAGCCTCGGACTTATTCGCAACCTTGTTCGGCAATTCACCGAGGGCACCACCGCGGACGGATTCGCCTTCGCGGGTGCCCAAAAGCACTTCCGCTTCCACCCATGGGACCCAACTTTGGGGCAGGGCCCAGGGACCGGTCACACGTTCACCGACGTAGGCTGGTTTGACCCCGGCAGAGCCAAAGAGTTGCCGCAGGGTAGCGGTAAGGGCATCGGTGAGTACCGGGCCATAGGGCTTGTAGGTGGGGGCTGCGATGTTGACGCGCTGGTGCAGCACGGTGATTTCGGCGTCGGCGGCACCATCGATGGCGGCCACCCCCAGCTCGGCGGACAGGTCCATGAGCAGCTGGTTGCGGCGGGAGGAGACGCCACCGGTGAGGATTTCGGTGGTGTCGCTGCCGGCGATTTGGTCGACGCGGATCTTGTTTTGGAAGGCGAACAGCACGTTGATGGCATCGGCGGCGGTGAAGTTGAGTTCCGGTGCCGGACCGGCGGCTGCTGCCGGGGCGGCAGGCGCAGTGGTTGGTGCGGCAGCCGGGGCATCAGTAGCGGGTGCCACTGGGGCTGCCGGGGCAGCCGGTGCAGTTTCTTCGGCTGCGGGTTCTTCTTCAGGTTCCTCGAAGACCGGCGGCTGGGCGACGTCGTTCAGCATGACCACGTCTTGGTCACGTTCCACGTTGAACACTGGCACGTGTACGCCCAGAACATCCATGCTGCGTAGTGCCAGGTTGGTCAGGGTTGGGGATGCCGCGAGGCCGATTTCGACGATTTCATCGACGTTATTGATGAGCAGTTCCTGGGTTTCGATCCATCGCACAGGGGATGCGAACTGCCAACTGAGGAGTTCGATCATGAGGGTGCGAACCAGGCTGTTTTCGTCGGCGTTGTCCAGATCCCATTTGGCCAATCGGGTGGAGGGGACGACCGCCAGAATGGCGTCGATGAAGTCCTGCGTGAGTTCGAATGGGCGTGCGACCAGGTTGGGAACGTATTTGCCCACCAAAGCGTCCTTGTCGATCTCTTGTGGCAAGAGTTCGTCGAGTTTTTCGGCAAATGCCGGCACACCGGGCCGCAGCACTGCGGAGTGGAATGGCACGTCAATGCCGGGGATCATGACAAAGGCCTTGGGGTGGTTGGTGGCGTCTTTGAGTGCCGCCAACCCGGCGAGGGTGCCGGCAACAGCATACTGTTGACCTGCGATGTTGTAGTTCACGATCTCCAGGTATTCGCCGGATTCTTCGGCGACGCGTTGCACGTAGTCGTTGACGTCTTCGGCTGCAACACCGATCATGTTGGGCCGCAGGGCGCCCAAACCGTAGTTGGAGCGGCCTTGTTCATCGCGGGGCACCAGGGAGTGCATTGCGGAGCCGCGGGAGTACACAATGTCAATGACGGCTTCGAGATCGAAAATGTTTGCGAGAGATGCCAGGGCGGTGTATTCGCCCAGGGAGTGGCCCGCATACATGTTTTGTGACGACAGGGCGCCGGCCACCCGGAGGCGTTCAGTCTGCCCGTAGGCAACAACAGCCAGGGCCACCTGGGTAAATTGCGTGAGGTTGAGCACACCCTTGGGGTGCCGGAATGTGGTGTCCCCCACCACCAGTTTGGTGGGATTGTTGTCGATCACATCAATGATAGAGAAGCCCAGGGACTTCCGGGTGTGCTTGTCGGCACGCTCCCAGGCCTCGCGGGCGGCGGGGCAGGCCTGCCGATCGCCTTGCCCCATACCTTTGGCCTGGATGCCTTGGCCAGGGTAGACGTAAGCGATAACGGGTTCGGCAAGAATGGCCTGACCGCGGGAAACCACTTCCCCACCGATACGGCAGGTGATTTCCAATGCGGGCTGCAGCCCGATGCGTCCGACCCGTTCAACGGTGATTTCGACCTCATCGTTGAGCTGCACCATGCCGTACATGGAGTAGGTCCAGCTTTGGACTGCGCCGTGGCGACCAGCAACTTGTTGTGCGGTGGCGGACAGCCACATACCGTGCACAAGTGGCGCGGGCAGACCCACGAGCTGGGAGGCGTTGTAGGAGGTGTGGATGGGGTTGTAGTCACCGGTGACGGTGGCGAATGGGGTCATGTCGGCGGGCGCGGTGACTACAGCACGGTCGACGAAGGACCGGGGAGTGTCGACGATTTCCCCGGTGACGCCACCATAGGCAGGGGCCGGCACGGGGGTGTTGGTGCCGGATTGGCGGCCGCGAATGGCGAAACGTTCCATCATGGTGGCTACTTGTTCGCCATCCGAATACAGTTCCAGTTCCACCGTGACGATGCGCCCAGAGGCGGATTCGGCGATGGAGGCGCAGCGGCTTGTGACGTCGATACGGCGGCCATCGGCAAGCTCGGCAAGGTCTGCCTTCAAATCGATCACATGGTCGAGGTGGACGGCATTGAGCAAACCTTCGATAACTGGGTATCCATCAGCTAGTTTTCCGGTACCTAGGGCGGTATAGATTGCGGGCCAGCAGGGGCCGACAAGCACATCCGGAGTAATTTCGGCAGGGTTGCCGCCGGCCACTCCGGCATGGGTGCGGGGCAGTTTGGCCGGCAGGTGGAAGCTGTCGTGGACGTCACCGTGGTTGTCAACCTCGGGCAGGCCGGTGATGGTGTCACCAGCTGCGGAGACGGAGCCCACGCCGGCAACGCCTGCGAGCAGGGCGAATACTGCATCGGGGAGACGGTCGTGGGACACGACCGGGCTGGCCCCGGTAGCAACAGATTCCGGCAACTCCAGCGGAATGTCAACATGTTTGACGTGGTAGGGGCGGCTGTCCTCAGGGAGGTGCTCCCAGGTGGAGTCGGCGTTGATGCGCAGAATGAACTGGTTGTCGTCTTCTTCGATGAGGTCGAAGGCAGTTTCCGGCAGGTGGTAGGCCGGGTTATCGATCAGGTGACCATGCCAGGAAATGGTGCGGGACTTCAAGATGGTCTCCGCCGGAGTGTCGGCAAGCCGGGAGAAGGCCGGTTCGACTTCGCCGGTTTCGGTGGCGATTTTGTCTACGCAGGCGGCTTCAAAACGACCCAACAGGTCGGCGACAGGCTCGTCTACCTGGGTAATGCCGCCGACGGAGATGGGGCCGGGAATGACCCGCACTGCGCGTGCCGGGTAGCGGTCATCATGGGCTTGCCACAGGGAGTCCAGGCCAAACCACCGTTTGAGATCACCGTCGATGATGGGCACCCAGGGCATAGGTTTGTGGTGTTTGCGGTTGAGCGTGATGAACCAGGCGGCATCGCTGGGTTGCACGGTGATGTCGCGGGCCTGTGGGTATGCGGCCAGGAGCTTGTCGACGGCCGCAGGTGCGTCCGCGATGTCGGCAATCTCTGGGAAGAGGGTTTCCACTTCCCCATGGTCCACGGGGTTGAGTCGGGCCTCGACGCGGTGCAGCAAGTCGAAGAATCGGTCATCCCAGGTGGGGTCGGTGAAGGGATACGCCAATTCGACAAAGCGTTCGACCCATTGGGCGTAGGTCATCAGTTCGACGTCGCCGAAGTAGGGCTTCGCGGTCTTGTTGATTGCCTCGATGATTTCCGAAGCATGATCCGCGTAGGTATCGGGATCGAGTGAGGTAATGAGTCGGGAGGCCCGGGCGAAATCATTGTCGATCTCGTACAGGTCGGCAAGCAGGTGTGATTGCCCCGAGGTCATGCCACCATCGGACTTGAGGCGGCCCACCCAGCCCTCGTTAATGCCGGGGGTGTTAACGAGGGCTTGTTTCACCTCGTCGGTGGTTTTGGCTTCCTTGGTGGCCATGGCTGCGGTTCCGACGAGGATGCCGTCGATAGGCATGCGTTTGCGGCCGTGTTTCAGCGACCAGTCGCCGGAAATATATTGTGCAGCCTTGTCGGGAGTACCAATGCCGCCGCCGGCGACGACGACCACGTTGGGGCGTTGCCGCAGCTCTTTGTAGGTGGCGAGCAGCAGGTCGTCAAGGTCGACCCAGGAGTGGTGACCGCCAGCATGACCGTCTTCAATTTGTACGATGATGTCGGTTTCGGGGTTGGCGTCGGCGATTTCCAAAACGCTGTGGATTTGAGCGACGGTGCCCGGCTTGAAGGCGATGTAGGGGTAGCCGTCGGCGTGCAGGTCGGCGATGAGCTGGTTGGCTTCCTCCAGTTCGGGGATGCCGGCGGAAATGGTGACGCCGTTGATGGCAGAACCTGCGGCACGAGCCTTGGAAACGATACGCTGTTGACCAAATTGGAGGTTCCACATGTACCGGTCGAAGAACATGGAGTTGAATTGGGCGCTACGGCCGGGCTCTAATTGGGCTTGGAGATTGTCGTTATTGAAGTTGAAGACTTCCTCCGAATACTGGCCGCCGCCTGCCATTTCCGCCCAGTGGCCGGCGTTAGCTGCGGCAGCAACAATATCGGCGTCCACGGTGGTGGGGGTCATGCCAGCCAGGATGATGGGCGACAGGCCAGTAAGCCGGCTGAAGGCGGTTTGAACCTTGCGCTCCCCAGTGGGGAGCTCGATGACGCGCGGCGCGAAATCATCAAAGTTGATGAGTTTGGGCAGTTCGGTGCCTGGGGTGGCGAGATCGTCACGCTTAGCCGGGGTGGAGCCATCGAGGATGATGGCATCAGTTTGTTCGGAGGTGATCTGGCCTAGCGCCTTGTCGAGGGTGAGCAGGTAGTCGTGCTCGCCGACTTTCCACTCATATGGGTCAACGAGAATGTAGTCGCCGAGCCGTTGAGCATCCACCGCATTAAGGCCACATTTCTCCGACCATTCGACCGCCTGTGCGACAGCCTCACGGTTGTGTTCATGGTGGAATGCGGCTTTCACTCCCAGATCGGCGAAGGTGACATCCACATGTTCCCCGCCGCGCTCGTGGGTGTCAATGGTGGCATTATACTTATCGACGGCTGCCGTCACCGCACGCTTGACTGCCGCCAATTCGGCGCTGTCCCCGGAATAGACTGCCCGAATGGGGCTGTTGATCACGCCGGGAGCGATGGGCAGTAACTCTACTGGCACGCCTTGAACGGACATCATCCTGCCAAAGGTGGCTTGGGATGCGGCTGCACCAAGGAGGAAAGCAAAGGCCACATAGTTGACGAGTTTCTCGTCATCGACCCAATTGTCACCAGGTAGTTCGGTGAGGCATTCTACCCCCAGAACACCCTGGGAGTGGCCGTACGCGGTGTATTTTTCTGGGGTGAAACCCAGTTGACCGAGTTGGGTAACGGCAGCGATTTCCCCCAGCAGAATCCCCGGAACCGATACCGCCGGTTCAGCATCAATTTCTTCCGGCTTGATATCATCTGCGGATTCTGCGGCAATGATCTGGCGTAGCCGGGTCAGGCCACCTGGCACAATCTGGGATACTTCCCGCACAACGGGAGCAATCTTGAGCTGAGCAGCATCAATGAGGTTTTCCAATTGGGTGCGGATGTATGAGTCCGTTCCAAATGCTGCCAGGTTCTTTTGCCATGCCGAAGCTTGACCTCCGAGAAGCACACCAACATTAGTGATTGCATGCAAGGGGGAAAGGTTCATTCCACGTTCCTTCACTTAGGTTTTCGATTGGGTTGCCAAAAATAACAGCAATACCTTTACGGAAGCGTAGGTTACTTCTCCGTAGGTTTCAATGTGAAAAAAATCACTCAAAACAATCTGCGCACTGCAAACCCCTGTTTGCCCCGTTATTGGTTCTCACACACCGTCACTCGAACCAGGCATGCACCATGCCACCCGGTCGAATACTTGTGCGCAATCTAGCTATTTGACGTAATCACGCCAGGCCGCAGCGAAAAGTCGATCAATAGACCATAACGGTGGGCATTTCGTGAGAATTGGCCCCATGTCCTCCCACACCAAATATCGAACAGCCTTGCTAGCCTCTATTCCGTCCTGCCAAGCACCCGGCAGGAACCGGCCACGTCCAGCGCCAGGATGCTCACTCCGCACCAGGAGCCCCTGCGCTACAAGTGGCGCAGCGGCCTTATCAAGCTGCGATTTTCGCCACCCATTCCAGGCACGAACGTGAGCATCGGTGGGATCGGCCAACGCCAAAACCTGCAGAAAATACCTGGCGCTATCCGTAGAAACCGCAAATCGGTTCGCCACCTCCGCCACAATCTCCGGGACGGACACCAATGGGTCATGAGGATCCCCCGCTGGCCCACCGGTGCGCCCCAAATCCATCAGCAACTCATTAAGATGCCCCTCTAACAGCACCCGAATGGGCATGGTATTCCGGGTAAAATAATCAAGTTTCCGATAATTAGCCGCCCCCACAATATCGATTGTTCCGACCTCCCACTCCCCAGCAGCCAATTGCTGCTGCCCATGAGTTTTCAGGTTCTGTAATTTCTCCCGAAACACTCCGCGTGCGGGATCGTCGAGACTCGTGTTGCCGATAAGGTGGAGCAACGTCGCCAGATAATCACCAGCGGAATATTCATCCAAACCAATCGGCACCCCTGTGGTCTCGGATAAGGCAACGTTAGTGAGCCAGGAAAGATCGTCGAATTGGGGCATTGCCTGCTGAAACTGGCCAGCGGTGATATGCATGATGGGCTTGCCGGTGTTCGCATTCAGTTGTGCTGCCATGGCAGCGATGTCTAGCCCGGTCTCGGAAAAATCTGCATTCACCCCAGCGCCGAGCACGTAATCAATCCGTGTCAAGCCCCGCAATTGGACAATGGCAACATGCATGTCCGGCTGACTCAACCCGTACTGGTTTCGCACTGCCGGCGCAGGCACGCCTTCGCCGGGACTCACCACAAGGCCGCCCAACATATACGTGCACGTTTCCGGGGTGAGAATGGTGTGGGCCGCGAGCTGCGCCGACCGATCCGGCC
>ERZ773038.138-NODE-138-length-49799-cov-5.399264_pt1 | contig 49799 bp, 45 predicted proteins | sample MGYA00511665_ERZ773038 | MGnify/ENA primary metagenome ERZ773038 (study PRJEB29015, sample SAMEA2737966) | human oral metagenome | biome: human oral; feature: human-associated habitat; material: dental | place: China | collected 2028 ... | reverse complement strand
CATCTGAAAGTGTTCCAGATCCTTGGTATACAGGAGATTTTGAGGAAACCTATGCGCGCATCACAAGTGGATGTCAAAGCTGGCTAGATCGATTAGAAAATGAGAGTGACAATGGAAAAGTTTAAAGAAATCTTTGAAAAATATCGAGTTTATCTAACTCGCCCGCGTATAGAGATTGCAACAGTCCTTCTAATCGCTATCTGTGCCGTGTCAGTTTTTCTATTAAACACACCAAAAAAAGGTGTACTGACACTTGATAATGGTGCACTTGTTTATGATGGCACCTTGGTGAGAGGGAAAATGAATGGTCAGGGGACCATGACTTTTGAAAATGGGGACCAATACACAGGTGATTTCAATAATGGGGCCTTTAATGGAAAAGGGACTTTCCAATCAAAATCTGGCTGGAAATACGAAGGTGATTTTGTAAATGGCCAGGCTGAAGGTCAAGGGAAGTTGACTACAGAACAAGAAGTTGTCTATGAAGGAAGCTTTAAACAAGGCGTTTTTCAACAAAAACAGTAGTCTCTGCATGAGGGGGCTATTTTTTAAAGCTGAAAAGAAAGCGCTTTCCATACTTGGGTTCGATAAATAACGATCAATCAGAAAAACTTTGTGAAATAAAAATATTTTTATCGTAATTTCACAATCGATAGAGCAAAATCCCGTAGCACCGCAATATTGAGAAAGATTTCACAAATGAATGAAATTTCTTTGTGAAACCTACATGAAACTGTTTACAAAGTCTGAAAAAAGAGTTATAATAAACTTGTGAAAAAATTAACAAAGGGTTTAAATCCTTTAAGGCTATGGAGGACAATATGGCTGATAAAAAAACAGTAACACCAGAGGAAAAACAACTTGCTGCTGAAAAGCATGTCGACGGGTTAGTGAAAAAAGCCTTGGTTGCGCTTGATGAAATGCGCAAGTTGAACCAAGAACAAGTTGACTATATCGTGGCAAAAGCTTCGGTCGCAGCGCTTGACGCACACGGTATCCTTGCACAACATGCAGTTGAAGAAACTGGTCGTGGTGTATTTGAAGACAAGGCAACGAAAAATCTATTTGCCTGTGAACACGTAGTGAACAATATGCGTGGAGTTAAAACAGTTGGAGTTATCGAAGATGATCCAGTTACAGGATTGACTAAAATTGCTGAACCTGTCGGAGTTGTGTGTGGTGTCACTCCTACAACGAACCCAACTTCAACAGCTATTTTCAAATCATTGATCGCTTTGAAGACACGTAACCCAATCGTTTTTGCCTTCCACCCATCTGCTCAAGAATCATCTGCTCACGCAGCGCAAATCGTTCGTGATGCAGCCATCGCAGCTGGAGCACCTGAGAACTGTGTTCAATGGATTACAGAGCCATCTATGGAAGCAACTGGAGCGCTTATGAACCACGAAGGTGTTGCGACTATCCTTGCAACTGGTGGTAATGCCATGGTTAAAGCTGCATACTCATGTGGAAAACCAGCTCTTGGGGTAGGTGCCGGAAACGTTCCTGCCTATGTAGAAAAATCTGCTGACCTTCGTCAAGCTGCTCATGACATCGTTATGTCTAAATCATTTGATAATGGGATGGTCTGTGCATCAGAACAAGCCGTTATCATTGATAAAGAAGTGTATGACGAATTTGTAGAAGAATTCAAATCATACCATACTTACTTTGTCAACAAGAAAGAAAAAGCGCTTTTGGAAGAATTCTGTTTTGGTGCAAAAGCTAACAGCAAGAACTGCGCTGGTGCAAAATTGAACCCAAATATTGTTGGTAAACCAGCTACATGGATTGCTGAGCAAGCAGGATTCAAAGTACCAGAAGGTACAAATATCTTGGCTGCTGAATGTGCAGAAGTTGGAATTAAAGAACCATTGACTCGTGAAAAATTATCACCTGTTATTGCAGTTTTGAAAGCTGAAGATACTGAAGATGGACTTAAAAAAGCTCGTCAAATGGTTGAATTTAATGGTCTAGGACACTCAGCTGCTATCCATACAAAAGACGAAGCTCTTGCAAAACGTTTCGGTACGGAAATAAAGGCAATGCGTATTATCTGGAACTCTCCATCTACCTTTGGTGGTATCGGTGATGTATACAACGCCTTCATTCCATCATTAACACTTGGATGTGGTTCATACGGACACAACTCAGTTGGTGATAACGTATCAGCTATCAACCTTCTTAACATCAAGAAAGTAGGGAAACGTAGAAATAATATGCAATGGTTTAAAGTTCCTTCAAAAATCTACTTCGAACGTAACTCAATCCAATACCTTCAAACTTGCGAAGGTATCGAACGTGTCATGATTGTTACCGATAAATCAATTGAAAAACTCGGTTTTGTACAACGTGTGATTGACCAATTGAATCTTCGTAAAAACAAAGTCACGATTCAAGTCTTCTCAGATGTTGAACCAGATCCAGATATCACAACAGTTCGTCGTGGTGTTGAAGTAATGCGTTCGTTTGAACCAGACACTATCATTGCCCTTGGTGGTGGTTCACCAATGGATGCGGCTAAAGGTATGTGGATGTTCTATGAACAGCCAGACGTTGACTTCGGTGACCTCGTTCAAAAATTCATGGATATCCGCAAACGTGCCTTCAAATTCCCATCACTTGGTAAGAAAGCACAATATATCGGTATTCCAACAACATCTGGTACAGGTTCAGAAGTAACACCGTTTGCAGTTATCTCTGACAAGGCAAACAACCGGAAATACCCAATCACTGACTACGCTTTGACACCAACCATTGCAATTGTTGACCCTGCTTTGGTAGAATCTGTTCCAGCATTTATTGCTGCTGACACAGGTATGGATGTCTTGACACACGCAACTGAAGCTTATACTTCTAACTTTGCCAATGACTATACAGATGGTATTGCTCTTCAAACCATCAAGTTAGTCTTCAAATACTTGGAAAAATCTGTAAAAACAGCTGACCCAGAGGCCCGTGAAAAGATGCATAATGCCTCTACAATGGCTGGTATGGCCTTCGCCAATGCCTTCCTTGGAATGAGTCACTCAATGGCGCATAAGATTGGTGCTGTTCACCACACCATTCACGGACGTACAAATGCTATTTTACTTCCTTATGTTATCCGTTATAATGGAACTCGTCCATCTAAAACTACAACATGGCCTAAGTACAATTACTGGAAAGCTGATGAAAAATTCCAAGATATCGCTCGTATGCTAGGTCTTCCTTGCTCAACGCCAGAAGAAGCGGTTGAAGCGTATGCTAAAGCTGTTTATGACCTTGGTGTAGCGGTTGGTATCAAGATGAACTTTAAAGATCAAGGTATTGATGAAAAAACTTGGAAAGATAGCTTACATGATATTGCCGTTCTTGCTTATGAAGACCAATGTTCACCAGCCAATCCGCGCTTGCCAATAGTTACTGACATGGAAGAAATTATGGCTGATGCCTACTATGGCTATGCAGAACGTCCAGGACGTCGTAAATAGACAGTAAAGTTTGTTCTGATTTGAATCGTTCGTCATTGTACAGACAATGTATTCAGATTTTTAGACCTAAATCAGTTTATCAGTCACATCTCCCTGCTTTTGTAGGGAGATTTTTCTATTTGAAGAGAGTGTCCTTTCTCTTTCCTTGCATTGTATGCGTTTTCCTGTAAACTAGTTGTGAAAAAAGGAGGACGGTCATGTTTCAATTGTTAGTGTTTGATATGGACGATGTCATTGTGGATACAGAAAATCTTATACTTCTCTTTGCCCTAAAATATCATAATAGACTGATAAGTTTTGAATCTGTAAATTTGATACTAAAATAATGAAAAGTTGATGTTGCAAAAAGCATTATGAGTGTTATAATATACTTGTGTAAGCGGTTTCTAAAATAGATGATATTTATAAAAATAAGGAGGAAATATAATGTCAGTATTTTATGTTCCATCAGTTAATCTTATTGGTTGTGGTGTGATTAATGAAATAGGTGATCATATCAAAGAATTGGGGTATAAGAAAGCTCTTTTGGTGACAGACCATTATATTGCAAGCAGTGACATTTTACCTAAGGTAACTGCACCACTTGATAAGGAAGGCATTGAGTATGTCGTTTTTAGTGATGTTGAGCCAAATCCAACTGTTAAAAATGTTGAAGATGGTTTAGCTGTTTTGCGAGATAATAATTGTGATTTTATTATTTCACTTGGTGGTGGTTCGCCACAAGATGCTGCAAGTAGTATTTCAATTCTTGCAACGAATGGCGGGCGTCCGCAAGATTACGAAGGTGTTCACAAATCAAAAGAAAAAGGCTTGCCGGTTGTAGCAATCAATACGACAGCAGGAACATCAGCTGAAATCACGATTAACTATGTTATTACTGACGAAGAGCGTAAAGTGAAAATGGTTATGGTTGATAAGAATAGCCTTGCACTCCTGTCAGTAAATGATCCAGAATTGATGATTTCAAAACCAAAAGCTTTGACAGCTGCAACAGGTATGGATGCTCTTACACATGCGGTTGAAGCTTTGGTAACACCAGGTGCGTATAATGTAACGAAAAAATTGTCTATTGGTGCAATTGAGTTAATTAAAGAATTTTTACCTCGTGCTGTTGAAAATGGCCATGACATTGAAGCACGTGAAGCTATGGTTAATGCGATTTTCCTAGGTGGTATGGCCTTTAATAATGCTGGGCTAGGTTATGTACACTCTATGGCTCATCAACTTGGAGCAGTTTACAATCTTCCTCACGGTGTTTGTTGTGCCATGCTTTTACCAGTTGTAGAGCGTGAAAATGCAAAACGTGTGCCAGAAGCATTCCGAAATGTTGCAAAAGCTCTTGGTTTGCATACGGAAGGTAAAAGTGATAAAGAATGCGCTGATTATGCCATTTCTGAAATTGAAAAATTATCAGCAACTGTGGGCATTCCGAAAAAATTGACAGAACTGGACATTAAAGAAGAGGAATTTGACTTTGAATACCTTTCTAAAAATGCACTCATTGATGCTTGTGCACCAGGAAATCCATTTATGCCAACCTTAGAAGAAACGATTGCTCTTTACAAAGAGTTGTTTTAAGCGCTGATTTGTCGTAAAAATAAAAAAGCGAGATAGAACTAATATTTGAAAATTTTTAGTCAGTAGTTTCAACTTCGCAAAGTTGTTCAATAGCCTCTCGGGCTGTCAAAGTGGTGAATGAAGAGAAACGCAGTTTTCGTCAAAAATACTCATCTAAGCTTGAAAAATGACTAAGGAGTGGTTTGCTTTGCTGTAACTTTAAAGAAGTATTTAGATATTAGCTACTATGTCAAAAGCTTTTTGCTATTATAAAATAAGGCAGGGATAATATTGTCTCTGCCTTTTATTTGCGTTCGTCTTTTGGGGAATGTCCAAAATAGGTACGATATTTGTCATAAAAGTAAGTTTTATTTGAAAATCCAACACTTTGTGCTACCTCGTAAATTGGCATACGTGTAGATAGGAGAAGATGTTTAGACGGACGCCAGGACAATACCGAAAAGAACACCAGCACTGAGAAAATTTTAAACTTTTATTCAAAAGCGACTCTGGATGATACTCCTGAAAAAAGCATTCCCCCTTGCTAATTCTATTATAGGGTCTCCATTCTAGATAATTCTTGGTGGGGAGATAGCATTCGCAGAGATGCAGTCTTTGTATGCCTCAGAGGCAATCCGCAATGATTATAGCGTCATGTTAACAGAGCTATCGTTCTGGTTGAAACTACTTTCAAGATTTAAGAGAAAAGTAATTATTATTAGAAATTAGAACCAAAATCTCAGATATTGTTGAAAGCGCTTCAAAAAATGGTTATAATAACACCGTGAGATTGAAAGCGCTTTAAAAATCGATCTACAATAGCAAAGGAGAAGGCTGTCTATGGCACAAATGACAAAAGACGAGCTGATTGCCAAAATAAAAAATGGCATCATTGTTTCCTGTCAAGCCTTGCCACACGAACCGCTATATACTGAAGCAGGTGGGATTATTCCCCTTTTGGTGAAAGCGGCTGAACAAGGAGGAGCTGTTGGCATTCGAGCTAATAGTGTTCGGGATATTAAGGAAATTAAAGAGGTTACTTCGTTGCCGATCATCGGCATTATCAAGCGGGATTATCCACCTCAAGAGCCATTTATTACCGCAACGATGCGAGAAATTGATGAACTAGCAGCTCTGGATATTGAAGTAATTGCTTTTGATGGTACAAAGCGGGAACGTTTTGATGGTTTAAAGATTGCGGATTTCATCAAGCGAGTGAAGGGAAAATATCCTCATCAATTGCTCATGGCAGATGTGAGCACCTTTGAAGAGGGTGTGGCTGCAGCAGAAGCAGGTGTGGACTTTGTAGGTACAACTTTGTCAGGTTACACCTCTTATAGTCTGCAATGCGAGGGACCAGATTTTGATTTGGTAAAAAATTTGTGTGATGCAGGTTTGGATGTTATCGCAGAAGGAAAGATTCACTACCCAAGTGAAGCGAAAACCATTCATGACCTAGGTGTTAGAGGAATTGTAGTAGGTGGTGCCATTACGCGTCCAAAAGAAATTACAGAGCGTTTTGTTGCAGCAGTAAGTGAAAAGTAGGAACAATTTTATCTTAAAAAGGATGACAATAAAAGGAGAAAAAATATGAGAATGAAGAAAATACTTTGTTCGTTGTTTGCAGGGGCTGCTATTTTATCGTTGGCAGCATGTGGAAATTCAGGTGGTTCAAATAAATCAGCTGATTCAGGAAATTCTTCTGGCAAGACAGAGATTACTTGGTGGGCTTTTCCAGTTTTCACGCAAAAAAAGGCCAGCGACGGTGTTGGTACGTATGAAAAAGAAATTATCAAAGCCTTTGAAAAAGCCAATCCAGATATTAAAGTGAAATTAGAAACTATTGACTTCAAATCTGGTCCAGAAAAAATTACAACAGCTATTGAAGCAGGAACAGCACCAGATGTGTTGTTTGACGCACCAGGACGGATTATTCAATATGGTAAAAATGGTAAATTGGCAGAATTGAATGACCTCTTTACTGATGACTTCGTCAAAGATGTTAACAACGATCAAATCATTCAAGCAAGTAAGGCTGGTGATAAAGCTTACATGTATCCAATTAGTTCTGCTCCGTTTTATATGGCATTTAATAAGAAAATGCTGAAAGAAGCTGGTGTAGAAAACCTTGTAAAAGAAGGTTGGACAACAGCTGATTTTGAAAAAGTGTTGAAAGCCTTAAAGGCTAAAGGGTATACTCCTGGCTCGCTCTTCAGTAATGGTCAAGGTGGTGACCAAGGAACACGTGCCTTTATTGCTAATTTGTATAGTGGTTCTGTTACAGATGATAAAGTGACAAAATATACAACAGACAGTCCAAACTTTGTCAAAGGGCTAAATAAAGCAGTTAGTTGGATTAAAGATGGTTTGATGACAAACGGCTCTCAATTCGATGGTGGAGCAGATATTCAAAACTTTGCAAATGGGCAAACTTCTTATACTGTTCTTTGGGCACCTGCGCAAAAAGGCATCCAAGCTAAACTCTTGAAAGCCAGTGGCGTCGAAGTTGTTGAAGTACCATTCCCGTCAGACAATGGCAAACCAGCTCTGGAATACCTTGTAAACGGTTTTGGTATCTTTAACAATAAAGATAAAAAGAAAGTGGAAGCTGCTAAGAAATTTGTCAAATTTATCGCTGATGACAAAAAGTGGGGGCCACAAAATGTTGTTCGTACAGGTGCTTTCCCAGTTCGTTCCTCATTTGGTAAATTGTACGATGACAAACGCATGGAAACTATCAGCACTTGGACAAAATATTACTCACCATACTACAACACTATCGATGGATTTGCTGAAATGAGAACGCTCTGGTTCCCAATGTTGCAATCTGTTTCAAATGGTGACGAAAAAGTTGAATCTGCTTTGAAGACCTTTACAGAAAAAGCAAATGAAACCATTAAAAAAGCTCAAAAATAAGTAATTGAATTCTCCCCTTTTTCTGTCGTCAGTTATGTATAAATAGGAAAAGGGGAATTTCTATAAAAGGATAAAAGCGGGAAAGAACTCAAAAAGCTTTAAAAGAGTTGGTTTCCCTCTAATCTAAACGAGGTGCTTGATGTGAAAGTAAATAAAATAAGAATGAGAGAAACCTTGGTATCCTATGCCTTTTTGGCACCAGTTCTATTATTCTTTATTGTCTTTGTATTAGCGCCGATGGTGATGGGATTTGTAACGAGTTTCTTTAACTATTCTATGACTTCTTTTACATTCGTAGGTTTGGATAACTATACGCGAATGTTTAAAGATCCAGTCTTTATCAAATCTCTCATCAATACGGTGATTATTGTGATTGGCTCAGTGCCAATTGTTGTGCTGTTTTCTTTGTTTGTAGCGTCACAGACCTATAGTCAAAATGCGATTGCACGCTCTTTCTACCGTTTTGTCTTCTTCCTGCCGGTTGTTACAGGGAGTGTAGCGGTAACCGTTGTATGGAAATGGATTTACGACCCGCTGTCAGGGATTTTGAATTTCGTACTGAAGTCGGGGCATGTCATCAATCAAAACATTTCCTGGCTGGGAGATAAGCATTGGGCTTTGATGGCGATTATTGTGATTTTGTTGACAACTTCTGTCGGACAGCCTATTATTCTCTATATTGCTGCTATGGGAAACATTGACAATTCATTGGTGGAGGCTGCGCGTGTTGATGGAGCGACAGAACTGCAAGTTTTCTGGAAGATTAAATGGCCAAGTCTTTTGCCAACAACTCTGTACATTGCGATCATTACAACAATCAATTCCTTCCAATGTTTTGCCTTGATTCAGCTGTTGACGTCTGGAGGGCCAAACTATTCAACCAGTACCTTGATGTATTACCTGTATGAAAAAGCCTTCAAGTTATCTGAATATGGTTATGCTAATACCATGGGAGTATTTTTAGCTGTCATGATTGCTTTGATTAGCTTTGCCCAATTCAAGATTCTTGGAAATGACGTCGAATATTAAAGAAAGGAGAGACAAGATGAAACAGAAAAAAATAAGTGCCTTTACGGTTATTTCAACGATTATTCTCTTGGTGTTGACCATTCTCTTTGTTTTCCCTTTCTATTGGATTTTGACGGGAGCCTTTAAGTCTCAACCAGACACGATTGTCATTCCGCCTCAATGGTGGCCTAAAATGCCAACGCTGGAAAATTTTGAGCAGTTAATGGTGCAAAACCCAGCCCTGCAATGGATGTGGAATAGTGTCTTTATCTCACTAGCAACCATGTTTTTGGTCTGCATTACCTCTTCTTTAGCAGGTTATGTTCTAGCCAAAAAGCGTTTTTATGGTCAACGTATTCTTTTTGCGACCTTTATCGCTGCTATGGCTTTGCCTAAGCAAGTTGTGCTGGTTCCTTTGGTTCGTATTGTCAACTTTATGGGAATTCATGATACACTAGCTGCAGTTATTTTGCCTCTTGTCGGCTGGCCTTTTGGGGTCTTTCTCATGAAGCAATTTAGTGAAAATATTCCAACGGAATTGTTGGAATCTGCTAAGATTGACGGCTGTGGTGAGATTCGTACTTTTTGGAATGTTGCTTTTCCAATTGTGAAACCAGGTTTTGCCGCTCTTGCTATTTTTACCTTTATCAATACATGGAATGACTACTTTATGCAATTGGTTATGCTGACATCGCGGCAGAATCTGACTATTTCACTTGGGGTGGCAACGATGCAGGCTGAAATGGCGACGAATTATGGTTTGATTATGGCTGGTGCTGCTATGGCAGCTGTTCCGATTGTAGCTGTCTTCTTAATATTCCAAAAATCCTTTACTCAAGGTATTACCATGGGAGCTGTGAAAGGATGAGGAGGCTGACCAAATGATTTTCGATGAATTAGAAAATCTCGCCCACTACAAAGGTATCCATGAGCATTTGGATTGTGCCATTGATTATCTCCTGACGCACGATGTAAACGATTATGATTCAGGACGGTATGAGATTGACGGAGAAAAAGTATTTCTGTTTGTACAGGAAAATGAATTGTGTTCTGACACGACAGATGAATTTGAATTTCATCACCATTATCTAGACTTGCATTTGCTTTTAGCAGGGCATGAAATCATTCGATATGGCAACAGGGTAAAAGAAGTGAGAAAACCGTATGATAAAAAGAAGGACATTGGCTTTGTGACTTGTGAGCAATCTCTTCCATTTTATTTGGATAAACAGAATTTTGTTCTATTTTTACCCAATGAGCCGCATCAGCCCAATAGGTTTGCTGGTAAAGGTGATAAGGTCAAAAAATGTGTCGTAAAAGTTTTGCTCAACGATTAAACTAATTGATTAGGAGGTAGAACCATGGAAAAGAGAGGTTCTCAGTTAATACGAAGTATATTTGATACAGATAATTTCTTTATGAAAATATGTGAGAAAATATTAGATTTGGTGACTGTGAACCTCATCTTTCTTTTGTCTTGTCTACCACTTGTTACGATTGGTATTGCCAAAATTAGCTTGTATGAAACTTTGTTTGTCATCAAAGATTCGCGACGCATAAAAGTAACAGCAACCTATGTGCAAGCATTTAGGAAAAATTGGAAGGTCGGTTTCAAACTTGGTTTGCTAGAACTCAGCATTGTAGGTATCAGTCTATTTGACCTCATGCTCTTTTGGCGACAAGAGACGCTACCATTTCAAATGTTAAAAGCAACCTGTATCGGCGTCATCATTTTTGCTAGTTTGCTATTTTTATGTGTCTATCCTTTGGCAGCTAAGTTTGAAATGACGGTAAAAGATCTATTACAAACGGGACTGATCATGGTAAGTTTGCATTTCCCGTGGTTCTTTTTGATAATAGCCTTATTAGCTACAATCATCTTTTTCCTCTCTAGTTCAGGATTTGTGTTGCTACTAGGCTTTACTCTTTTTGTATTAGTCGGTTTTGCAGCCTTAGGATTTTTGCAATTGCCTATTATGGAAACTATTTTTAATAAGTATAAACGATAAAACCAATTAACTTGGAGAATAAAATATGAGAGATTTAAAAAAATATGAAGGGGTCATTCCGGCCTTTTATGCCTGCTATGATGACCAAGGTGAGATTAGTCCGGAGCGCGTGCGGGCTTTGGTAGAATATTTCCTCAAAAAAGGAGTTCAGGGCTTGTATGTCAATGGCTCGTCGGGGGAGTGTATCTATCAAAGCGTTGCCGATAGGAAATTGATTTTGGAAGAAGTCATGGAGGTGGCAAAAGGGAAACTAACGATTATTGCCCACGTCGCTTGCAACAACACTAAGGATAGTGTGGAATTGGCACGCCATGCAGAAAGTTTGGGAGTAGATGCTATTGCGGCTATTCCGCCGATTTACTTCCGCTTGCCAGAATACTCGGTTGCCCAATATTGGAACGATATTAGCGCAGCTGCGCCACAAATAGACTTCGTGATTTACAATATTCCGCAGTTGGCAGGTGTAGCTCTGACACCGAGTCTCTATACAGAAATGCTCAAAAATGAACGCGTGATTGGTGTGAAGAACTCTTCCATGCCTGTCCAAGACATTCAAACCTTTGCAGCACTTGGTGGAGAAGACCACCTCGTCTTTAATGGTCCAGATGAACAGTTCTTAGGTGGTCGCCTGATGGGAGCAAGAGCAGGTATCGGCGGAACGTATGGAGCAATGCCAGAGCTTTTCTTGAAGCTCAATCAATTGATTGCCGACAAAGAATTGGAAAAAGCAAAAGAACTGCAATTTACCATTAACGCTATTATCGGGAAATTAACAGCTGCTCATGGAAATATGTATTCTGTCATCAAGGAAGTCTTGAAAATCAATGAAAATCTGAATATCGGTTCTGTCCGTTCTCCATTAACACCAGTGACAGACGCGGATCGTCCGATTGTAGAAGAAGCGGCGCGTTTGATTCGGGAAGCAAAAGAAGCATTCCTATAATAGAAAAAGAGGTGGATTATGGGAAAATACATTGCCATTGATATTGGTGGAACAAATATCAAGTACGGTTTGATTGATGCTGCAGCTACTTTGTTGGAATCGCATGAAATCCCAACAGAGGCTCATAAGGGCGGTCCAGAAATTTTACACAAGGTAAAGGGAATTGTAGCACGTTATTTAGAACAAATTCCAGTTGCTGGGGTTTGTATCTCCTCAGCCGGAATGGTCGATCCAGATAAAGGAGAAATCTTTTATGCTGGCCCTCAGATTCCAAATTATGCTGGTACTCAGTTCAAGAAAGTGATAGAAGAAACATTTGCCGTTCCTTGTGAGATTGAAAATGATGTCAATTGTGCTGGTTTGGCGGAAGTTATGTCAGGCAGCGGCAAGGGAGCGAGCATTGCGATTTGTTTGACGATTGGAACGGGTATCGGTGGTTGCTTGCTGGTGGACGGTCAGGTTTTCCACGGTTTTAGTAATTCGGCCTGTGAAGTCGGTTATGTGTATCTGCCAGACGGTGCTTTCCAAGATGTGGCTTCAACGACTGCCTTGGTCAATTATGTAGCAGAGCTTCACGGAGAAGATCCTACTATGTGGAATGGACGCCGCATTTTCAAAGAAGCGACCGAAGGAAATGCACGTTGTATCCAAGGAATCGACCGCATGGTCAACTATTTGGGGCAAGGGATTGCGAATATTTGCTATGTGGTCAATCCAGAAGTGGTGATCTTAGGTGGCGGCATTATGGGTCAAGAGGCCATTCTTCGTCCTCGAATTGAGACTGCTATGAAAGCTTGTCTGGTACCAAGTATTGCTGAAAAAACCAAGCTCGCTTTTGCTCATCATCAAAATGCTGCAGGGATGTTTGGAGCTTATTATCACTTTAAAAATAAACATCATTAACGAAAAGCCTTCTATACTGAAAATGAGCAAATCCTTTGGTGAGGAGATGCTCATTTTTATTTGATCCCTTATTTGTGTCGCCTGTAATAGCCGTTTAATTTTTGATTTTCCCAAAAGCTGTTGAAGATTTTTTCCTTCTTTTCCCGGTCAATTTCTAGGAAAAAGGCATAAAGAAGGTCAATCATAAGTAGCATAGGAAACTGTGCTGAGATGCGTAAGATATACTCTGGTTTGCTTTGAATGGCAACAGTGATGATTTCAGTAAAGGTTTCTTTGACTTTGTTGGGGTGTCCTGTTACTAACACCGTTTTCGCACCCATTGCTTGAGCGTCGATGAGGCTGTTGATGATAGATTGCGTTCCTCCGGACAAAGAAAATCCAATAACCAAGCAATTTTCATCTAGGATACTGGTTGTCCAAGCAAAACCGTCTTGATCTGTCAACGCTTCGCAGACAACACCAAGCCGCATGAAGCGCAGTTTCATATCGCGTGCGACAAGACCAGAGCTTCCCGTCCCAAAGAAATAGACGCGGTCAGCTGCTTCGATGAGATTGGCAACGCGCAGCAGTTTGTCTTCGTCAACCAATTCCTCAGTTTGTTGACGGATTTGAGCATAGTTTCGCAGCACTCTACGAGATAAGTCATTTTGTACTTTCTCGTCCTGTTCCGCGTTTTCTTGCAATTGATGAAGGTATTGAAAATTAAACTCTCTGTAGCCTTTAAATCCGCATTTCTTTGCAAAGCGTGTCAGGGCTGCTTGAGAGATGTAGAGAGCTTGCGCAACTTTTTGAGAAGAGAGATCGTCATAGATGCTAGAAGGGCTCAAAAAGTAGTTGGCAATCCGCTTTTCTAAGTCGGTCATGCTATCAAAGTGGCTTTCAATCGTCGTTAAGATATGCTGCGTATTTTCCATAAGAGGTCACTTTCTTTGCTGGTGATAGTTATAGAACAACTGTTTTAAGAGTATAATTGTATTATAACATTTTTAAGGGGAATTAAGTAGGAGGGAGCTTTTCAGAACAGGTAGTTAGGAAACACGTAAATAAGCAGGAAATATAAACTGATAGAGTGGAAAATGCAATATAAAAAATGTTCATCTACCTAGAAAAGAAATAAAACTCTGTGACGAATGATTTGAAAATGTGTTATAATTTACACAAGAAAGCGTTACACCTATTGTGTCAAAAGGAGGTGCGAGATATGACGAATGCTACTCTTGAGCAAATGCAGGAAATTGAGCAAGCAGCAGATGAAGTGTTGGCGGGCTACAAAAGTCAAATTCATGAATTGCGAGAGCAAGCGGCTAGTAATCTGAAACAGCTAGGGCAATCTTACGACGAAGAGAAAGAGCGATTGGTAACCGAGTTAAAGGAGCGCTCTGAACGAGAGTTAGCTGTCTTAACACAGGATTTAGAGCAAACGAGACAAGAGAACGAAGAAAAAGCCCAAGCGGCTTTGTCAAATAAAAAAGAAGTGCTGCTACAAATGATTGTGGACAGGGTGGTAGAAAAATATGGTCATTAGTCAAATGCAGGAGTTGTCGCTGCTATTGCCAAAAGATTTGTTGGATGATGTCCTCTCCTATTTGCAAAATCTCCAGTCGGTTGAAATTCAAAACTTGCAGACAAAAGAAACTTGGCAGGGAGCTTTCGAGCAAGAGTTAGTGTGGAATCCTGATAAGTCTTTCTCGGAACATCTTCAAACTTTGACTCGGCGGCAGGAAAAACTTGCAAATATGATTGAACGTTTGCAAGCGTTTGTGCCAAAGAAGAAATTACTGGAGTCGTTGAAGGAAACTCCTTTGGAAACAACCTTTGTAAGTCTAGAAGAAGCAGGGCAGGCGCGTGATGAAGAAGCGCTTCTTGCTAACATTCAACAACAATTTCAATCGTTGACAAGAGCGCAGGAAGTTAAAGAAAGAGCTCAGTCAGATGTGGCAGAGCTAGAAAAATGGGCAAGTTTAGCCGTTACGCCGTCAGCACTTAAGCATTTTAAACACCTTCGTGCGTTTGTGGGAAGCATTCCAAGCAGTGAGAACAATCAGCTAAATGCTCGATTACGGGACTATCCTAATCTGGAAGTCCAAGAGATTTTCACCAGTACCACAGAAAGTGGAATTCTTGTGCTATGTAAAGCAGAAACAGCTAAGGAAATGCAAGCATTCTTGACAGAGCTTGGTTTCAAACCTTTTGAATATCCCTTTGAAGAATTGCCTAGTGAGCGCTTGACATCGTTAAAAGAAATGATAAAGGAGCAAGAAACGGTTATCAGCTCAACGCAAACGCAGCTTGCAGCTTCCAGCAAGGAACTGCAACAGCTCAAACTTCAGTTGGACTATATTTTGAATCTTACTTCTCGCCAAGAAAGCAAGGGAGATCTTGCCAGTACGCAGAATTTGGTTGCTTTAGAAGGCTGGATTGAGCAAGAGCAGATAGAAGATTTGAAAATGGGTCTTGCGCAACAATTTGGTGGGACTGTCTTGCTTCAAATCCATGAAATGGAGGCAGCTGATCGACAGCGAGTCCCGACAAAACTTAAAAATAATGCTCTGATTGAGCCCTTTGAGCTGGTGACAGAGATGTATTCGCTGCCGAAATACGAAGATAAAGATCCAACGCCCGTTGTTTCGGTTTTCTACTTTATCTTTTTTGGCATGATGGCAGCTGATATTGGTTATGGTCTGTTGCTCTTTGGCGGAACGACTTGGGCTTTGAAGACTTTACATGTTAAGCCAAGTCTAGCAAAGAATTTACGCTTTTTTAGAATTTTAGGAATCGGTGTTGCACTCTGGGGAGTGATTTATGGTTCTTTCTTTGGCTTCAAATTGCCTTTTGCGCTCATTGATACCAGCACAGATGTGATAACCATTTTGATTATTTCGGTCGTGATTGGCTTTGTAACAGTCATGACAGGACTGTTTCTCAGTGGCAAAAAGAACATTCGCATGAAGGATTATGCGGCAGCTTATAATTCAGGTTTTGCGTGGATGCTGATTCTCATTGGTCTGGCTTTGCTAGCAGCGGGGCGACTGTTCCCAACTCTTGCTATGGTCGGCTTTATCGGGCAATGGCTGGCTATTGTAAATGCTGTCGGCATTGTACTGGTTTCTATTATCAGCGCTAAGAGTTTGAAAGGCTTGGGTCCTGCACTGTTTAATCTATACAATATCAGCAGCTATGTGGGAGACTTGGTGAGCTTTACGCGACTCATGGCTTTGGGGCTTGCTGGTGCAAGCATTGGCTCAGCCTTTAATTTAATTGTTAGTCTCTTTCCGCCTTTTGCTCGCTTTAGTATTGGGATTGTGCTGTTTCTCGCCCTCCACGGTATCAATATGTTTCTCTCCTTTTTATCAGGCTATGTGCACGGAGCGCGTTTGATTTTTGTTGAATTTTTTGGGAAATTCTACGACGGTGGCGGAAAAGCCTTTAAACCCTTAAAACCAGCAGAGAAATATGTCCGTTACAAAAAATAGCACAGCGAAATTATTTTAGCAACTCAGCTAGAAGTTTTATGTCATTGACAAAATTACCAAATAAATAATGTTTACTATTAGAAATGGAGTTTATTCATGCAAGCTTTTTCATCTTATTTTTCAACTTACGGTGGTGCCTTTTTCGCAGCACTTGGTGTGGTTTTTGCGATTTTTCTCAGCGGTATCGGTTCTGCGCGCAATGTCGGTTCAACCGGTCAGGCTGCGGCAGCCCTATTAAAAGAACAACCTGAGAAATTCGTTAGCGCCTTGATTTTGCAGCTTTTGCCAGGTACGCAAGGCTTGTACGGTTTTGTTATCGGGATTTTGATTTTCTTTAAAATCCAGCCTGAAATGGCTCTTCAGACAGGTCTAGCCCTCTTTTTTGCCGCACTTCCAATCGGAATTGTTGGTTATTACTCTGCTAAATATCAAGGAAATGTAGCAACCGCTGGTATGCAGATTTTGGCAAAGCGACCTAAAGACGTCATGAAAGGGGTTATCCTTGCTGCTATGGTAGAAACCTATGCTATCCTTGCCTTTGTTGTATCTCTTTTGATGGTATTGAATGTAAAATGAGACAGGTTCAATGTCTTGAAACAAGATTTCATAGAAGGAGGCAGATATGGAATTTGAATCTCATTTGAGGGATTCGGTTTTGGAGCAGGCGCATGAAAATGGGCGGCAGCTATTAGCCGATGCTAAAGAGTCTATTGAGCGTGAAGCTAAAGAGCAAGAAACACGGTTGAAACAAGAAAAACTGCAACAGCGTGAGCAAGAAATAAAAGCGATCAACCGTCAGGTACAGCGTGAAGTGCAGCAGCTAGAAAATGAAAAACGTCAGTCTACTTTGGCGACCAAGCAAGGGATTTTGAAAGAATTATTTGCGGAGGCTTATGAGCAAATGGCGACTTGGTCGGTCGAGCAGGAGCAGGATTTCTTGGAGCAGGTCTTAAAAAAGTATCCGCAAGAAGAACTTGTTTTGACAGTTGGCTCACGGACATTGGTTAAATATTCGGCTGGACAATTGGAACGATTGTTAGAGCACTATCCGCACGTAAAATTGGCTTCCTCGTCTGTGAGTGGAGAAGCAGGTTTTCTCCTTTCGCGAGGCAATATTGACGATAACTACCTCTACCGCAGTTTGGTGGATTCTTTGTGGCAGGAGGAGAGTTATCAGCTTGCTCAGACGATTTTCCAAGATGAAGCAGACTAAGGAGGCGTTCTATGAATGAAAAGACCTTCGCTCAAGTGAATACAGAAATTAGCATTCATGAGAGTAGCTTTTTAAGCTTAGCGCAATACGAGCAGTTGTTGCGGACTTTCACTTCTGAAAGTCGGTCAGCAGCTTTGGAAGGAACAGTTTATAATCTGGATCATGAGCAACTAACAGACTTAAATGCGATTGAGAGGTTTCTCATGAAACATTTGTTTGCAGAGTATGCTTGGGCTTTTGAAGTTAGTTCAGAATCTGCTTTGGTGGAGTTTTTTACGCTCAAATATACCTATCACAATCTTAAGGTGTTGCTTAAGCACAAGGCGACAGGTTTGAATTTAAAGCATCTGTTGATTTCTGTTGGACCTTATCCTTTAGATATTTTGGAGCATTTGGTTGCAACCTTTTCTGCTGAACATTGTCCTAAATTTATGGCGGATGAAATGGCGGCGACTTGGGCGGAATATCAAGATTATCAAGATGTACGCGTTCTGGAAATTGGAATGGATCTGGCTTATTTCAAGCACTTAAAAAGCTTGGAGTCTACATTTGAAGACGAACGGCTCAAGCAACTGGTGGAGTTGACGATTGATTTTTATAATGCAGTAACGGTGCAGCGTGCCATTCGTCACCAAAAACCGCACAGTTTTATGACGCAACTCTTATCAGATGAAGGCTCTTTGACGAGTGCAGAGTGGATTGAGTTGGCAGAAAAAGGGGATTTTGCTAGCTGGTTTTCCAAAGTCAATCCACTAGAATTTGACGCAGAACTAAGCACTTATGAAGAAAAAATGCGTTCGGGTAAGCTGACAAATCTGGAACTGGAATATTTAGCAGACTTGGTTCCGTTTAAACTCTTAGAGCAAGGACGATTTGAAACAAGTGGTCCACTTCCATTAGCTCGCTATTTATTGGGAAAAGAGCTAGAAGTGAAAAATCTTCGACTTATTTTGACTGGTTTAACGAACCAGCTTCCAGTAGAGATCATCAAAGAAAGGATGAGACCGATTTATGGCCAGTAAAACTTATAAAATTGGTGTGGTGGGGAATCGCGATGCCATTCTGCCTTTTCGCCTGATTGGTTTTCAGACTTTTCCAGTCACCGAAGCGACCGATGTGGTGAATACTTTACGACGACTGAGCCGAGAAGATTTTGCTATTATTTATTTGACAGAAGACATGGCTGCTGAAATCCCTGAAACGCTGGCTTACTATGATAAGCAAGTGCTGCCAGCGATTATCTTAATTCCGACCCATAAAGGAGTAACAGGATTAGGACAGAGACGTATTCGTAAGAACGTAGAAAAAGCAGTTGGACAGGATATATTGTGAGGTTTTTATGAAAATGAATGAATTAGGCCAGCTTATTGGAGATACCTTGCCGAATTTCAAGCCGGGAGATTTGCCCAATCTGGAGCGACTAGAAGGACAATATGTTATCGTTGAATGCCTGTCCAAGGACAAACATGGAGTGGATTTGTATGAAGTCTATGGTCCGGATTCTCCTGCTGACATGTGGACTTATCTCTTTCAAAATCCTGTTCAAAGTCAGGAAGAATGGTCGGCCTTGCTAGATCAGATGTTGGCAGCTCAGGATCGTTTTTACTATGCCATTGTAGATAAGGAGAGTGGCAAGGCATTGGGCACTTTTGCTCTAATGAGAATTAATCGTGGTAGCCGTGTCATTGAGGTGGGGTCTGTGACCTATTCGCCCCAATTGAAACGAACCAGACTGGCGACAGAAGCCCAATATCTGTTGGCACGCTACGTTTTTGAGGAGCTTGAGTATCGCCGCTACGAGTGGAAATGTGATGCACTAAATCAACCTTCAAGATGCGCAGCAGAAAGGCTTGGTTTTATCTACGAAGGTACTTTTCGTCAGGCAGTTGTTTATAAAGGGCGTAACCGAGATACTGATTGGCTAGCCATGATTGACAGGGACTGGCCAGCGGTCAAAACTCGTTTAGAAAAATGGCTAAGCCCAGATAATTTTGATGAAAATGGGCAACAAATAAAAGCCTTATCTGATTTTTAAAATAAGAAGTATCAATTTTTGCTGTAGAGATAGCTAAGAAGGGTTTCAAGCTCACGGCAAGGATAGAAAATAAGCAAAAATCTCCCAAAGAATGGAGGAAGATTGTGAGTCAAGGAAAGATTATAAAAGTTTCGGGTCCTTTGGTAGTTGCCTCTGGGATGCAGGAAGCGAATATTCAGGATATTTGTCGTGTGGGCAATTTGGGCTTGATTGGGGAAATCATTGAGATGCGTCGAGATGAGGCCTCCATTCAAGTATATGAAGAAACCTCTGGGCTTGGACCAGGAGAGCCGGTGGAAACAACGGGGAGTCCGTTGTCGGTCGAATTAGGACCGGGGCTGATTTCGCAAATGTTTGACGGAATTCAGCGACCTTTGGCACGCTTTCAAACGGTGACGCAGAGTGATTTCCTGGTGCGCGGAGTGCAGCTGCCTCATCTGAATCGTGAGACCAAGTGGGACTTTGTGCCTTATCTGGAGATTGGAGCAGAGGTGACCGCTGGAGACATTCTGGGCACGGTTCAAGAAACCGAGCTGGTAGTCCACCGCATTCTAGTGCCAATTGGTGTCAGTGGTCGTGTGACCAAGATAGAAGCAGGGAGTTATACTGTCGATCAGCCTGTCTATGAGATTGAGCAGGCAGATGGCTCTATCTTTGTTGGCAGTCTTATGCAGAAATGGCCGGTTCGCCGAGGTCGCCCATTTGCTCAAAAGCTGATTCCAGAGGAGCCTTTGGTGACGGGTCAACGAGTGATTGATACCTTTTTCCCCGTGACCAAGGGCGGTGCGGCTGCTGTTCCAGGTCCTTTTGGAGCAGGCAAGACCGTTGTTCAGCACCAGGTCGCTAAATTTGCCAATGTGGATATCGTTATCTACGTGGGCTGTGGCGAGCGAGGCAATGAAATGACCGATGTACTGAATGAATTTCCAGAGTTGATTGATCCAGCAACTGGTCAGTCTATCATGCAGCGAACTGTTCTGATTGCTAACACGTCCAATATGCCAGTTGCGGCGCGTGAGGCTTCTATTTATACAGGAATTACAATTGCTGAGTACTTCCGAGACATGGGCTACTCTGTGGCCATTATGGCAGATTCGACCTCACGTTGGGCAGAAGCTCTGCGGGAAATGTCCGGGCGTTTGGAAGAAATGCCGGGCGACGAAGGCTATCCAGCCTATCTGGGCAGTCGTATTGCTGAATATTACGAACGAGCTGGTCGGGTTAAAACCTTAGGGAGTGACGAGCGTGAGGGAAGCATTACCGCAATCGGCGCTGTTTCCCCTCCGGGTGGAGATATTTCTGAGCCAGTCACGCAAAACACTCTGCGGATTGTCAAAGTTTTCTGGGGCTTGGACGCTCAGTTGGCACAACGTCGCCATTTCCCTGCGATTAACTGGCTTAGCTCTTACTCGCTTTATCTAGACGAGGTGGGTCAATATATCGATCAGCATGAGCAGTTGGCTTGGTCGGAAAAAGTGACCAAGGCGATGAACATTCTCCAAAAAGAGAGTGAGCTACAGGAAATCGTGCGGCTGGTCGGTCTGGACTCTCTGTCTGAAAAGGATCGTCTCACCATGAATACAGCTAAAATGATTCGTGAGGATTACCTGCAACAAAATGCTTTTGATGAGGTTGACACCTACACTTCCTTTAAAAAACAAGTAGCTCTGCTCACTAATATTTTAACATTTGATGAGGAAGCCAATCGTGTCTTGAATTTAGGTGCCTACTTTACCGAAATCATGAACGGTACTGTGGAGCTGCGAGATCGAATTGCTCGCTCTAAATTTATCCCAGAAGAGCAGCTGGATGCAATTTGTAATTTGGATGCTGCTATTCGAGAAAACTTGCATGAGATTCTTGCCCAAGGAGGAGCAACCGATGAACGTGATTAAAGAATACCGTACCGTCAGTGAAGTTGTCGGTCCCTTGATGATTGTGGAGCAAGTCGAAGGTGTGCATTTTAATGAGCTGGTGGAAATCCAGCTCCATGACGGAACCAAGCGTCAGGGACAGGTCTTGGAAGTGCAGGAAGACAAGGCGATGGTGCAGCTGTTTGAAGGCTCCAGCGGTATCAATCTAGAAAAAGCCAAGGTTCGTTTTACCGGCAGACCGCTTGAATTGCCAGTGTCAGAAGATATGGTAGGACGAATTTTCAACGGTATGGGCAAGCCTATTGACGGTGGACCAGATATTTTGCCGGAAAAATACTTGGATATTGACGGTCAAGCCATCAATCCAGTCGCGCGAGATTATCCCGATGAGTTTATCCAGACGGGGATTTCAGCTATTGATCACCTCAATACCTTAGTTCGAGGACAAAAATTGCCTGTTTTCTCTGGGGCGGGTCTGCCCCATAAGGAATTGGCTGCCCAGATTGCTCGTCAAGCTACGGTGCTCAATTCAGAAGAAAATTTTGCGGTGGTTTTTGCGGCTATGGGGATTACCTTTGAAGAAGCCGAATTTTTCATGAATGATTTGCGAGAGACGGGAGCTATTGATCGCTCTATCCTCTTCATCAACCTAGCCAATGATCCTGCTATTGAGCGGATTGCGACACCGCGGATTGCCCTGACTGCCGCTGAATATTTGGCTTATGAAAAAGACATGCACGTTCTCGTCATCATGACAGACATGACGAACTACTGTGAGGCCTTGCGAGAAGTATCCGCTGCTCGTCGAGAAGTGCCAGGACGCCGAGGCTATCCGGGTTATCTCTATACTAATCTTTCCACTCTTTATGAACGAGCAGGGCGCTTGGTAGGGAAGAAAGGCTCGGTCACACAAATTCCAATTCTTACCATGCCTGAGGATGATATCACTCATCCCATTCCGGATTTGACAGGTTACATCACCGAAGGTCAGATTATCCTGTCGCGTGACCTTTACAATAGTGGTTATCGTCCACCGATTAATGTACTGCCGTCTCTTTCGCGTCTTAAGGATAAGGGCTCTGGCGAGGGAAAGACTCGGGGAGACCATGCAGCAACTATGAATCAGCTCTTTGCAGCTTATGCACAAGGCAAACAAGCCAAAGAATTAGCGGTTGTATTGGGAGAATCCGCCTTATCTGACACCGATAAGCTCTATGTTCAATTTACCGAGCGATTTGAAAAAGAGTACATCAATCAAGGTTTTTATACCAATCGGACGATTGAAGAAAGTCTGGATTTAGGCTGGGAATTGTTGTCTATCTTGCCACGGACGGAGCTTAAGCGGATCAAGGACGACATGATTGATCAATATTTACCAGAAAGCAAGCAGCATATTTAAGGAGGTGAGCCAATGACTCGTTTGAATGTCAAACCAACCCGAATGGAGCTGAACAATCTAAAAGAGCGACTGAAAACAGCTACTCGCGGTCACAAACTCCTCAAGGATAAACGGGATGAACTGATGCGTCGTTTCATTAAGGCTGTTCGCGAGAACAATCACCTCCGCCAAAAAGTTGAATCAGCTTTGGTCGGGCACATGCAGGACTTTGTATTGGCGAAAGCCTTGGAAAGCGACCTCATGGTAGAAGAGATTTTTGCTGTTCCTATGCGAGAAGTCAACCTTCATATCGAACAGGAAAATATCATGAGTGTGCAGGTGCCAAAAATGCATGCTCATATTGACAATCCTTATGGTGATGACGAGGGAGATGTAGTTTATAGCTATGTGGCATCTAACAGCCAAATGGATGAGACGATTGAGGATATGGGCAACCTATTGCCCGACCTCCTGCGCTTAGCAGAGATTGAAAAGAGCTGCCAGCTGATGGCAGATGAGATTGAAAAGACCCGCCGTAGGGTCAATGGTCTAGAGTATGCAACCATTCCAGATCTCACAGAGACCATTCATTATATCGAGATGAAGCTAGAAGAAGCCGAGCGCGCTAGTCTAGTGAGAGTAATGAAGGTGAAATAAAGATGTGAGAGCATTAAAAAATCACTGAAAATAGGCTGTAAAACAATTTACAAAGAGAGTTCTGCAAAGTTTTTAGCCAGCCGACCTCTACGCTGACAAATTGGAAATAAAATAATAACAAAAGAGACGATAAATGTGATGAATTTATCGTCTCTTTTGTTGATTGAAAAAGAAGCAGCTTTTTTCTGTGGTCATCTATTAGTATTCTTTGAAAAACTCATGATGTGTCGTTGGCTTCAGCCTGCCTAATTCTGCACAATCATCCAAAATTCTCTTAAATTTCTCTGTAATAACGACAGCTTTTCCTATTTTTATACTTGAAGAAAATTAAAATCACACATTGTTAACTTCATTTTGTCATACTTACTGTTACTGACAATTCGGCTCTTTGATTTTTCATTACCTGTTAATAAGATTCACGCTTTTAGCAATATTTATTTTAAAAGCTAAGAAGTTTCCACTTGACAAGTGAGTGATTACTTACTATAATGGGAATTGTAGAGATAGTGAGTAATCACTCATCTATTAGTAAGAGGTTTTTTATGGAAAAATTATTGGATTTACAAAACCTGATAAAAAATTTTGGCAGTCAGGTTGTTCTTAATCATGTTAGTTTCCATCTAGAAGCAGGGGAAATTGTTGGTTTAATTGGACCGTCTGGTGCTGGAAAATCAACGATGATAAAGACTATGCTCGGAATGGAAAAAGCCAACGAAGGGAAGGCGCTGGTTCTCAATCATCAGATGCCTAACCGGCGAGTTTTAGGAGATATCGGCTACATGGCACAATCCGATGCCCTTTACGAAAGTCTATCTGGGGCAGAAAATCTGGAATTTTTTGGAAAAATGAAAGGGCTGACGAAAACAGAACTTTCTCAAGCTATTCACCACGCTGTTCAGGTTGTTGATTTATCTGAACACCTCGATAAAACTGTTGCGGGCTATTCCGGTGGAATGAAGCGTCGACTTTCTTTGGCAATTGCTCTTTTGGGCAATCCTCGCCTCCTCATCCTAGATGAACCGACTGTTGGGATAGACCCCGCACTGCGTCGTCAAGTTTGGCGAGAACTGCGTCAACTCAAAAAAAACGGCGTTGGTATCCTAGTGACAACACATGTCATGGATGAAGCTGAATTAACAGATAAAGTTGGATTATTGCTAGATGGTAGAATAATGGCTTTTGATAGTCCTGCTAATTTAAAATCAAGCTATCAAGTCAATTCCATCGAAGATGTTTTCTTAAAGGCAGAAGGAGAATTATGATGAGAATTTTCGCGATTTCAAAAAAGGTATTGACAGAATTATTACGTGACAAACGGTCTCTAGCACTTTTGTTTTTGGCTCCAATATTCATCATGTGGATCATGAATATTGCTTTTTCTGCCAGTACCGATACGAATGTTCAAATAGCTTCCGTAAATGTTTCAAATGCTGTTAAAAAGTCATTAGATGGTGTTAAACACATCAGTACTAAAGGCTATAAAACAGAATATGCGGCTAAAAAGGCTTTAAAAGACAAAAAGGCAGATGCCGTACTAGTTTATAAAGGCAAAGAAAAATATAAGCTCACCTATGCTAATACCGATACTAGCAAAACCGCGCTAACGCGGCAGGCTGTTAAAAGCACTCTAAAACAAGTGCAAATACAGGAATTGCTTCAAAATCTCAAAAAGGCACAACAACAAGCGAGTGCAAAAGCATCCCAAGCGAATAGATTGCCAGACCAATATCAAAATAATAGCCAGTCTGATATGAGTGAAGCTAACCTTAATCAAACCAAACAAACTAATATTCAACAAACGACATTTGATATTTCTGAAGATTATATTTACGGCAATAAAGATACCACCTTTTTTACTAAGATGGTCCCAATCTTGATGGGCTTTTTCGTCTTCTTCTTTGTTTTCCTCATTTCAGGTATGGCCTTGCTTAAGGAACGAACAACAGGAACACTTGATCGTCTTTTAGCAACCCCAGTCAAACGTTCAGATATTGTCTTTGGTTACATTCTTTCTTATGGCGCTGTTGCAGCCTTACAGACAACTATTATTGTGTTGTCAACAGTTTGGCTGTTAAAACTAAAGGTATTAGGAAGCATGATAGATGTTATTTTAGTCAATATTTTATTTGCCTTGGTTGCTTTATCTTTTGGATTATTATTATCCACTTTAGCGCAATCTGAGTTTCAAATGATGCAATTCATTCCTATCATTATTGTTCCGCAAGTATTTTTCTCAGGTATTATTCCTTTAGATTCCATGGCAAACTGGATCCAATCTATGGGAAAATTCCTCCCTCTTTATTATGCTGGACATGCGTTATCAGAAATTGTTTTACAAGGGACTAGTATCCTTAACCTAGAATCTGACTTATTTGCCCTCCTAATTTTCTTGTCTATCTTAACCGTTCTCAATATTGTTGGACTTAAACGTTATCGCAAGGTATAATAAAATAGACAAAAGTGAGGTAACTATGAACAACAGTAATATTTTACATAACTACAAAGAATGGTTAGAGCATCATCAAATGCCAGCTGGAAAAAAGAAAACATTAGTTGCTGCCATTGAACTTTTTTCTCAACAAGGCTATAATGGAACCTCTACTGCTCAGATCGCTGAAAAAGCTGGGGTTAGTCAGGCTACCATCTTTAAATATTTTAAAACTAAAAGTGAATTATTATCAGAAATTATGCAGCCTATGATTCCTGAGTTGAAGAAAGATTTTTTCCCGCGGCTTAAGAACTACCATCGTTTGGAAGAGACTGTTCATTTCATTGTTCAAGATCGTTTTCATTTTTTAGCTCAAAATGCAGAACTCATTAAAATTCTTGTGCAAGAATGTTTGGTCAATACAGAATTACGAGAAGCGCTATTAGTTAACATTCAAATGTCGATCTTGACTGACTTTACTGACTATTGGCAATTATTAAAAAGCAAAAACCCTCAAATCAATTCTAATCTCAGCGGTATGGATGTTATCAGAACGAATGCTGGTTTGCTTTTTGCTTATTTCGCACAGCGTTTTATTTTAAATATACCAACACTATCGCAAGCTGATGATTTAATCCTTATTGAAAAACAAATCCTGTCTCTTTTGACATTGAAATAAAACGCTACAAGACTATGACTCAAAAATCAGAGAGGCATAGGCTTTATTGAAGTAGGGCAAGCTCAAAGCGTCCACTGTAGGAAATAGAGACAATCTAATCAGTGTCATGTCTACAATGGCATAGTATAAAAGTTCAAAGTGTCAAAAAACTTTTCGAGGTAGCTATATAAACACTGAGAATCTCCAACTCCACTCTCTCACATTTCCCATAAAATGCGGGAATTTTCTGATAAATCATGTTATAATAGAACAGACTACACGAAAAGGACAGAAACTCATGACTTTAGTTTATCAATCAACGCGTGACGCAAACAATACGGTGACAGCCAGTCAGGCTATTTTGCAGGGGTTAGCAACGGACGGTGGTCTCTTTACGCCAATTTCTTATCCGCAGGTAGAATTGGATTTTACTAAACTCAAAGATGCTTCCTATCAGGAAGTTGCAAAATTGATTTTATCTGCTTTTTTAGATGACTTTACAGATCAAGAGCTGGATGACTGCATTAACAATGCCTATGACAGCAAATTTGACACGCCAGAGATTGTTCCCTTGGTGAAACTGAATGGGCAATACAATTTGGAGCTTTTCCATGGTGCTACGATTGCTTTTAAGGATATGGCCTTGTCTATTCTCCCGCATTTGATGATAACAGCAGCGAAAAAGCATGACTTGAAAAATAAAATCGTCATTCTGACGGCGACTTCTGGTGATACCGGAAAAGCAGCTATGGCAGGCTTTGCGGATGTTCCGGGAACAGAAATTATCGTCTTTTATCCTAAAAACGGTGTCAGCAAAGTTCAGGAGTTGCAGATGACCACTCAGACCGGGAACAATACTCACGTGGTGGCTATTGAGGGCAATTTTGATGATGCTCAGACCAATGTTAAACGTATGTTTAATGATGCGGATTTTCGTGAGCGGCTGGCAGCGCACAAGTTGCAATTTTCTTCTGCTAACTCCATGAATATCGGGCGCTTGGTGCCACAGATTGTTTACTATGTCTATGCTTATGCACAGCTGGTTAAGACTGGTCAGATCGTAGCTGGTGATAAAATTAATTTCACAGTTCCGACGGGTAATTTTGGTAACATCTTGGCAGCCTACTATGCTAAAAAAATTGGCCTTCCAGTCGGTAAGTTAATCTGTGCTTCTAATGAAAATAATGTCCTAACGGATTTCTTTAAGACACATATTTATGACAAAAAGCGTAGCTTTAAGGTAACGTCTAGTCCGTCTATGGATATTTTAGTTTCTTCAAACTTAGAGCGCTTGATTTTCCACCTGTTAGGAAATAATGCAGGAAAGACAGCAGATTTGATGAAATCTCTCAATCAGCATGGTCAGTATGAGTTGACTGATTTTGACTCAGCTATTTTAGAACTCTTTGCCGCAGAATATGCCACGGAAGCCGAGACAACAGCTGAAATCAAACGAGTTTATGAAGCGTCTAACTATGTTGAAGATCCGCACACAGCAGTCGCCTCAGCTGTTTATCAAAAATACCGGACAGCTACAGGTGATGAGACTACGACTGTTGTTGCCTCAACCGCCAGTCCTTATAAATTCCCAGTAGTAGCAGTCGAAGCTGTGACTGGGCAGACAGGTCTGAGTGATTTTGAAGCTTTAGTAAAACTCCACGAGATTTCAGGAGTTGCAGTGCCTTCTGCAGTTGCTAACCTAGAAACCGCACAAGTTCGCCATAAAACGACTGTTGCCGCTGACCAGATGCAGGCAGCAGTAGAGAGTTATCTAGGGCTTTAATTAAAGGTATTATCAACGCTCAGCTGGTCAGCCAACTGGGTGTTTTTATTTTGCAAAAGTATCTATGTGGTTAAGATGTTGTAAGCTTGGTGCAGAAAAGTGTATAATCAATCTTAGGAGTTTTTAATAGATGACCAATTACAAAAAGATTTTAAACATCGCTTTACCAGCTATGGCGGAAAATTTTCTGCAAATGTTAATGGGAATGGTGGATTCGTATTTAGTAGCGAGTCTCGGTCTCGTGGCTATTTCAGGGGTTTCCGTTGCGGGCAATATCATCAGCATTTACCAAGCCATTTTTATTGCGCTGGGAGCAGCGGTGTCTAGTCTCATTTCTAAAAGTTTGGGAGAAGGAGATCGAGACAATCTAGCTTATCATACTAGCGAAGCCATTAAGCTTACCATGCTTGTGAGTATGTTTCTGGGGTTTCTCTCTCTTGTTTTTGGACGCCGGATATTAGCTTGGCTGGGAACGGAGCCTGCCGTCGCCAATGCAGGCGGTCTTTATCTAGCTTTAATCGGGGGAACGATTCTCCTTTTGGGTCTGACGACTACGCTAGGCTCCTTGATTCGGGCAACTAGCAACCCTCGACTGCCCATGTATATCAGTTTTTTAAGCAATCTGCTCAATGTCCTTTTTTCCAGTCTTGCAATTTTTATTTTCCACATGGGAATTGTTGGGGTGGCGCTGGGCACCATTTTAGCCCGTCTGGTAGGCGTTTTGATTTTATGGAAAGAATTGTCTCTGCCTCTAGCACCTTGGAGTTGGAAGGTGGACTGGGAACTGTTGCGTTTATCTCTGCCAGCTGCTGGAGAGCGGCTGATGATGCGGGCTGGGGACGTGGTGATTATTGCTATTATCGTTAAGTTCGGGACAGATGCTGTTGCGGGAAATGCTATTGGGGAGGTTTTGACCCAGTTCAACTATATGCCAGGCTTTGGAGTCGCTACCGCAACGGTTATGTTGGTGGCTCATGCAGTAGGACAGGCAGATTTTCAGGCAGTTAGGAAGCTGACGAAGCAGACCTACTGGCTATCTCTAGGGCTCATGTTACCGGTGGCTTTACTTATTTTTGCGCTGGGTCAACCACTAACACATCTTTATACAAAGGACAGCAGCGCTGTGACAGCTAGCTTGTCGGTCATTCTGTTTTCACTTTTGGGTATGCCTATGACAGCAGGGACAGTCATCTACACGGCTGTTTGGCAAGGATTGGGAAATGCCAAGTTACCTTTTTATGCCACGACTGTTGGTATGTGGTTGATTCGCATTGTAGCGGGCTATTTTCTGGGAGTAACTCTGGGATTGGGCTTGTCCGGAGTTTGGAGCGCCACTCTTTTGGATAATGGCTTTCGCTGGATCTTTTTACAAATCATCTATCAACGGAAAATGAGGAAAATAACATGACAAAAGCTTTTATTTGGGATTTGGACGGAACCTTGCTGGACTCTTATGATGCGATTTTGGCAGGGCTTGAGGAAACCTATATGTACTATGGCTTAGATTTTGACAGACCAGCTATCCATGCTTATATCTTGCAGCATTCTGTTCAGAAACTACTGGAAAAAGTTGCAGCAGAAAAAGGTTTAGATGCTGAAGAGATGAACTGTTTTCGAGGTCAAAGTTTGCAAGAGAAAAATGCTCACATTCAGCTTATGGATGGTGCTAAGACTATTCTTGCTTGGGCGCAGGAAGCAGATATTCAGCAGTTTGTCTATACTCATAAAGGGAAAAATGCTTACCAAATTTTGGCGGATTTAGAGATTTTGGATTATTTCACAGAAATTGTGACTACTGCAAATGGATTCGCAAGAAAACCTGACCCAGAAGGTGTGAACTACCTTGTAGAGAAATACCAGCTGGATAAGACAAGCACTTACTATATCGGCGATCGGACGTTGGATGTAGATGTTGCCTTTAACAGCGGTATTCAATCAATCAATTTCTGTGATTACCGACCAACACTCAATCAAAAAATTGACCATTTACTAGATATCAAACAGATAATCCGTTAAAGAAAGGTGAAATATTTGCTTTTCTTTTTGTTGTGTTTTATAATTGATTCATCAATAGTTGACTAGTCAATCGATACTAGAAAGGAGAAAATATGGTTGCCATTCATCATCTGCTGTATCAATTACATTTAACCGATCAAGCTATCACGCAACTCTTTGAGCAAAAATTAGAAATTAGCTTAACGCGGTACGAGATCTTGAACTTTTTATTGGACAATGCTCCATGCAGTCAAGTTGCTGTGCAAGAGGTCTTAAAAATCGATCCCGCAGCATTGACTCGGCATTTCAAACTTTTAGAAGAGCACGGTTATGTTCAACGGAGCCGCAATCCCAAAAATCAACGAGAAGTCTTAGTGGATGTAACAGATCATGCAAAAGGGCAGCTTTTGCATGATCCACCGAGTTATCATGTAGATGTTAAAAAGCAAATGGAAAAAGTTCTCTCGAATGATGAGAAAAGGACGCTGAGCACTTTATTAGAAAAACTTGTATCTGGCTTAGATCAGATTACCGTGGAAAAACATTAGAAAGAAAAAATTATGTCACTCATTACTACTATATTAGCTACACTTGTCGCACTGGAACACCTCTATATCTTTTATCTAGAAAGTATCGCTACCCAATCAGACAGCACCAGCCGAGTCTTTAACATGACAAAGGAAGAATTATTTCGCCCGTCCGTCACTTCCTTGTTTAAAAATCAAGGGATTTACAATGCCTTTTTAGCTCTTTTCCTACTATATGGCTTGTATATTTCCCATAATTTAGAAATTGTGACCATTTTTGTTTTGTTTGTTATCGGGGTCGCAGCTTACGGTGCAGCCACAGCTAACAAGAAAATCATCTTGACTCAAGGCGGACCTGCGATTTTAGCTATTCTAAGCATTTTATTGTTTAAATAGTACCAAATATTAACCATTATAAAAATATAAATTAACCACCGTTAATAGTTTGTGCTATAATATATAGTAGAAATAATTCTAGAATAGAAAGAATGATAGAAATGTCAGACAAAAAGGTTTCCTTAAGTGAAGTTAACCAAAGCATTGCAACGCCTAAAAACGCTGGTTTCTTTCATACTTTATTAGCTTTTTCAGGGCCGGGAATGTTGGTTGCCGTTGGTTATATGGATCCGGGGAATTGGATTACAAGTGTTGTAGGTGGTGCCACCTATCGTTATTTGCTCTTATCAGCTGTCTTGGTTTCTTCTGTAATGGCTATGCAGTTACAACAAATGGCGGGAAAATTAGGAATTGTCACAAGGATGGATTTGGCACAAGCCATTGCGACTCATACGTCAAAGCCAGTTCGCTATCTCCTTTGGGTTATTACAGAGCTGGCCTTAATGGCAACGGACTTGGCAGAAGTCATCGGTGCAGGGATTGCGCTTCATTTGCTATTTGGTTGGTCTTTGCTATTTTCGATTCTGATTACAGTCTTTGATGTTTTTCTGTTGCTTTTTTTGATGAAATTAGGCTTTCGTAAGATTGAAGCAATCGTTGGAACGCTGATTTTAACTATTTTATTGATTTTCTTATATCTGGTAATCCTTGCAAAGCCCAATCTTCATCATATTTTATCAGGATATTTGCCAAATGTGGTAGCTTATCAACATACGGCTAGTAAAAATGGAACGTCCGTTTTGACCTTGGCACTGGGCATTGTAGGGGCAACGGTTATGCCGCACAATTTGTATTTGCACTCTTCTATCGCCCAAACGCGAAAAGTTAACTACAAGGCTAAACAATCTGTACATGAAGCTGTACGGTTTATGACGTGGGACTCGAATATTCAATTGAGTTTGGCTTTTGTGGTTAATTCTTTGCTGTTGATTTTAGGGGCAGCATTATTCTTTGGACATGCGGATAAAATTGGTGCTTTTTCTGCAATGTACAATGCCTTAAAAGACCCTCAAATTGCTGGTGCTATTGCTAGTCCTATCCTCTCAACGCTCTTTGCAGTGGCTTTGTTAGCAAGTGGTCAAAACTCAACTATTACAGGAACTTTAACGGGACAAATTGTGATGGAAGGTTTCTTAAACATGAAGTTACCACCGTGGTTTCTCCGCTTGGTAACCCGCTTATTAGCTCTTTTGCCAGTTGTGATTGTTGCTATTTTATACGGAGACAAAGAACAAGTGCTAGACAATCTTTTGGTCTATTCCCAAGTCTTTCTTTCTGTCGCTTTGCCATTTTCAATCTTTCCACTCGTATATTTCACCTCTAATAAAAAGCTCATGGGCGAATTTGTCAACAGCAAATGGAATACCTACTTAGCTTATGCCGTTTCTATTTTATTAACTATTTTGAATGTGAAACTTGTGGTTGATCTTTTTTAAAAATTTGTCTATCAGTTCAATTTTCTCTAGAATAAATAGCTTAAAAGCGCTATAATGAAAGTGGAAAGATTCTCATATACGGAGGTGTCAAGATGGACGAATTGAAAAAAGTTTTGCTGGCAGGGATTGGATTGACTTCCATGACTTATGATAAAGCTACCGAATTTGTCAAAGAATTGATTGCCAAAGGTCGCTTGACGGTGGATGAAGGCAAGCAGCTTCAGTCAGAGCTAAAGCGCAAAGTAAATGAAAAAACGGCTGAAAGTCCAGAGGAGCAATCAGATGATGTATATGCTACCAAGCAAGATATTGAGCGACTAGAAGATAAACTAGATCAGCTACTCAAAGGACTTTCAAAAACAGAAGAATAATCTTCCTGATAACGCAGTCACAACTTTATAAAGGCTGCGTTTTTTGCTAAACTAAAAGTAGGATTTGAAAGAAAAAATAATGATAACAAGCAGAATGAGGATAACCTTATGGCAAATAAACGCTTACGAGAGATTCTAACAGCCTTTAGTGCAGTCGGCTGGTCCAATCTGAAAGATCGAAAAAAACCGTTGGACGAGAAAAAAGCTCCCAAGCAATTGCGAGAAGCTTTTGAACAACTAGGACCCAGTTTTGTAAAAATTGGTCAAATTTTATCTACCCGTAGTGACTTATTGCCAGAAATCTATATCAAGGAATTAAGTAAGCTGCAAGATGATGTCAATCCTTTGGACAAAGAGACGGTTATGGCTGCGATTGAAGATGAGTTAAAGCGTCCGATTGAGCAACTCTTTTCAGATGTTTCACAAGAGCATTTAGCGAGCGCTTCCGTGGCACAAACTCACCGTGCTGTTTTGTTAAATGGCGATGAAGTCGTACTGAAAATTCAGCGTCCGCACATTCAAGAGCAAATTACAGAAGACCTTGCTCTTCTGGTTCGTTTAGCCCGTCATTTTCCCAAACACCTATTGCCAATGGTGGATTTGCCAAATATTTTGCAACAGTTGCAAACCACTCTTTTGAACGAAATTGACTTTCGCAATGAAGCTAAGTACATGGATGAATTTGCCCGCTACAATCAAGATATTCCTTGTGTTGGCGTGCCAAAAGTCTATCCAGACTTTACCACTCCGCACTTGATTGTCGAGGAATATATTCCTGGCGTTCGTATCAATCAATATGCTATTTTACAAGAAGCCGGCTACGATTTGGCAGATATTGGTCAGAAACTCATGCTGAGCTTTATCAAGCAAGTCTTTAAAGACGGATTCTTTCATGGTGATCCACATCCGGGCAATCTTTTGATCTATGAAGGAAAGATTTATTTTATTGATTTTGGGATTATGGGGGAATTGGAAACGGGTTTTCGTGTGTCTCTAAACGACATGTTGTCTAGCTTTACGACACAGGACATTGACTCGATGACGCAGGCTATTTTAACCATTACGACGGCTAGTGAACCAATCAATAAATTGCAATTAGAGCAAGACGTTGAACGCATGCTAACCAAATACGGCAATTTAGAGTTAGGCTCCTTGTCTATTACAGATATGTTTGAGGATGTAGTAGCGATTTGTACGCGTCATCATTTGCAAGTACCGTCCCAGATGACGATCTTAGAAAAAGCAGCCTTGCAAATTGAGGGACTTTTCCGCGAGTTAGCTCCTAACATCAATCTGATGACTTTAGCCAAGCAATATTTCCTCGAAAATATGAAATCAGACATCTTGCACCAGACTTTGAGTTACGATTCTTTCTTAATCGAACTGCTCTACTTGCTGCGACATGGGAAAAGTATTCCAAGACGGCTTCATCAGCTAGTGGAGCAGATTGTGAATGGTCGCTTAGTCGTCAATCATGACTTAATTGACTACAATCAACGTTTTCGTCGTATCGAATCCGTAGCCAATCGTCTTGTACTAAGCCTTATCTTCCTAGCTTTATTACTGACAGGTGGAATTTTAACCCTCAATCCATATACGCTATTCTTAGCAAAATTTCTTTTTGTCTTAGCGACAATGGTATTGCTGTGGTTACTCTATCTCATCATTCGCTCCACAAGATGAGAAGACAAAAAAGAGCGCGACAAGTTGAATTTTTGAAAATCACAACTTATCTCGTTCCTACAATCTTAAAATAGCACATTAGAAATTAGACATTAGCATCTTGAAAGTTGAATTATCTTGTTTGAGGTTGAACAACAGTTCTCTGGTTTCAAAGCTCTTTGTCTACTAAATCAACTACAACTTGCGAAGCAAAGTACTTCTTCATTCATTTTTCAAGCTCGGAAGAGCTGTGGAGTGAGACTGTGAACTAAGAATTTTCAATATTAGTTCGGTCTCACTCCTTTTCTTTATCTTCCAAACTATTTGTAACGATTAGTTTGTCATTAGAAGAAGCTTGCTTGAAACGAACATAGTCCGTTAAAGGGAAATGAATCAAATTTAAAAAAGTCTCGGAAAACTGCTCAGGCGGTGTGGGTTCAGGTTGGGTAATCCAAATTTCAATAAAGATGAGAATACCTCCAACAAGAACCTGCGATGCCTTTTCTTTTGGAATGTTTAATTTTTGATAATCAATCGTAATGTGCTGCTCAATCCATTGACCATACGTATTTCTTAAAAAATCTCTCCAATAGGGATCTGCTGCTGTCTTAAAGAGACAACTGATTTGCCTTCGGTGGGTGTATAAGATAGGAATAACCACTTCTGCAAAAAAGACAAAAGGGTCAGGATAAACTTTCTTATCATAACCTTGAAAAATCAGTTGAAATTCAGCATCAAGCTCTTTATGAATATAATCTAGAATTTCATAATTTCCATTAAAATGGCGTTTGTAAATCGCTTGTCTTGAGATTCCTGCTTTTTGCGCAATTTCTGCTAAAGAAAAATGCGATTTCTGAGGATTTTCCATTGCAAGTTCAAAAAAAGCTTCTAAAATCTTCTCTCTTGTATTAAGTACCATCTTGCTCCCTCCTTATAAATATTCTAATTTAAAAAAAATATATAGTCTAGCAAAATCATCGGAAAAAGTTTACATTTTGTAAACAAATTTACAATAAAAAATGTGTATAAATATAAAAACAACATAACTAAACTGTATTTTGCCTTAGATTTAAAAAAACTGACTTAAAATCAGATACTATCGGCATCACAATAAAGCAGGGCTTCTTAATCTCTGCCAAGGATTTACCTCACTACAGAGATTGCAGATCCAGTAAAATATTTTTTAAATAACTTATCAAAAACTTTACAGACTGTCAAGAAATAGAGAGAGAATACAGGTCATTTTGATTGAAAGTGCTATAAAGGGGTTGGTATAATGGTTTTATTAGAAGTTTATACTTTTATGCAAAATTCTAAAAAACTATAGAAAGGAAATCGTAATGATTAAAAAAATGATGAATCTTGTTGGGGTAGCATTATTGCTGGCTTCGACAATCTTATCACCGGCTAGTGCTGTTGCTCAAACGCTGACGAATCAATCTTCAGCATTGACAACTCAGTCAGAGACGAAAAAAGGTTTGGAAAATTCGTCTAGAGAAGAAGAGACAGCTAAACAAACAACACCTTCTACTGACTCGACAGGCACAAATGACAGTTCTAACCAAGAGAAAAAGGCTGAAATGCCTGCTTCTGAAAATAAAACGGAAGCAAGTGCTGATTCGAGCCAAGTAAAAGAAGATACTGCTTCGAAGAAAACTGATAATGTGGAGGAAAAAAACGAAAGCAAACCAGGAGCACCCCCTGCCTTAACACCTAGAAGCGAAGGAAGCAAGTACGATCTTTCTAGCGCTGCAAATGCTAAAGAATGGAATGATGTTATCACAGAAATGTATGTGACAAACAAAGATGGAAACCCTATCCCAAAAAGGGTGTACAGATGTGGGAAACTTTCCAAGTGCATGTAAAATTTAGCCTTCCGAATAACACAGTTAATGAAGGCGACACCACAACTATTACGTTACCAGAAACTTTACGATTTCCAGAATGGACAGACTTTGAAGTTAAGGATTCAAAAGATAAAGTTGTTGCGCATGCAAAAATCAACCCCACAACTAAAACGATTACGTTGACCTATACAAAATATCCTTCTGAACATTCGGATGTTTTAGGAGAACTGTTCTTTTATGCAGCTGTTGACCATAATAAAGTTAAAATAGAAAAAGACATAGATCTTGATTTTAAAGTGGGTCATAAAACTAAGATTGGTGGAAAACTTCATTATCAAGGCCCTGGAAAGAAAATCGAAAGTATACTAGAAAAAAGTGCTTGGCAAGATGGAGCTAACAAATCTCTTCTTCAGTATGCTCTTGCTATCAATAGAAAAGGTATTGATTTAAAAGAAGTCAATGTTCAAGATAGGCTGGACGACGATGCTAAGGGGATTCAAATTGATCAGAGCAGTATCCGTATATATGAAGTAAGATGGTCCTGGAAAAATGGTGAGTGGAAACACGATAATGAGAAAGATGTTACAACTAACCACCAGATAAAAATGGATGATGATAAACGTGGCTTCCAAACTCACTTAGGAAATATTGGGACTAAAGGTTACTATATCAGATATCAAGTTAAAACTAACTATGAACCGGTGGGTGGAGAAGTTTTTAAAAATAAGGCAAAACTTTCTTCAAAAGATAAAATTTTGGAAGAAGTCAATATCTCTTTAGTATATCGAGCTGCTGGCGGATTTGCAGAAGGTTATGTTTACTCAATGAACTTGCATAAAGAAGACGAAAAAACAAAACAAGCTTTAGCTGGTGCAAAATTTAAAGTAACGCGTGACAGTAATAAGAAAGTCATTGGTGAGTATACAACAGATCCAAACGGTGATATTACAATTCCTAATCTGTTAAAAGACGATTATACGATTGAAGAAGTGGAAGCTCCAAAAGGATACCAAAAATCAACTGAAAAGATTCGTGTTAAGCCAACTGACTTTGGAACAGACAAAGCTTACAGAAAAACAATCACTAATAAGAAAGATGAAAAAGTTTCTGCTCAACTTCAGGTTGAGAAAGAACTGATTGGTCGCCAACTGAGAGATAAAGAATTCACGTTTGAATTGAAGAAACAGGGTGAACAAACTCCGATTCAAACAAAATCAACTGATGCTGACGGGAAAGTAACATTTGATGCTCTTGAATTTACCGAAGAAGGAACATATAACTATACTATTTCTGAAAAACGTGAAGACCATCCTGAAAAGGGAATCTACTATGATCCAAATGATATTCAAGTAACAGTAAAAGTCTCAAGGAATCAAGAAGGTAAGCTAACTACTGAAGTCACTTATAAAGGTAAGGATGACAAAGGTGGTTTAGAAGATAAAAAGAAATTCACCAATCATTATATTCCAGATAAAACAAAGGGAAATCTTTTGGTGAAGAAAGAATTAACCGGTCGTAAACTTCAAGCAGGTGAATTTGAGTTTGACCTAAAAGAGAATGGGCAAATTCTCCAAACTGTGAAAAATGATGCTGACGGAAAAGTTCAATTCAAAGATATTGAATATACTAAAGCAGGAACCTATGAGTATACCATTAGTGAAAAGGCTGGTGATGTTCCAGGAGTTGAATATGAACCGAATCTTATCTCGGCAACTGTAACTGTCAAAGATAAGGGAGGAAAACTTGAAGTTACAAAGGTCACTTATTCGAAAGCTGGTGAGGAGACTAAAAAACCAACTTTTGAGAATCGCTATGCTCCAGGAAAGACTTTCGCTCGATTAGAAGTGAACAAAGTTCTGACAGGTCGTCAGCTACAAAAAGACGAGTTTGAGTTTGAATTGACTGGTAAGGAAGATCATATTCACCAAACGAAGAAAAACACTGCAGCTGGGAAAGTCCAGTTTGATACAGTTGAATATACTAAAGCAGGTGAATACCATTACACTATTAAAGAAAAAACAATGGTATAGGTGGTATCACTTATGATTCGAAAGAAATAAAAGTTACTGTCAAAGTTACAGATGACGGCAAAGGAAAACTGAATTCTGAAATTTTCTATGAAAATGATGATCAAACTTTCAAGAACACATACTCAGCTACTAAAACAAATGTACAACTCTCCGTTAAGAAAGCATTGACTGGTCGCAAACTGAAAGCGCAAGAGTTTGAGTTTGAATTGAAGGAAGATGGTAAGCCAGATGTTCTTCAAACGGCTAAAAATGATGCTCAAGGAAAAGTTCAGTTCCAAGCTATTAACTACGACAAGGCAGGTGAGTACCACTACACCATTACAGAAAAAAATAATGGTTTGACAGGAGTTGCTTATGACTCGAGCAAAGTCAAAGTCACAGTTAAAGTAACGGATGATGGTAAAGGGAAGCTAAGTGCTTCCGTGACTTATGACGGTGGTAAAACGACCTTTAAGAATACGTTCACACCAAAAGAAATCACAGTGCCACTGCAGGTGACAAAAGCCTTAACGGGTCGCAATTTACAAGATGACGAGTTTGAGTTTGAATTGTACGATGGACAAAACAAGCTACTTCAAACAGTTAAAAATAAAGCGGATGGTACGATTCCTTTCACAGCTCTTAAGTTCACCAAAGCTGGTCTCTATAACTATCTTATCAAAGAAAAAGATGGTAAGATTCCAGGTGTTGACTATGATAAACAACCAATTAAGGTTACCATTCGTGTTCAACAGGAAGAGGATGGACAGTTGATTTACAATATCGTCTACCTCGATCTTGACGAGAGCGGTAAAAATCAAATTTCTAAACAAAGCTTTATAAATAAATACACTGCCAAAGGTACCGACGCTACTTTCTCTGTCACGAAGAAATTAACCGGACGTGCTTTGAAGGATGGCGAGTTTAGCTTCGAACTCAAAGAAGATGGCAAGGCAGATGTTCTTCAAACCAAGAAGAATGACAAAGCTGGTAAAGTTCAGTTTGACGCAATCAAGTACCAAACTGTAGGAACACACAAGTACACCATTACTGAGAAAAACACAGGCTTGGGTGGTGTGACTTACGACACCAAGACTATCAAGGTAACAGTTGGAGTAACCGATAACGGTAAAGGTCAGCTGGTTTCAAAAGTAACGTACGAAAACAACGACCAAACTTTCACCAATACATACTCTAGTCAAAAGGTTAGTGCACAATTAGGCGTGACCAAAGAACTGACAGGTCGTGCATTAAACGATCAAGAGTTTGAATTTGAATTAGTCGGATCTGATGACAACGTTCGTCAGACGAAGAAAAATGCAGCAGATGGTCGTGTCACTTTTGATGCGATTGACTATACAAAAGTTGGCACTTATCATTACACCATCAAAGAGAAAGACAATGGCTTAGGTGGTGTGACCTATGATAAGAAAGAAATCAAAGCGACTGTCAAAGTTACTGATGATGGCAATGGTCAGTTAGTTGCCCAAGTATCTTATGATACAGCTAATCCAACCTTCCGCAATACTTACCTTGCTAAGGAAACAACTGCAGCATTGGAAGCGAACAAAGTGCTAACGGGTCGCGAATTGAAAGAGAATGAATTTGCCTTTGACTTGATTGATCCAAACGGTAAAGTGGTGGATACCGTTAAGAATGCTAAAGATGGTAAGATTTCCTTCAAAGAGTTGACATTCAAAATAGCTGGAACTTATACTTATACCATTAAGGAACAAGCCGGTGCTTTAGGCGGTGTGAAATATGACACTAAAGTGGTTAAAGCAACGGTAACTGTAACCGATGATGGTCAAGGTCAATTACATGCAACAGTTGCTTATGAAAACAACCAAAACACCTTCACGAATACTTATTCAGCAGATAAAGCCACTGCAACTCTTTCTGCTAAGAAGCTATTAGAAGGTCGTAACCTCAAAGAAGGGGAATTTGAATTTGAACTGACTGGTACAGACGATCAAGTTCGCCAAACGAAGAAAAATGCCCAAGATGGTAGCGTCACTTTCGATACCCTTGAGTATACTAAGGTAGGCACTTATCATTACACGATCACCGAGAAGGATACAAAACTCGGTGGTGTGAAATATGACACTAAAGTGATCAAAGCGACAGTTACTGTTACAGACAATGGTCAAGGCCGCTTAGTAACAAAAGTTGCTTATGAAAAAGATGATCAGACCTTCAAGAACACTTATTCCGCTGCAAAAACAAACGCCCAACTCTCTGTTAAGAAAGCCTTGACAGGTCGTGCTTTGAAAGATGGCGAGTTTGAGTTTGAATTAAAAGGCCAAGATGATAAAGTTGCTCAAAGCAAGAAGAATGCCCAAGATGGTAACGTTACTTTCGATACGATTGAGTATACGAAAGCTGGCACTTACCACTACACGATCACCGAGAAGGATACAAAACTTCAAGGAATCACTTATGATAAGAAACTGATTAAGGTTACAGTTGAAGTGACAGACGATGGCAATGGTCAGTTGCACGCTAAAGTAAGCTACGATAAGGACGTGAAGACATTTGAAAATCGCTATACTCCACCGAAGAAGGGCTTACCTAAGACAGGTACTGTCATTCATATGTTAGCTATTTTCATTGGACTCATTGTTTTGGCTGGTGCAGTTTATCTTATTAAGAAAAAATCTTGATAGAATTAAGCTTGTAGGAAAAATATAAGTCTAAAATTGGAAATCTAGTGAGAATTCTCTCAAGAAATGGAGTCTCTCTTTAGATTTCCTTTTTGATGTTTAGGGGAGGAAATGGTGTGAGAAGCAATGGAAGAATTGAAGTCATTTTCGTGAAAAATAGAAAACAAAAGAAATTATATGAAGGCTTGAGGTGATTCTCGGGCTTTTCTTATGAAAAAGGCGCTGAAATTTTCACTTGACTCTTATTTTCTTTATGATATACTTAACTAGTAAAGAATTAACTGGTTAATCAGAAAAGGAGAAAAATGAGTCAGCTAGCATATGAAATTGATCGTTTTTTAAATGAAATCATTTTAAAATCCGAGAATCAACATGAGATTTTGATTGGATCTTGCACGAGTGGTATGCCATTGACCAATACTCAAGAGCATATTTTGATGTTGTTGTCTGAGGAATCTTTGACAAATTCAGAGTTAGCGAAGCGCTTGAATATCAGTCAGGCAGCGGTGACAAAAGCTATCAAGTCGTTGATTAAGCAAGAAATGTTGGAACCTTTTAAAGATGTGAAAGATGCGCGTGTTATTTTTTATCGGTTGACAGAATTAGCGAAGCCAGTTGCCGCGGAGCATCATCATCATCATCAGCATACATTGGAAATTTACGAAAAAATCGCCAATCAATACACTCCTAATGAGCAAGCTACCATTCAAAAATTCTTGGAAACCTTAGTAGGAGAAATCGGAAAATGAGATATATCACGGTTGAAGATTTGTCCTTCTATTATGATAAGGAGCCTGTGTTGGAGCATATTAACTATTATGTGGATAGTGGTGAGTTTGTGACTTTGACAGGTGAAAATGGAGCAGCAAAAACGACCTTGATCAAGGCTAGTCTTGGTATTTTGCAGCCTCGATTTGGTAAGGTGACGATTTCTAAGACGAATACAGCTGGCAAGAAGTTGCGGATTGCTTATTTGCCGCAGCAAATTGCTAGTTTTAATGCGGGTTTTCCCAGTACTGTTTATGAATTTGTTAAATCGGGGCGGTATCCACGTAAAGGCTGGTTTCGTCGTTTGAATGCGCATGATGAAGAACATATCAAGGTCAGTCTGGACGCCGTTGGCATGTGGGAACATCGAGACAAGCGGATTGGCTCGCTTTCGGGTGGGCAAAAACAACGGGCAGTCATTGCGCGCATGTTTGCTTCGGATCCGGATATTTTTGTCTTGGATGAGCCGACAACGGGGATGGATGCTGGCAGCAAGGATGAATTTTATGATTTGATGCACCATAGTGCACATCGGCATGGCAAGGCTGTGCTAATGATTACGCATGATCCAGAGGAAGTCCGAAAATATGCGGACCGCAATATTCATTTGGTGCGAAATCAAGATTCGCCATGGCGGTGCTTCAATGTTCACGAAAGTGACAAGGAGGAGGTGAGCCATGTTTAATTTATTAGCTTACGACTTTATGCAGCGGGCTTTTCTGGCCGTAATTGCCATGAGTCTGTTCTCGCCTGTGTTAGGAACTTTTTTAATTTTGCGGCGTCAGAGTTTGATGAGTGATACGCTCAGCCACGTGTCGCTTTCGGGGGTTGCTTTTGGCTTGGTGTTAGGTATTTCGCCTACGATTTCAACTGTCATTATTGTGATTATTGCGGCAGTCTTCTTAGAATACTTGCGGACGATCTACAAGGATTTCATGGAAATCGGAACAGCAATTCTGATGTCAACAGGACTTGCCATTGCTCTGATTGTTATGAGTAGGGGCAAGAGTTCCAGTTCTATGAGTTTGGATCAGTATTTATTTGGCTCTATTGTCACGATTAGTACGGAGCAGGTGATTTCACTCTTTATCATTGCGGCAATCGTGCTGGCATTAACCTTCCTCTTCATTCGACCAATGTATATTTTGACCTTTGATGAGGATACAGCTTTTGTGGACGGTTTGCCTGTGCGCACCATGTCCATTCTGTTTAACATTGTGACAGGTGTTGCCATTGCCCTCATGATTCCAGCGGCAGGTGCGTTGCTGGTATCGACTATTATGGTGTTGCCAGCCAGTATTGCTTTGCGGCTTGGCAAGAATTTTAAATCCGTTATCTTGTTGGCAAATATTATCGGCTTCTTAGGCATGATTGCTGGATTGTATATTTCATATTATGCAGAAACGCCAGCCAGTGCAAGTATTACCATTATTTTTGTCGGCGTATTTTTACTAGTAAATTTATTGAAAAAATTTATCAAATAGGAGTAAGAAATGAAGAAAATTGGTCTATTAGTAGCAAGTTTACTGAGCATCTTTTTAGTGGCTTGTTCCAATCAAAAAAGTGCAAATGGGAAATTAAATGTTGTCACAACATTTTACCCAGTTTATGAATTTACCAAGCAAGTGGCAGGCGATACTGCTAATGTTAAGTTGCTAATCGGTGCAGGGACAGAACCACATGAATATGAACCTTCTGCTAAGGCAGTTGCAACGATTCAAGATGCAGATACTTTCGTTTATGAAAATGAAAACATGGAAACTTGGGTGCCAAAATTGCTTAAAACCTTGAAAAAAGGTAAAGTGAATGTGGTGAAGGCGACTGGGAAGATGTTGCTACTTCCTGGTACAGAAGAGGAAGGAGATCATGATCATGGTAAAGAAGGACATCATCATGAATACGATCCTCATGTATGGTTGTCACCAAAACGTGCTATTAAAATGGTGGAAAACATTCGCGACAGCTTAAGCAAGAGTTATCCTGATAAGAAAGCGACTTTCCAAAAGAACGCAGCAGCCTACATTAAGAAATTAGAAACTCTGGATAAAGAATATACAACTGGTTTAGTAAATGCAAAACAAAAAAGTTTTGTAACGCAACATGCTGCTTTTCGATATCTTGCATTGGATTATGGTTTGAAACAAGTTCCTATTTCAGGGCTTTCACCAGATAGTGAGCCTTCAGCAGCGCGTTTGGCTGAATTGACAAAATATATTAAGAAAAACAATATTAAGTATATCTATTTTGAAGAAAATGCTTCTCAAGCATTGGCTTCTACATTGGCAAAAGAAACAGGTGTGAAGTTAGATGTCCTTAATCCGCTTGAAAGTTTGACTGAAAAGCAAACAAAAGATGGAGCAGATTACATTTCCATCATGCAATCAAACTTGAAAGCCTTGAAGAAGACAACTGACCAAGAGGGCGCTGAAATTTCTGCTGAAAAAGAAGAAAATACGAAGACCGTTCAAAACGGTTACTTTGAAGATAGTGTTGTTAAAGATCGTACTTTGTCTGATTACGCTGGTCAATGGCAATCTGTCTATCCATATTTGCAAGACGGAACTTTAGACCAAGTCTTTGATTACAAAGCAAAATTAAGTGGTAAGATGACAGCTGCTGAGTACAAGGCTTATTACGAAAAAGGCTACAAGACAGATGTGTCTCATATCAATATCACAGATAAGACTATGGAATTTGTAGTCAACGGACAAAAGAAGAAATATACTTACAAATATGTCGGCAAACACACTTTGACGTATTCGAAAGGTAATCGTGGCGTGCGCTTCATGTTTGAAGCGACAGACCCTGACGCAGGTAAGTATAAATATGTTCAATTTAGCGACCATAATATCGCCCCAACGAAAGCAGCACACTTCCACATTTTCTACGGTGGTGAAAGCCAAGAATCCCTCTTTAACGAATTGGAAAATTGGCCAACTTACTATCCAACGAAATTAAGCGGACAAGAAATCGCCCAAGAAATGCTTGCGCATTGATAAAGACACAATTTCTATACAGAAAGAGAAAAATCGAGTTGAGTAAATCTTCTCGATTTTTTTGCTTGACAAATTCTGATTACAGATGTAAACTATAAAAGAATTGAAAATTACAACTGTAATCAGAGAAGAGATGAAACAAAATGGAACAACAAAATATCAGTCAGGCAGAATGGCAAGTTATGCGTGTTTTGTGGGCGTATCCTCATAGCAGAAGTACTGAGGTGGTGGAGCGTTTAGAAGCTGATTTCGATTGGAAACCGGCTACTGTCAAAACCTTGCTGAATCGCCTGAAGACCAAAGAGTTTATTTCAATGGAAAAGATTGAGGGCAAGTTTTACTATGATGCTCTGATCTTAGAAGATGAGCATTTGGAAAATAGTTGGCGGACCTTACTTGACAATATGTGCAATACTAAGCATGGTGATTTAGTGATTTCAATACTAGAAAGCAATCAATTCAGTCAAACGGATTTGTCCCGAATCTTGGATGTTGTAAAAGAAAAGCAAGTTCAAGCACCGAAGACGATTCAGTGCAATTGTCCACCAGGTCAGTGTACTTGTGGCGCGCATTGTCAAGATGAAACGAATCAATCTAAAATGGCGGAGTAAGAAATGGAAAAAGACAAAAAAGAGTATAAATTATTCGGCATGACCTGTGCAGCTTGCGCGATGACCATTGAAATGGCAGTCAAGGAACTTCCAACGGTTGAGGAAGCTACGGTGAACTTGGCGACGGAAAAATTGACAGTTTTTCCAAAAGAAGGATTTGCAAGCGAGCAAGTCTTAGAGGCTGTGAAAGAAGCAGGTTACCAAGCGGTAGAAAAAGGGGAACAAAAGCAGTCGGATTATGCAAAACAGGCTGCAGAGAAAGAAGAAACCGTGCGCAAAATGGCGCGTCAGATTTGGTTTGCGGCAGGAGCGACCGTGCCACTCCTCTATATTTCAATGGGGAGCATGATTGGCTTGCCGTTACCCTCCTTTTTAGATCACATGACGCATCCCATTGCCTTTGTATTGGCGCAATTTTTCCTTACTTTGCCAGCGATTTGGGTTGGTCGCGGTTTTTATGTACGTGGTTTTCGGAATTTGGCAAAACGGCATCCGAACATGGATAGTTTGATTGCTGTAGGAACGAGTGCAGCCTTTCTGTATAGTTTGTACTCAGTCGTTCAAGTTTTACTGGGGCATCATACTTTTGTACACCAGTTGTATTTTGAATCAGTTGGTGTGATTATCACTCTTGTTTTACTGGGGAAATATCTGGAAGCCAATGCCAAGGGTCGAACCTCACAAGCGATTCAAAGTTTGATGAGTTTAGTACCCGACCAAGCGACCGTTATTCGCTATGGCGAAGTCGTAACAATTGATACAGAAGACATCAAGGTTAGAGATATTGTGCGGATTAAACCGGGAGAACGTATGCCAGTAGACGGTGTGGTTATCTCTGGACAAACCTATGTGGATGAGTCTATGATGACAGGTGAAAGTGTTCCTGTTGAAAAAAACATCGGAGATGTGATTACCAGTGCCACTATGAATCAAACGGGTTCTATTGACTATGAAGCAACTAAAGTCGGTTCGGACACAACCTTAGCTCAGATTGTTCATTTAGTAGAGGAAGCACAAGGCTCGAAAGCGCCTATTGCGGCTATGGCAGATAAAATCTCGCTCTACTTTGTACCAATTGTCTTGGGCTTGGCAGTTTTAGCAGCTCTGTTGTGGTACTTTCTGGCAGGAGAAAGCCTGCAATTCTCACTTTCTATCTTTATTGCGGTATTGGTTATCGCTTGTCCCTGCGCGCTTGGGCTAGCTACTCCGACGGCTATTATGGTAGGTACAGGAAAGGGTGCTGAAAATGGCGTCTTGATTAAGTCGGGACAGGCTCTTGAAGCGGCTCATTTGGTAGAAGTTGTCGTTCTGGATAAGACAGGTACGATTACCGAAGGGAAACCAAGTTTGACGGATGTGTTGACTTTTGGTGATGTCACACGGGAGGAATTGCTACATTTGCTTGCAAGTAGTGAGCAACATTCAGAACATCCATTGGCGGTAGCAATTTTAGAAGCCGCTCAAGATGAAGTCGTATCTTTGGCACCGGTAACGGATTTCCAAGCAATCTCAGGTAAAGGGATTATAGCTCAAGTAAAAGCTCAAGAAATTTTAATCGGGAATGAAAGCTTGATGAGACAATACCAAGTCGAGCTCGGAGAACATATCTCTGACTTGATTTCCTTATCTCATCAAGGAAAGACGGCCATGTTTGTCGCTTTGGATAGACAATTGGTGGGGCTGGTAGCAGTTGCTGATCCAATCAAAAAAAATAGCCGTGAAGCTATTGCTGAATTGCAAAAAATGGGCTTAGAAGTTGTGATGTTGACAGGGGACCGTGAGGAAACAGCTCAAGCTATCGCAAGAGAAGCTGGTGTCGATCAAGTGATTGCAGGAGTATTTCCAGACGGCAAAGCAGATGTCGTCAAGGATTTGCAAGTGCAGGGGGAAAAGGTTGCCATGGTGGGTGATGGAATCAATGATGCACCTGCTCTGGTGCAAGCTGAAGTCGGGATTGCTATTGGTTCTGGAACGGATGTGGCTATTGACTCGGCCGACATTGTTTTGATGCACAGCGACCTTTTAGATGTGGTGACAGCCATTCGCCTCAGTCAGGCTACGATTAAAAATATCAAAGAAAATCTTTTCTGGGCTTTTGCCTACAATACCTTAGGAATACCAATCGCAATGGGTCTTTTATATGTATTTGGCGGTCCGCTGCTCAATCCTATGCTAGCCGGTCTTGCCATGAGCTTTAGCTCGGTTTCTGTCGTCACCAATGCGCTACGTTTGCGGCGCTTTAAAATCAAATCATAAAAGGAGTTCATCATGAAACAAATTGTTACTTTAGAAAATATATCTTGCCAAAATTGCGTGAAGCATGTCACCGAGCACTTCCTAAAATTGGAAGGTGTATCGGACGTTCAAATTGATTTAGATACAAAGGTTGCGACTGTAACCACCAATCATGCATACAGTGCAGAAGATTATCAAGCTGCTCTGGCTAAAACGATTTATAAAGTTGTTAATGTTGCATAAAAAATGAGGCTGGGCAAAAAGTGTCCCAGCTTCTATTAGAATTAGTAATAAACGAATAACGCAGCTTCAACAATTCAGTGAATTGTTGAAGGCGGGAAATCAGCCTTGCACAGCAAGCCACTATGATTGCTCAAAGCACTGCTTTGAGGTGGCAGATAAAACTTGCGAAGCAAGTATCCAAGCTGTTCGCTTTTCCAGCTAGGAAGAGCACATAATTACCCTTGCGGGGGTGGGACCACGAACTAAAAATCGAAAATTTTTAGTTCTGTTCCACTCCCATTATTTTTTAAATCAATCCTTTCTCAAAGCTTTGAGAGCTGACTTCAACACTAATTTTTTCAAGCGTAAAAGGATGTGTGAAAGTTAAACGATGAGCATGAAGCATGAGACGCTTTGCTTTTTGCGGATTGTACAATGGATCGCCGATAATGGGGTATCCATGATGAGCAAGGTGTACACGGATTTGATGAGTTCGCCCAGTTTTAAGTTGACAGCTGACGAGCGTCTTGTTTTCAAATTCTTTTAGCTTTGAGATATGGGTCTCAGCGTATTGACCATTTTTGTTATCCACTAGCCGTTTTCGCCGATCGTGACGGTCACGCCCGATTTTATCTGTATAGATTTGACGTTTTTTGGGAAATGCTCCTTGTACCAAAGCCCAATATTCGCGCGAAATTTCCTTGTTTTCTAGCAATCGATTTAAAATTGGCAAGATAAAAGGATTCTTCGCAAAAAGAACAGCTCCGCTTGTTTCCTTGTCTAAGCGATGAACGACATAGCAAGTATTTCCAACATAAGCAGAGACATGATTTAAAAGTGCCAGCTCCGTTGGTTCATTGGCATGTGTTTTCATACCTTCGGGTTTGTTGACGATGGTGATGTGTTCATCTTGGTATAGTTCTTCCACCAGGCTAGCATTTCCCATGAGAATGGATTTCTGTGGATAATCTTCTTCGTCAAAAATCAACGTAATTTCGTCATGTGGATGGACAATACTCTGCCAATTGATTGATTCATGGTTGACGAAGACGTGTTTTTTAATGCGTAGAAAATGGCGAATCTTTCGTGGAATCAAAAAATGTTCTTCCAGCAGCTCTTTGACTGTCATTTCTGGTAAACCTTGTGGAATCGTAATCGTAAATTGCATATAGTTATTGTAACAAAATAGCCGATGATTGAAAATAAGCAGCTCGAGATTAAATAATTTCTTAAAGTTTTCTAAACTAAACGCTTGATAAGAGGTCCTTTCTTGTCTGGATATGGAGAAGGTGATAGAATAGGGATATGAAAAAATTAAGTGAGTTATTTGAAATAGTAGTGAATCATTTTAAAAAGGAAAGTCCTGAGCGCAAGCATCAAGAGGTGACAGAGGTTGAAGAATCTGAGCCGCATTTGAGCCAATCTGGGAAAAGTCGGAAAAAGCCGATTTCTCAACACCCATTTCGTCGATTTTGGCGTCGCTATCACCTGACGAAGATTGTTTTGATTCTGGGACTTGGTTTTGGTTTGGTGACAGGAGGTTATCTCTTTTATGTTGCCAAATCCACTAATGTGAATGATTTGCAGAATGCTTTGAAAGCAACGACATCTATTTATGATAAGGACGGCAAAAAAGCTGGAAGTTTGTCAGGGCAAAAGGGAACTTACGTAGAATTGTCCCAGATTAGCCCGAACTTACAACATGCCGTCATTGCGACAGAAGACCGTTCTTTTTATAAAAATAGTGGGATTA
>ERZ773038.134-NODE-134-length-50821-cov-87.870642_pt1 | contig 50821 bp, 35 predicted proteins | sample MGYA00511665_ERZ773038 | MGnify/ENA primary metagenome ERZ773038 (study PRJEB29015, sample SAMEA2737966) | human oral metagenome | biome: human oral; feature: human-associated habitat; material: dental | place: China | collected 2028 ... | reverse complement strand
CCATCCACCGCGGCGCCCAGGGCGTGGGCCTGTGCCGCACCGAGCACATGTTCCTCGGCGAGCGCAAGCAGTTCGTCCAGAACCTCATTCTGGCCGAGTCCGATGACGAGCGCGAGAAGGCTCTGGCGGCCCTGCTGCCCTTGCAGAAGGGCGACTTCGTGCAGATGTTCGAGACGATGAACGGCAAGCCCATGACGGTGCGCCTCATCGACCCCCCGCTGCACGAGTTCCTTCCGGATCTGACCGAGCTGAGCGTCAAGGTGGCTGTGGACAGCGAGCGCGGTGAGCTCGATCCCGCCGACGAGGAGCTCCTGGCCGTGGTGCGCAAGAGCCACGAGTCCAACCCGATGCTGGGTCTGCGCGGTGTGCGCCTCCTGCTGACCATGCCGGGCCTGATCGAGCTGCAGGTGCGCGCCATCGCGGAGGCCGCCGTCGAGCGGCTGCGCTCCGGGGGCGACCCGCATCCGGAGATCATGATTCCGCTGATCGGATCGGTCCGTGAGCTGCAGATCGCCCGCGATCGCGCTGAGAAGGTGCTCGCCACGGTGTCGGCCGAGTCCGGCTACGAGCTGAACTTCCCGATCGGCTGCATGATCGAGCTGCCCCGCGCCGCAGTCACGGCCGCCCACGTGGCCGAGGAGGCGGACTTCTTCTCCTTCGGCACCAACGACCTGACCCAGACCACGTGGGGCTTCTCCCGGGACGACGTCGAGTCCTCCTTCGTGGGGCGCTACATCACCCAGGGCATCTTCGGCACCTCGCCGTTCGAGTCCATCGACATCGATGGCGTGGGCGGCATGGTGCGTCTTGGTGTTGAGGGCGGGCGCGAGACCAAGCCTGGCATGAAGATGGGCGTGTGCGGGGAGCATGGCGGCGACCCGGAGTCCATCCTCTTCTTCCACAAGGCGGGGCTGGACTACGTGTCTTGTTCGCCGTTCCGCGTTCCGGTCGCCCGGCTGGAGGCCGGTCGTGCGGCGGTGCTCTCGCCGGTTGAGTGAGAGTGAGCTTGAGTGAGCCGGTGGCCGGCAGGCGTCGGTAGGCGACTGAGCAACTGACCAACCGACCAGAGGCCCGGGCGGGTGCTGTTGAAGCTCCGCCCGGGCCTCACGTCGTCGAGATCGGTCTGAGGAACCGATCTCGGTGCGGAACTGGACCGATCTCGGCACGGAGTACGACCGATCTCGCGGCGGAAACGGACCGATCTCGGCGCGGAGTGCGACCGATTTCGATGCGGAAGTGGACCGATCTCGCGGCGGAAGTGGACCGATCTCGACGAGAAGGGGAGGGCGGCCGTGCGGCAGGATGTGCTCATGAGTCCCGCCTCCTTCGGGCCCGACGCCCTGCGCGCGCTCGTCGACACCTTGCGCTCGCGCATCGAGACCGTGGTCGTCGGCAAGCCGAAAGCGGTTAACGCCACCATCGCCACCTTCCTCGCCGGCGGGCACCTCCTCATCGAGGACGTGCCCGGAGTCGGCAAGACGACTCTCGCGCTGAGCCTGGCCCGCTGCCTGGACCTGTCCGCCTCCCGCATCCAGTTCACCGCGGACCTCATGCCCACCGACGTCACCGGACTGTCCATCTACGACCAGTCCACCCGGGAGTTCCAGTTCCATCCGGGTCCGGTCTTCGCCGGAATCGTCATCGCCGACGAGATCAACCGCGCCACCCCGCGCACCCAGTCCGCACTCCTGGAGGCCATGGGGGAGGGCCGAGTCAGCGTGGAGGGGCGCACCCTCGATCTGCCCGACCCCTTCATGGTGGTCGCCACCCAGAATCCCCTCGACATGGAGGGCACCTTTCGCCTGCCCGAGGCCCAGCGCGACCGCTTCATGACCCGTCTGTCCATCGGCTACCCCGATTCGAAGGCGGAGTCCGCCATGCTCCTGGCTCGCTCGGGCGCTGATCCGGTCGATTCGCTTGTGCCGGTTGCCGTTGCCGACGACGTCATCCGCGCGCGCAGAACCGTGGCCGGCCTGTATGTCGATCCCGCCGTCGCCGCCTATGTCGTCGCCCTCGTCTCAGCCACGCGCACCGACCCGAATCTGGCCCTGGGGGCGAGCCCGCGCGCCGGACTGCATCTGCTCGCCATGGCCCGGGCCCGTGCGGCTATGGCGGGCCGCGCCTACGTCTCTCCCGACGACGTCGCCCGGGCCGCTCCGAGAGCCCTGACCCATCGACTCGTGCCCGCGGGTCGTCAAGCCTCGGACGCCTCCGCCTCCAAGGCCGCAGCGCGCGCCCTGGCCCGTCACATCAAGTCCATCCCGGTGCCCGGAAGTTAGCCGGCGTGAGAACCACGACGACAACGGCTCCTCGCGGACGCCCGGAGGCTCGTCGCGTCCCGTTCCGGAGCGGGGCGATGCGGAGGTTCCGCTTGCCGTGGATCGCCCCGACCGCGCACGGGGGATGGCTCCTCGTCATCGTCGCGGCGCTGATCGCGGGCGGCCGCTATCTGGGCCTTCACCTCGTGCGCGATGCCGGACTCCTGCTGGCCTGCGTATCGGCGGCGGCCCTGGCGGCGGCCCTCCTCAAGGTGGCGATCCGCATCGCGACGTTCGTTCGCAGCCGCCCGCGGCTGGTCGGCCCCACACGGGTCCGGGTCGGTGAGACCGCCCGTTGGATCCTCGCCGCCGGCCGTACGGGCCGCTACTATCCCGCCTGGGTTCTGTGGCGCACTCCGGAGAGTCGTGAACTGCAGATCCTCGTCGAAGGGCGCAGCGATCTGCTGTTCGCGCCGTCGCAGCGCGGCCCGTGTCGTCTGAGGGCGGGCAGTCTCCTGTTCACCGACCCGCTCGGCCTGTGGCGGGCGCACGTACCGCTGAGAGCGGAGCTGGAGGCGCTCGCCCTTCCGCGACCCGTGATGGTGGGCGATCTGCCGATGGGCGGCGCGGTCTCCGCGGACCGCCTGCGCGCCGACCGCGGTGACGATCTCGCAGGATTGCGAGACTACCGGCGCGGTGACCACCTCTCTTCGGTGCACTGGCGTCAGTCCGCCCGCCTCGACCGCCTCGTCGTCGTCGATGCCGAGCGACCCGCCCGCGTACGGCGCACCGTCCTGCTCGATACCCGTGCGGGCTCGTACGACACGGCCCCGGCGGCCCCGGGGACACCGGGGGCACAGCCCGTGCGGCGGTCGGGGCGGGCGGAGGCCGGCGCCTTCGAGACGGCCGTCAGTCTTGCCGCCGGTGTGCTGGGGGCGTGGGAGTCCACCGGTGCGGATCTGCGCCTGGTGATGGGCCGACGGGTGCTTGAGGCGGACGCCGGAGGGCACGAGGGGATCATGCCCCTGCTGGAGGCCCTGGCGCTGGTGGGCCTGACGGCGGAGTTCGAGAGGGCCGGATCCGAGGAGCCCGGATCGCCGGACGGCGATCCGCCCGATGTGGTGATCACCGGAGCCGCTGCGCTGGCCGGACTCGGACGGGAACTGGCCGCGCCGCGGGCGACGGGCGATCTGCTCGTCGTCGGGTCGGCTGCGGATGCGCGGGCCGGCGCTGCGCTCGGAGCGTGGGGGATGCGCGCCGTCCCCGTGGGCGCCGAGCGCCTCGGGGATGCCGCTGCCGTCCGGGGTGATGTGGCGTGACCAGTCTCGCGCCCACGGGCCTCGACCCCCTCGATCCTCCCGGATGGACGGGCGCGCGCATGTCGCCGCCGTCCGATCCCGTCCGCTGGCAGCCGCTCCTGGCCGCTGTCCTCATCGTCGTCCTCTGGGCGAATGGTCTGTGCGCCCTGGGTGCGGTCCTGGTCCCCGGCGCCTGGATCGCTCAGAGCACGCTGATCGCAGCCCTGACTCTGGTGCCGGCCGGGGCGATGCGCACCATCTGGCCCCATCGCCTTATGAGCGCCGTCGTCGTGGGGCTGGTCGTCGGCTTCATCCCCACCGTGCTGGTGCTCCGCTCCACGACGGGACTGGCGCCCTGGTACACGGCCCCCGTCACGCAGTTCGGGGAGGCGGCCGCCGCCGTCCGCCAGGGCGTCGCACCGCTGGAGGTCACGCCGGCGATGGCCGCCGTAGTGGCGCTGACCGGCCTCCTGCTCGCCTGGGCCTGCGTTCTCATGAGCGCGGGAAGCGGGGACGTGACCGGGTCCAGCGGGTTCGTACCGGCCGGCGCTCTCCTGATCCCCGGCCTCGTGTCGGGACAGTCCCCGCCCGCGAGGTCGGTTCTCGTGGCGGCGGTGTGCCTGGTCCTGCTCGTGGGCTCCACCGCGCCTGCCGTGGGCCAGTACGCGGTTCTGCCGCGCAGAACCCGCCTGTGCCGGGCCGTTGCGCGCGCCGGCGCTCGCGCCTGCGTACTCGCCACCGCGTTGTGCCTGGCGGCGAGCGCGCTGTGGCTCGCCCCGACCCTTCCCGACCGCTTGCGCCAGCCGCCGGGACGGCCCGCCGCCGATACCCCCGACACCAGCCTCGCTCTGAATCGGGATCTCGTGCGCGGTTCGGCGGCCACCGCCTTCGACTACGACGACACCGGCTTTCCGGAGAATACGAGTCTGCGCTTCACCCTCGCCGTCGTCCGCGATCTCGATGGATCGGACTGGGAGCCCCTGGCGACGACCGAGGGCGTCACCGCGCTCTCGGATCCGCCGACGTCGTCCGGTCCGAATGCCCTGACCGCGGGCGGAGCCGTGAAGGCGGCGGCCGGCGTCGATGCCGATGCCCCTGATAGTGCTGATAGTGCTGCCTCCCACGAGTCGCTTCCCCGGGTGCGTGTGCATGTTCGCGCCCTGTCCAGTCGTCGGCTGCCCCTGCTGCAGGCGACCGCCCGGGTGGAGTCCGCGGCGGAGAGCGCCGGTGATGGGGCGTCAGAGTCTGCCACCGCCGTCGAGCAGCCGCTGAGCCCGACGGACTGGCAATGGGTCGTCGGGACGAGTACGGCGATCTCCTCCGGCGCCGAGACTCGGCCCGGCACCTCCTTCACCGCCTACGGCTGGTCCGCCGTCGCCGATGCGACCGGTCGCCCGCAGCTGGCCCCGCCGGTGGCTCCGGCCACTCCCTCCGCCGAGCTGCTCGCCCCCTATGTCGCGGTGCCCGAGCAGGACCGGGCTGTTCAGGACGCCGCGACCGAGGCGATCGAGACGGCGGGCGCGGCCGGCGCCGACGACGCCACTCGGGCCGCCGCCCTGGCCGCATGGTTCCATGGCAACGGCTTCGTCTACGACGAGTCCGCTCCGGGGAGCTTCGACGGGGCCGATGGCGGTAACGGCGCGTCGAGCGCTGCCGCGTCCGAGGGGCCGACGGCGACGGTGAGCGCCTTCCTGACCGAGCGCCGCGGCTACTGCATCCACTACGCCGCCGCCTTCACGCTCATGGCCCGCAGTCTCGGCATCCCCACGCGCATCGCCATCGGCTACGCCTCGCAGGCGGCGGGGGGCGACGCCGATGCTGATGCAACGGACGCGGCCGCGAGGACCTTCGTGTCTGGCCAGGATCTGCACGCCTGGCCCGAGGTCTGGATCGACGACGTCGGCTGGGTGGCCTTCGAGCCGACGCCCGGGGGAGCCGGAGCGCGCGCGGACGCGGCCCCCGCCCCGTCGGACTCCTCGTCTTCCGCCTCCCCGACGGCTCCCACCGGGAGCCGGACGGATGCCGCCCCCTCGGCCCCGGCGTCGTCGGGAGCGCCGGGAGCACCGGGAGTCCCGAATGGGCAGGCCGGTTCCGCCGAGGAGTCCGGGCTGCGCCCGGTGCCGCTGCTCCTCGCCCTGATCGCGGCGGGCGCGCTCGTCCTGGCCCTGCCCGGCGCACTGCGATGGCGGCACCGCCGTCGTCGCCGCCGGCTGGTGGCCGTCGGGGGTGCGCCGGCCGGCGCCGCCTGGGAGGAGGTCATGGCCACCGCCGTGGATCTGGGTCTGCTGGGGCGCCCAGGCGGGGCGCCGCCGATCGACGAGGCGGCAGACGGTCCGACCGGTTCCCTCGGCATGCGGCCCCGGGCGCGGACGCCGGAGGCGATCGCCGAGTACCTGTGCGGCTTCATCGCCGACAGTGGAGCAGGTGGAGTCGGTGAGGCCGGCGCGGTTGATGGAGCCGGTGAGGCCGGTGGAGCCGTTCCGCAGACGCAGGAGAGCGGCGGCAGCGGGCGGCAGTCGCATCGTTCGCCGGAGGCGGTCGGGGCGCTGGGGACCCTCGCAGCACAGGTTGTCGCCGAACGCTTCTCGCTCAGCGCGGAACTCCCGGGACAGATGGGGAGAGAGTGTCGCATGGGGTATGTGAATCCTAGTTCTCCCAACGAACGCGTCCATGACCTCGACCTGATTCGGGTGGCGCTCATCACATCTGCGTCTCGTCGTCGGCGCCTTATAGCACTCCTCGCGCCGAAGTCCGTGATGCCGCACCGGTGGCGGTCGTGAGAGGATGACAAGCGGACGGCGCCACCTCTTCGGGAGTCGCCGTGAGGACCGAGATGATCCAGAAAGGCACGTCATGGCGCTGTTCGAGCTCTCCGGTACCCGACTTGAGGCCGCGGTCTTGGGTGAGCCCGCCGAGGCCCCTCAACGCCAGACGGTGCTGGGGGCCGTGCGCAGTCAGCTCGTCGATGTCCTGCGGCGTCCCGTCTTCCCCGTCGCGTGGGAGCGCGAGGGCGAGACCGATGTGCTCACCGCCCTGGACGCCTCCAGTCAGGTCATGTGCATCGAGCTGCTCGACAGCCTCGACGCCGATGCGCTCGTCGCGGCAATGGCGCGCACCGCAGTGGCGGCGCAGAGCGGGTGGTCGGAGCTCGCCTCGCGCTATCCGGGCGGGAGCGCGGCCTTCCGGGACGACTGGGACGAGTTTCGCGAGGCGGTTCCGATCAACGCCGGGCAGGGCCCGCGGCTGACGCTCATCGCCCTGGGCGTGCACGAGGAGGTTCGGGCCGCCCTCGCCATGCTGCTGTGCTCCGGCATTGAGGTTCAGGAGGCGCAGGTTCGCACTGCCCCCGACGGGCGCCTCCTGGTCGGGTTGGAGCCGGTGCGTCATGACGTCCTGGGAGGCTCCAGCGCGGTCCTCGTGGCCAGGGCGTCGCGCGCGGCTCTCGGCGGGGCGGACGAGGGTCGGGATGGTCGCAACAGCCAGGACGGCGGGGACGGCCAGGACGGTCAGGACGATCAGGGCGGCCGGGACGGTGAGGAGGAGAACAAGCCCGCTCCCACCATTCCGGTGCCGAACGTCAGGCGGGGGAATCGGGCCTCTCGGGCGGTGAAGAAGGAGCACGCGGCCGTGCCGCCGGGCGGGCGCGTCGAGGCGACCGGGCATGTCGAGGCGGCCCGCGTGCGCGCTGCGGGAGTACGCGCCGGACGGTCGCGGGCCCCCCGGGGCGGTCCCGCCGGCCCCGCTGCCGCCGTCGTCTCCGCCGCCACGGCGATCGTCGAGTCGGGCCCCGTTGAGACGGTTGCGACGGCAGCAGTGCCCAACGACACGGCCGCGCCCACGGTGCGGATGATGGAGTCGCCGGAGCTCGTGGGCACGGACACCGCTGGAATCGACCGCAATCACCGGGCCGCGGGTCCTGTCCTCGGAGCGCAGCCGACGGTGCCCTCCGGCGGGAAGTCGGCGGCCGCGCTCGCCTCCGTCGCCTCTCGGATCAACACCCCGGCGACGCTCGTATGGCAGCGCGTGCGCCGCGGCATCCATCATGAGGCGATTCTCAACGCCGACGGCATCATCACTCTGTCCAATGGCATGCGGTTCCGCGATCCTTCGGCCGCCGCCAATGCCGCGCAGCACACGCAGGACATCGATGGGTGGCGCGTGTGGCGCATCGGCGCGCAGGGGCCGGCTCTGCGCGACTTCATCGACGACCAGGGCTGATCCGCGGGTCCTCCGGGCTCTCTGATCTCTCCGGCTCTCCGACTCTCCGCCGCGAGATCGGTCGTACTCCGCGTCGAGATCGGTCCGGTTCCGCCTCGAGATCGGTCCGATTCCGTACCGATCTCGGCGACAAGAGGGGCGGGGCGAGCCGGGGCGTCGCCCGCTGCGCATCCTTCCTCACACCCAGGGGTGCAGCCCGCTCCTCCGCTAGGCGGAGGCTGTCCCCGGGCCGATCCGCAATGATGTGTCCATGTCGACCCAGGACGCCTCCCACTCCGCCCGATACACAATGCGTTTATCGCCGCGCATGGCCGCCAGTGCCCGCACCACCCTCACCTGGTTGCGCAGCGGACGCGTCTCCTCCGCACTCGCGGCTCTCCTCATGCTCAGCACGGCAGTACTGGCCGCTATCGGCCATGCCTCGCCTCTGCATGTCCTGAGCAACCCTTTTGCGGCCGACCTCTCCCATCCGCTGCGCCTGTGGAGCCTGCTGACCGCCTGGGCGGGTGCGACCCGCCTCAGCCCCCTGATAGGGGCCCTCACCCTGCTCACCGCCGGCATCGCCCTCGAGCGGTTCATCGGTCGCCGACGCCTCGTCCTGGCAGCCTTCCTTCCGCATGCGATCGGCGTCGGCATCGCCCTTGTCGCCCACCCTCTCATCAGCGCCGTCGCACCCACATGGGGCCACGCCACGAACCACTACCAGATCTCGGGAGCGCCGCTCCTCCTCCTGGGCCCCCTGCTCGCCTCGACGGAGCTGATGAACCACACCTGGAGCCGCCGCACCCGCGTGGGCGTCCTCGTCTTCCTCGCCGTGGAGACCGCCGTCACCGGGACTCCGGGCGCCCTCGCCCGCCTCGCCACCGCCGTCGCGGGTCTGCTCCTGGGAATGGTCGCCTGGCGCAGGTCGGTCTCCGCGGTGCGGTTGGCGCGCACGCGCAGATCGTCCCGGAATCTCCTGTCGCTGCTCGTCGCCTGCTGGACGCTCACACTGACGCTGGCCACCGTCACGCACACGGACTTCGGTCCGCTGGCCAGCGTCCGCTACGGCGTCGTCCCGGGGCCCGAGGGCCCGCAGCCGGCCACCGGAGCCGTCATCCTCAGCCTGATGCCGCTCCTCCTCCAGCTGGCCCTGGCCGACGGCCTGCGCCGAGGGCGTCGCGCAGCCGCCCTGGGCACGATCCTCCTCCAGATCTTCCTGGCGCTGTGCTCGATCCTGTCGGGCAACGTCCTGGCTGTGGTCGATGGCGGCGTCGTTCCCGACAGCGCATCCGGTCCGGCAGTCATCTTCGCCTCATCCGGTTCCTGGGACAGCCCCTACCACATCGTCATGCCGGTCATGCTCAACCTCGGCATCGTGCTGCTGGTCGTGTGGAACCGCGAGCACCTGGGGCTGCACACCCGTTCCGGAGTCGTGCTCAAGGCGATCGGGACCTGGGCGGTCGGCGCGCTCATCTGCGCCGTGGCCAGCGTCGGCCTGGGCATGGCCGTCGCGGCGGACTTCATGCCCGCGGCGACTCCTCTGGATCTGATCATCGACTTCCTCATACGACTCCTGCCGACCGCCGCCGAGGGCCTGCTCATCCCACCGCTGACACCGACGGGACCGCTGGCGAGCCTGTCGGCCTGGTTCTTCCCGATCCTCGCCTGGAGTATCGCCGTCGTGTGCACCTGGGCGGCCCTGACCAAGCCCGCGATCATCCCCAGCGTCAACCATGAGGACCTCGTCGCACTGGTGCGGGCGCATGGCGCCGGCACGCTGGGCTGGATGCTCAGCTGGCCCGGCAACGAGGCGTGGATCTCCAGCGACAGGCGCGCCGGATTCGCCTACCGGGCCGGGTCCGGGGTCGCCCTGACGCTGGGGGACCCCGTCACCTCCGGTCCCGAAGGCGCGAAAGCGGCCGTCGAGGGCTTCACCGCCTTCGCCACGGATGCCGGGCTGGTGCCCGCTCTGTACTCCGTGCACGAGCCCACGATGCTCGCCGCCCGCGAGCGGGGGTGGACGGTCCTGCAGGTCGCCGAGGAGGCCGTCATCGACCTGCCCGACCTCGCCTTCAAGGGCAAGGCGTTCCAGGACGTGCGCACCGCTCTCAACCACTCGCGCCGTGAGGGCATCACCGCGGAGTGGACGACGTGGCGCACCGCCCCCGAGGGGCGCCGGGATCAGATCCGCGCGATCTCTCAGGGCTGGGTCGGGGAGAAGGCCCTGCCCGAGATGGGCTTCACGCTCGGCGGCCTGACCGAGATCGACGATGACGATACGCGCCTGCTGCTCGCCGTCGACGAGAGCGGCACCATCCACGCGGTGACCTCCTGGATGCCCGTGCACCGCAACGGCAAGGTGGTCGGCCTGACCCTGGATGTCATGCGGCGCCGCGAGGGCGGATGGCGCCCGGCCATCGAGTTCCTCATCGCCCGCGCCGCGCAGGACGCCCAGGCCGAGGGGCTTGAGGTGCTGTCGCTGTCAGGAGCCCCGCTGGCCCGCTCCGGAACCTCCGGGGACCTGACCGGGGACGGGACCGACGACGTCGGCGCCTCTCGATTCGATCCGCTGCTGGACCTGCTGGCCTCGCTGCTCGAGCCCGCCTACGGCTTCGGATCGCTGCACGCCTTCAAGCGGAAGTTCAAGCCGCGCAAGGTTCCCATGTACTTGGCCGTGCCCGACGTCGTGGACCTGGCCGCCGTCGGCGTCGCGATCGGGCGCGCGTATGTGCCCGACCTGACGCCGGCCCAGACGGCGCGTTTCGCTCAGGTGCTCGTGGCGCATGATTGAGGCTCTCGCCGGGGTGCTCGGCGCGGTTCATCTGCGCCAGCCGTGGCTGGGCGGTGCGTGCCTGGCCTTCATCGCCGTCCTCGCCCTCGTCCTGTGGGCGGCGTGGACCCGTCACCTGCCCTGGCGCCGTCAGCTGGCGGCGCCGGCGGCGGGGCTGGGGGTCGCCCTGATCAGCTGGGGCGCGGTGGATCTGGTGTGGCGGCCGGTGGCCGATGGCGTGAAGACGGTGGTGTGGCTCTGGGTGGGCCTGTCCGTCACCGTGATCGTCCAGGTGCTGCTGGGCGGCAGTGCCCAGGCGGACCGTGACCGCGTGCATCAGTGGAAGCGGCGGCTGGTGCGCGTGGTCGGCTCGGGCACGAGCATCGCGGCGACGGTGGCGACGGCCTTCCTGGCTATCAATGCGTTCTTCGCGGCCTTCCCCACGCTGGCGGCGGTGTTCGGCATGGGCGTGGCGACGACGCCCTTGGCCGCGCTGCCCGCAGCGGCGGGTCAGCCCCGGGCCCCGCAGCGGGGCGAGGGGCCGCTGGCGGCGTCGTGGAGCGCTCCCGGCGACATGCCCGCGCACGGCGAGGTGGTCACGGCGGAGATTCCCGCGGGCGACCAGTCCGGTACGCGGGGTTTCAAGCCCCGGGACGCCGTGATCTACCTTCCGCCGGCCTATCTGACGGAGCAGCGGCCGGCCCTGCCGGTGGTCGTTGCGCTCACGGGGCAGCCCGGAAGCCCCTCGGACTGGTACGAGCTGGGCGCCCTCAAGGACACGCTCGACGCCTACGCGGAGGCGCACGACGGCCTGGCGCCGGTGGTCGTGGTCGCCGACCTGCTCGGCAGTCCCTACCGCAACCCCCTGTGCTCCGACACCGTGCGCGGCGGGAGGGTGGCGACCTATCTTGAGCGCGACGTTCCGGCCTGGATACGCGACAACCTGCAGGTGGACCCCGATCCCGCGCACTGGGCGGTCGCGGGGCTGTCCAACGGCGGGACCTGCGCGCTGCAGGTGGTCAGCCGGTCTCCGCAGGTGTACCCGACTTTCTTGGCGATGAGCGCGGAGGAGCATCCGAGCCTGGGCTCCGAGGAGCGGACGGTGGAGGTGGGCTTCGACGGCGATCGGGCGGCCTATGAGGCCAACGACCCGCTCTCGATCATGGCGGCAGCACCGGCGGGCCGGTACGCCGGCGTGGAGGGGATCGTGTCCGTCGGGCGTGACGACGAGGAGTACGCGCCCGTGGCGCCCGTGCTGGCGGACGCCGCGACGCAGGCGGGCATGAGCGTCTCGCAGCGCGACTACGCCGGCAGGCACACCTGGGCAACGTGGTCGGTGGCGATGGCGGACCAGATGGAGTGGCTCGGTCGTCGCCTGGGGATTACGTAGGCCGCCTGACACCCGCGTCGAGATCGGTCGCAACCCGTGTCGAGATCGGTCGTACTCCGCGTCGAGATCGGTCGCAACCCGTGTCGAGATCGGTCGTACTCCGCGTCGAGATCGGTCGTACTCCGTGTCGAGATCGGTCGTTCTCCGTCGCGAGATCGGTCGAGTTCCGCATTGAGATCGGTCCGGTTCCGGCTTGAGATCGGTCGTAACCCGTGCCGAGATCGGTCCGGTTCCGCGGATCTGCTGTTCGCTGGCGGTTCTGAGGTGCGGCATGTGGCTTTCGCTCTCGAGCTCGTCGTGCGCGTCTCGACGTCGGGTGGGTCGGGTTTAATCGGACCGATCGCAGTGTGGGGCGTGGTGGGTGTGGTTGTCTTCGATGTTGCACATGGGAGGCTGGGGCCTCTGCGGGACGGGGGCTGTTTTTTGTTGGAATGACGGGCTTCTCTAGTGAGCGTCGCCTGTGGTGGTCGGGTTCCCATGTGCGGTCAGGGGGGTCTACGCACATGGGAACAGGACCATGACCGCTACCGACATTGCTGTTCCGCATGATTCCGCGGTTTCCACCGACGCCGAGTGCACGCGAATGTGCAACACCCACCACCCCCGGCACACGAAGGCCACGAGGACACTGGCAGAGCCACCCCCACGGCCATCCAGCCCACCTCACACGACCCCCAACCCCGAAAACCACACCACCGGACACCATCACACCCCACACACGCACCCGTCCCAGATGCCCTGACACACCACAACCCCAACACAAAACCGAACCGATCTCGAGGCGGAAGTGGACCGATCTCGGCACGGGTTACGACCGATCTCGGCAAAAATGAGCGGCTCAGCGCAGGACGTAGCCGCCGAGCCACCGCCGCATGGCAGAGAAGACCTGCTCTCGCACGGGCGGAGCCGACAGCACCAGGTCGTGCACGCCGCCGTCGAAGCGGGCCACCGTCACGAGCTTGCCCAATCCGATGGCGCGGCGGGCCGTCCCGTCGGCATCGACGATCGTGTCGGTCCGCCGCGAGTCCTCGGTCCACGTCACTCCCAGGTGGCTGCGCGCCGATCCCATCGACAGGACGGGGCAGCGGATGTCGAGCCCGGCGGCCACGCGCGCCTGCCCGGCCAGAATGGCCAGCAGCCAGCCGGGTCGGATCGGGGCCGAGGGGAGGAACGACCACCCGGGCTCGATATGCCAGCCGGTGACGTAGGGATCCTCCGCCCAGGCGGGATCCGGCAGTTCGCCGTCGCGCTCCTTCCAACCGTCGGTGATGCAGAAGAGGGTCTCGGGCGCATAGGTGGGCGTGGGGATCGACATGCGCGGGTCTCGCCGCGCCAGCGTCCTGAGCACCGGCTCGCCGACCATGCGCACCAGCTCGGATCCCTGGAGCTCCAGCCACGCCGAGTTCAGCATGAGCGCCGTCAGGGCCCCGGGGTGCCGGTCGGCCCACAGGCAGGCGGTGAGGCCGCCGGCGGAGTGCCCGCACATGACGACGTCGGTCTCCCAGCCGCGCTCGGAGCGGATGGCCGCCAAGGCCAGGCTGATCTCCTCGTCGTAGTCGGTCAGCGAGGTGATCCACCCCGGCATCTGCCCCTCGCGCAGGGAACGCCCGTAGCGGCGCAGGTCCAGGGCGTAGAAGGCTCCGCCCAGGCGCGAGATCTGGCGCGCCAGCTCGGTCTGGAAGAAGTAGTCGTTCCAGCCGTGGAGGTAGAGCAGGGCGAAGGTCGGCGTCGTCGGGGTGCCCGGCAGGGCGGCGGGGTCCGAGACCGGCACGTGCCGCACCAGCGTGGCGACGGCGCCGTCGTCCTCCTCGTCGGGCAGGAGCTCGAGCGTGCGCGCCTCGAAGCCGGGGCCGAGCACGTCGGGGCCCCAGGCGTCGGTCGGTGCAGGGGCCGGAGCGAGCGGTGGAGCCGGGGCCGAAGCGGGCTCGCTCATGCCTCGGCTTCCGATTCGGCCAGGAAACGGCGCAGGACGGCCTCCATCTGGCCGGTCTCGATGAGGAAGCCGTCGTGCCCGTGCAACGAGTGCACGGTTTCGCGATGGGCTCCCGGGATGCCGTCTGCGAGCTCCTCCGCCTGGGCCGGCTGGAAGAGTCGGTCGGAATCGACGTCGACCACGAGGGTGCGGGCGGTGACAGTGCTCAGCGCGGCCTGGATGCCTCCCCGCCCGGTTCCGACGTCGTGGACCATCATCGAGTGGGTGACGATGAGGTAGGTGTTGGCGTCGAAGCGGGCCAGCAGTTTGCCGGCGTGGTAGTCGAGGTAGGACTCGATCTGGTAGCGGCCGCCGACGGCGGGGTCCTCCTCGCCCTGATGGGCCCGTCCGAAGCGGGTGTCGAGTTCGGCGGCGCTGCGGTAGGTCGTGTGCGCCAGCGCCCGGGCCAGGCCCAGGCCCCGCACGGGGCCGACGGCGTGGGAGTAGTAGTCGCCGTCGAAGAAGAAGGGGTCCGCCACGATGGCGAGCTCCTGGAGGTGGCACCAGGCGAGCTGGTCGGCGGTGGTCGAGGCGCCGGTGGCCACGAGCACCAGGTTGCGTACCCGCTGCGGGTGGCTGACGGCCCATTCGATGGCGCGGTGCCCGCCCAGAGAGGCGCCGACGACCAGGTGGAAGGCATCGATTCCCAGGGCGTCCGCCAGGCGCGTCTCGGCTGCGACGGCATCGCGTGTGGTCAGCCATGGGAAGCGCGAGCCCCAGGGGCGGCCGTCGGGTGCGATGGAGGAGGGGCCGGTCGAGCCCTGGCACCCGCCCAGGATGTTGGCTGCGACGACGAAGTAGCGGTCGGTGTCGATGGCCCGGCCGGGGCCGATCAGGGCGCTCCACCAGCCCGGGGTGGGGTGGCCGGGGCCGGCCTCGCCGGTGACGTGGGAGTCGCCGGTCAGCGCATGCAGGACCAGGACGGCGTTGTCGTGCTCGGGGGTCAGCTCGCCCCAGGTCTCGAAGGCGAGGTGGGTGTCGGGCAGAACCTCGCCGGACTCCAGGGGCAGGTCGCCGATCTCCACGAAGCGGCGGTGGCCGGGGTCGTCGCCGGGACGCCATGCGCCGGTGGGGGAGCCCGCTTTGCGGTCCACGAGTTTGAGGGCCGCAGTGCCGACGCCGGGGGCGGGAGGTGGCGAGCTCATGGCCGTCATCGTATCGCGATGGGGCGCGGTTCCCGATTCCTGGGATGCCGGCTTCCGGGTGTCCGAGGGGGCGACGTCGAGATCGGTCCGAAGAACCGATCTCGGTGCGGAGATGGACCGATCTCGAGCCGGAAGCGGACCGATCTGGGTGCGGAGATGGACCGATCTCGCGGCGGAGTGGGACCGATCTCGAGCCGGAGTGCGACCGATCTCGGCGCGGGTGGGCAGCGGCGCGTTAGCGCGCGGCGGCGTTCAGGCCCCGCTCGAGGTCGGCGATGATGTCGTCGATGTGCTCGATGCCGATGCTCAGGCGCACCGTGCCGGCGTTGATGCCCGCCTTGGCCAGGCCGGCGTCGTCGAGTTGGGAGTGGGTCGTGGTCGCCGGGTGGGCGCACAGCGAGCGGACGTCGCCGATGTTGGCGAGGTTGGAGAACAGGCTCAGGGCGTCGATGAAGGCCGCCCCCGCCTCGCGTCCGCCGGCCAGGTCGAAGGCGAAGACGCTGCCGGCGCCGCGCGGGCAGTACCTGCGGTGCAGGTCGTAGTACGGGCTGGACTCCAGGCCGGAGTAGCGCACCTCGGCCACCTCGGGACGGTCCTGAAGCCATCGGGCCGCCGCCAGGGCGTTGTCGACGTGACGCTCCATGCGCAGCGACAGCGTTTCGACGCCCTGGGCGAGGAGGAAGGCGTTGAATGGGCTGGCGGCGAAGCCGAAGTCGCGCTGCCCCCTGGTGTGGGCCTTGAGGATGAAGGCCAGGTTGGCGCCCATCGCCCCGTCCACCCCGAGGTCGCGGGCGTAGACGAGTCCGTTGTACGAGGGGTCGGGGGCGTTGAAGCCGGGGAAGCGCTCGGGATGGGCGGCGTAGTCGAAATTGCCCGAATCGACGATGACGCCGGCCACCGATGAGCCGTGGCCGCCCAGGAACTTCGTGGCCGACTCCACCACGATGTCGGCGCCCCATTCGATGGGCCGGGTCAGATAGGGCGAGGCCATGGTGTTGTCCACGACGAGCGGGACGCCCAGGGCGTGCGCGGCCGCGGCGATGGGCCCGATGTCGAGGATGTCCCCCTTGGGGTTGGGGATCGACTCGCCGAAGAAGCAGGTGGTCGTCTCGTCGGCCGCGGCGGTCCAGGAGGTGGGGTCGGCCGGGTCCTCCACGAAGTGCGTGGTGATTCCGAGCTCGGGCAGGGTATGGGTCAGGAGGTTGATGGTGCCGCCGTACAGCGATGGCGAGGCCACGATGGAGCTGCCCGCGCCGCCGAGCGTGAGGAAGGTCAGGGTTTCTGCACCCATGCCGGAGGCGACCAGGTGCGCGCCCACCCCGCCTTCGAGCGCCGCGATGCGGGCGGCGACGGTCTGGTTGGTGGGGTTGTCGAGGCGCGTGTAGATCGGGCCCAGTGAGCGCAGGGCGAAGCGGTCGGCGGCCTCGGCGGCGTCGGGGAAGACGAAGGACGTCGACTGGTAGATGGGGATCGCCCGCGCTCCGGTGACGGCGTCGGGGGTGTGCCCGGCCTGGACCTGCTTGGTCTCGAAGCGCCACCCCTGCGGGTCGGCGGCGGTGGGAGGGGTGGTGCCGGTGGGCATGTGGGGCTCCTTCGCGTGGGGTTGCCTGGGTTGCGCGGGTTCGCTTGGGGTGCGCGGGTTCGCGCGGGCGGCCGGGCGCGCTGCGCTCACCGTAGCGGGAGCGATCCGCATCGGCATCCCGGTTCCACCACTGGCGCCCGCGCACAACTCGCTAGCAGTTCGCACGGCCTCGCCCGGGCCTTGTGAGGGAACTCATCGCGACGGCTCGGAGGGTGCGTCGTCGCGGGATTGCGGTGAGAACAGGGATTCCGGGCGGTGTTACTGGTGTGAAACCTGATGTGCTTGTTTCTCTGTGGGGCTCGTGCGACTATTGTGCTCATTGATCCAGGACGCGTCCATCAAAGCGACGCGCCATGACATGACGGAGAACTTGTGAGCCTGACCCATCGCACGCGGCGACCGCGCGGTGCCGTGCGCCTCACTGGGCTGACCGGTGAGCGCTTCGGTACTGCTCTGGCCGCCCTCACCCTCACTGTGGCGCTCATGCCGTCGGTGAGCCCCACTGCCCTTGCCGACGAAGTGACGCAGCAGGATGTCGACCAGTCCAAGACGGCTGAGGGCGGCACATCCACGTCGATCGCCGACCTCGAAGCCCAGCTCAGCCAGCTCAATGTCGATCTCGACTCGGCTCGGCTGACCGCCCAAACGGCCACGGAGGACTACCTCGTGGCGGTCAACGACCTCGAGACCGCCACCTCGGACGCCGAGACCGCTCAGCAGACCGCCATCGACGCGGCCGCGGACGTCAGTGCGGCGCGGGTGGAGCTGGGCGCCGTCGTCTCCCAGACCTATGAGGAGGGCAACACCGGCCCGCTCGACGCTCTGGCCCCGTTCCTGACGACTCAGTCGATGGGGGACATCTCCGATGTCAGCGTCACCCTGGAGAGCATCGGGGCCAGCGCCGATTCCCGGGTGCAGAAGGTCGAGGCCTGTCAGGCGGCCGCGGATACCGCGCAGACGCTGGCCGATCAGAAGGTCACCGACAAGCAGACTGCGGCCACCGAGGCGGAGAACGCCAAGAACACCGCCACCACTGCGGTGACGACGGCGGAGACGGCCGTCACGGAGACCGAGACCAAGCGGTCCGGCCTCATCACGAAGCTGGCCGTGCAGCGCAACACCACCTATGAGCTCGAGGTCAAGTACCAGGACAAGGTCGAGACCGAGCGCAAGGCCCGTGAGGAGTCGGCCGCCAGGGAGGCCGTAGGGGTTCCCGCTTCGTCCTCGGCTCCTAAGGACCCCGGGGAGGCCGTGCCGACGGCATCGGCCTCGCCGACCGCTGAGACCGAGCCGACGTCCGGGGCGACGCCGACTGGTGCGCCGAGCGCTGAGCCGACTGCAGAGCCATCTGCGCAGCCGACCCAGGTCCCTGAGCCCACGCGGAGCGCCGAGCCCACTGCCGAACCCACGCGGAGCGCCGAGCCGACCAATGACCCCACTCCCGCCCCCACTCCGACTGCGGAGCCGACTTCCGAGCCCACACGGACTGCTGGGCCGACGGCCGGGCCGACGCCATCCGCCAAGCCGAGTGCTGAGCCGACCCCGGAGCCCACGCGGAACGCCGAGCCGACGGCCGAGCCGACGCCATCCGCCAAGCCGAGTGCTGAGCCGACCCCGGAGCCCACGCCGAGCGCTGAGCCGACGGCCGAGCCGACTCAGGCCCCGGAGCCCGAGCAGACCCCCGAGGCGCCGGCCGCTGAACCCGAGCCGGACGCCGAGGAGCCCGCCCCGGAGCCCGAGGAGGATGCGGAGGAGCCGGCCCCGGAGCCCGAGCACGTCTACGGCGCGGGTGCCGACACCGCCATCGCCGCGGCTCAGGAGTACCTCGGTGTGCCTTACGTGTGGGCCGGTGAATCATTCGACGGCGTCGACTGCTCCGGTCTGACGATGCTCGCCTACCAGTCCGCAGGGGTGGACCTCACGCACTCCTCGCGTGTGCAGTACGGAGAGGGCGAGCAGGTCGATCTGGCTGATGCGCAGCCCGGCGACCTCGTCTTCTGGTCCTCCGACGGCAGCCAGGAGGGCATCTACCACGTCGCCATCTACCTGGGCGATGATCAGATGATTGAGGCTCCGACCTTCGGCATTCCCGTTCGTATCACCGAGATGCGCTACGCCGACATCATGCCGTACGCCGTGCGCCCCTGACGGGCTGCGGACTCGCGCCCCGGCAGCGCCGGCTGTGAAGCACCGACGCGTCGCCCCCTGCCTCTCTTGAGGCAGGGGGCGACGTCGTCTCGGCAGGGTCCGCCGGGGCTAGTCAGGCCTGCGAGCCGAACTCCGCCGAGATCGGTTCGGTTCCGCGTCGAGATCGGTTGCTCTCCGGCTCGAGATCGGTCGTAACCCGTGCCGAGATCGGTCCGCTTCCGGTTCGAGATCGGTCGCTCTCCGCGTCGAGATCGGTCCGGTTTTGTGTTGGGGTTGTGGTGTGTCAGGGCACCTGGGACGGGGTGCGTGTGTGGGGTGTGGTGGTTTTCGGGGTTGGGGGTCGTGTGGGCTGGATGGCCGTGGGGGTGGCTCTGCCGGCGTCCTCATGGCTTCTGTCCGCCGGGGGTGGTGGGTGTTGCACATTCGCGTGCATCCGGCGTCGGTGGGAACCACGGAATCATGCGGAACAGCACTATCAGTAGTGGTCGCGGTCCTGTTCCCATGTGCGTAGACCCCCCTGACTGCACATGGGAGCCCGACCACCACACACAGTTATCGCCGGAAAAGCTCGTCATTCCAACAAAAACAGCCCCCGTCCCGCAGAGGTCCCGGTCTCCCATGTGCAACATCGAAGACAACCAACACCCGCCAGGTATCACCCGCCACGCCCCGCACCGAGATCGGTCCGCTTCCGGTTCGAGATCGGTCCGGCTCAGCCTGACCAAACCGACGTCGAGGCGCGCACGGCGAGCTCGAGAGCGAAAGCCACATGCGACACCTCGGAACCATCGGAGAGCAGCAGACCCGCGGAACCTGACCGATCTCGAGCCGGAGTAAGACCGATCTCGACGCGGAAGTGGACCGATCTCGCGGCGGAGTGCGACCGATCTCGAGCCGGAATGCGACCGATCTCGGCGAAGGGGTGCGCGGGAGCGGTCAGGGCCGGCCAGGGTCAGGGCCGGCCAGGGTCAGGGCCGGCCAGGGGCGGGCGCGGTCAGTGGCTCTCGGGGCTCTCGCGGGCGATCCGCTCGGCCTCGCGCTCGTAGGAGCGCCGAATCTCCTCCTCGGCCTCCTCGCGGCCGACCCAGTGAGCGCCCTCCACGCTCTTCCCGGGCTCGAGGTCCTTGTAGACCTCGAAGAAGTGCTGAATCTCCAAGCGGTGGAACTCGGAGACGTCCTCGATGTCGGTGCGCCAGGAGGCGCGCTGATCCGCGGACGGGACGCACAGGACCTTGTCGTCGCCGCCCTTCTCGTCGCGCATGCGGAACATGCCCAGGGCGCGACAGCGGATGAGGCAGCCGGGGAACGTGGGCTCCTCCAGCAGCACCAGCGCATCGAGCGGATCCCCGTCCTCGCCGAGCGTGCCGTCGATGAAGCCATAGTCATCCGGGTATCGCGTCGAGGTGAACAGCATGCGGTCCAGCATGATGCGGCCCGTGGCGTGATCCACCTCGTACTTGTTGCGGTTGCCCTTGGGGATCTCGATCGTGACGTCGAACTCCACGGGTCTCTCCTTACAGTAGTATCGGCTTCAGCCGTCCCAGTGGCACTAGTGTGGCCTACGACGGCGCTCCTGCGGGACATCCTACGGCCCGGTTCCCCGCGGCGGGGTCCCGGTCGCATCCGTGGGGCCGTCCGACCTGTGGGCCAACCCATTGGAGGAGATGTGCGCAAGGCTCAGATCGCGGCGCTCACTGTCGCCACGCTCGCCGTCGCGAGTGCCTACTACGGGCTCGCCGACTCCCTCGACCTCGTTCCGGGGCCGCTGAGCGCGGCCTCCAGCTCCTATCGTCCGCAGCCCTACCCCACGCCGTCGCCGCCGGCGGAGGAGTCGGGGACGCCGTCGGGGCTCGATGCCGATGCGCCGGCCCCCACGGCCGCGGCGCTGAACTCCATGGCCTCCACGCTGGCCTCGGATCCCATGGTCGGCAAGGGCACGACCGCCACCACCGTGATCGACGTCGCCACCGGCGAGACCCTGCTCGACGTCAACGGGGGGAGCGCGCTCACGCCGGCATCGTCCAACAAGGTCCTCACCGCCTGGGCGGCGCTGTCGGCGCTCGGCCCCGATCACACGCTGACGACCAAGGCGGTCGTGTCGGGAGGAACCGTCACACTGGTCGGCGGCGGGGATGTGCTGCTGGCGGCCGACGCCGGAGATCCGAGCGCCACCGTGGGGCACGCGGGCCTGGGCGACCTCGCCCGCAGCACCGCCGAGGCCCTGAAGGACAAGGGCGTCACCAGCGTCAGCGTCGCCCTGGACGACACCCTGTTCACCGGCCCCAGCTGGAACAGCAGTTGGGAGGACGGCAATCAGGCCTGGGTCGCCCCGATCCAGCCGATCATGCTCGACGTCACCGCCCACTCCCACAGCGGCGCCTATCCGAGCGACCCCGCGATGGAGGCCGCGAAGGCCTTCTCCGACCAGCTCACGGCCGCGGGCGTCGCGGTGACGGGCGACGTCACACGGGGCGCCGCCTCCTCGGACGCCTCCGAGCTCGCCTCCGTCGAGTCCGCGCCCCTGGCCGATGTCCTATCCGTATCCCTGAAGACCTCCGACAACACCATGACCGAGGTCGAGGGGCGCCTGGTCGCCATCGACGCGCACCGGGAGGCCACCTTCGAGGGGGCCACCGGGGCCGTGCTCGCCCAGCTGGGGACCGACGGTTTCGACACCACCGGCGTCACCATGCTCGACTGCTCGGGATTGGCGCTGGGGGACAAGGTCTCCAGCCGGCTCCTGGCGCAGATCATCGCCCGATCCGCGGGCGCCGACGGCGGCACCGTCGGGCGGACGCTGCTCACCGACCTGCCCGTGGGGGCGCTGGACGGCACGCTGGGGGATCGGTTCGAGGGAGTCGGGGGCGCGGGGACCGTGCGCGCCAAGACCGGGTCCCTGGGCACCACCGCATCCTTGACGGGGACGGTCGTGACCAAGGACGGGCGGCAGCTGGCCTTCGCGGTGATCGTCGACGACTTCGAGGACGGTGGTCTGACCTCGGCGCGCACGGCGATCGACAACGACTTCGTGATTCCACTGGCCGACTGCGGCTGCAGCGGCTGAGGCGGCCGAGCCGAGACAGTCGAGCTGAGACAGCAGAAACAGCCGACATAGCCGAGGCGGCCGAGATGGTTACAGGATGATCAGCGGGGACAATAGGCGGGTGAGCCCGAGTACCGCTTCCGCGCCGACCGCCGCCGACCTCGTCGACTGGGACGCCGCCGTGCGCCTGGCGCGCCTCGCCGTTCCCGCGGGTCCGCGTGTGCCCACGGCAACCCGCCGCGCGACCGTCGCCCTGCTGCACCGCAGCATCGTCGGCGCTACGCCCTGGGCCGGCCGTATCACCGGTCTGCCCGATGCCGCCCGGCACGCGGCCGCGACGGCCGAGGTCCTGGTGGTGGACCGCACGGGCCTCATGACCGCCTCAGCGGCCTGGCTGCGCGGGCTCATGAGAAATATGGGGGATAGGGGTATCGCCGCTCCCGACGTCGGTCGCGGCGCGCGTGCACTCGCCACCGCCCACGTCGGCGCCGTCCTGGGATACATGTCCACCCGGCTCCTCGGCCAGGTCCTGCCCCCGCTCGGAGTCTCCGCCGGCACCCGACCCGGCGCCCGGCTGCTCCTGGTGGCGCCCAACGTTCTGGCGATCCGGCAGCGGCTCGACCTCGATGTCCTCGACCTGCCCGCCTGGATCACGCTCCACGAGGCCACGCATCTGATCCAGCTGAGCGCCGCGCCGTGGCTGGCCGAGCACCTTGTCGCTCAACTGGGCGCGGTCGTGCGCGGACTCGTTGACGCGAGCCGGCGCACGGCCTGCGGCGGGGCGGAGCGGTGCGCCCGACTCGCCCGGGCCGCCGCACGTGCGCGGAGCGCGGATGGGCGCCCGTCCGAACCGGCCGCCCTCCTGCTGGGCGGCCTCCTCGAACCGTCTGAGCGGGCCGCGCTGGCGCGCGTCGTCGCGCTCCTGACGCTGCTGGAGGGGCATGCGGAAGCGGTCCTCGACGCCGTCGATCCCAGCCGTATGCCCTCGGTCCACCGGTTGCGCGCCGTGCTGGCCCGCACGCGCCGCGATGCCGGTGATGCCGGTGGCGTCGGGCCCGGGTCGGGTTCGGGGTCGCTGCTGCACCATATGATCGGCATGGAGGCCAAGGAGGCTCAGTACGCCGACGGCGCGGCCTTCGTGCGCGCGGTCGTGGCGCGGGTGGGCCATGCGGGACTCAATGCGGTGTGGGCCGCGCCGGATCATCTGCCCCGGCCGGGTGAGCTCGCCCGGCCCGATCAGTGGATCGAGCGCCTCGGACTGTGATCCGACCGTGAAGGGCGAGGGCGGTCGCGTTGTGGCAGGCTTGGCGGTGCCGGCAACCGCTTAGCACCGCTTACGACCGCTTACGCACATTGAGGAGCGCACATGGACGCCGCGGACATGGGACCCGACCTCGCGCAGGTCCTCATCACCGAGGAGCAGATCGCTCAACGCCTTGATGAGATGGCCGCCCGGATCGATGCCGACTACGAGGGGCGGGACCTGCTGCTGGTCGGCGTGCTCAAGGGAGCGGTCTACGTCATGGCCGATCTCTCACGGCGTCTGCACCGCAGCGCGCCCATGGACTGGATGGCCGTGTCCTCCTACGGGTCTGGAACCAAGTCCAGTGGCGTGGTGCGCATCCTGAAGGATCTCGACACCGACCTGACCGGTCGTCATGTCCTCATTGTGGAGGACATTATCGACTCCGGACTGACGCTGTCGTGGCTGGTGGGCAATCTGTCGAGCCGAGGGGCCGCCAGTGTTGAGATCGCGGCGCTCCTGCGCAAACCGGAAGCGGCCAAGGTGGAGGTGGACGTCAAGTACGTCGGCTTCGACATCCCCACCGAATTCGTTGTGGGCTACGGGCTGGATTATGCCGAGGAGTACCGGAACCTCTCCTTCATCGGAACGCTGCGCCCCGAGGTGTACGGGGGCTGAGCCCGCCGAGTCGGTCGAGGCCCTTGCGTCGAGATCGGTCCGCTTCCGCGTCGAGATCGGTCGTACTCCGCACCGAGATCGGTCCGGGGGGGGCGGGACCCGCCTGCGGCGGCCGTTCCTCTCCGGGGCTCAAGATCGCCGGGATCGCCGGGCGAGGGCGTGAGTGCTGTGGGTACTGCTGCCCAAGACGTGACGCCGTTCCCTCCGATACTCTGTGCATGGAAGATTCCATTTCTGAAGATTCCATCACAGTGACAGTGAAACAGTGAATTGGAGCCCCTTATGCGCAGCCCCATCTTCGACCAGAACCACCGCGAGCAGGAGACCGGCCAGCGCTGGACGCTCCAGTCGGACAAGATGCTTCGCGTTGCTATGGGCCCCGAGGTGCTCGCCGCCCAGGGGGCGATGGTCGCCTACCAGGGCACCATGGACTTCTCCTATCAGGGCTCGAAGAGCCTGGGCGGTATGCTCAAGAAGGCCGTGAGCGGGGAGGGCGGCAAACTCATGCGCGTGTCCGGCCAGGGCGAGGTCTTCTTCGCCCGTCGTGCCCAGGACGTCTTCCTCCTCCAACTCGAGGGCGATGCCATCAGCGTGAACACGCGCTCGCTGCTCGCCTTCGACGCGAACCTCGGCTACGACATCCATACCATCGGCAATGCCGGGCTTCTCGCGGGCGGCTTGTTCAATCTCCTGGTTCAGGGGCAGGGGACGGTCGCCATCTCCTCCGACGGTCCGCCGATGCTCCTCGACTGCTCCCAGCAGCCCACCTTCGTCGACCCGCAGGCCGCGATCTGCTGGTCGGCGAATCTCCAGCCGCAGGCCAAGAGCACCTTCAAGATGAGTTCCCTCATCGGTCGCAGCTCGGGAGAATCCATCCAGCTGGGCTTCCACGGCCCGGGTTTCGTCGTCGTCCAGCCGAGCGAGGGTCAGCCCGCCGCTGCACCCTCCGAATCGTCGAACGGTTCGTTGGTGCGTCAGGCCTTCGAGTAGGCGCTCATCGCACGCAGTCCCGGCAGGGCTCGGCAGTCCCGTGCAGTACCCGGCATGCTTACAGTGCCCACAGCGCTGACACTGCTGACAGTGCTGCTACCAGTGCTTCTGAGGCGGCGTGAGGCAACCTGAGGCGAACTGCACTGTGATGTTCTTGCAACCTCGGGTACAGTACTGCAGCATGTGGTCCCGTCGTGGCGTCCCGGCCATGATATAAGGGCGACCACCCATCCCATCCCCGATTCCCCGATGCTCCGCCGCCGTTTACTACTGCTACCAGCTCTACCTTCTCTACCTACCTTCCAGTTCTTCCACTGCTTTTCGCAGCAACCACGACCGCAAAGGAGAGGCCTTATGATCCGTCATTTCGCTTCCCTCGCTGCGGTTCTCGCTGCTCTCGCGCTCGTGGCTGCACCCGAGCAGGCATTTGCCGCCGATGTCGCCGACGACACTCGAGGCGCCGCTTCCGAGCCGGTTCAGACCGCATCTGATTCCGCTGATTCCTCCCAGGTCGTGGCCTCCGAGCCGGTGCAGCCAGTACAGCCGGCGCAGGCTTCTGCGGCGGGGCAGGCAGGGCAGGCGGGGCATGGCCTCGGAACGCTTCCCACGTCCTCCTTCGCCCTGGAGCTCGACCCGTCCGACGACGATGGGAGCGGGGAGGCCCCTCCTGAGGCTCTGGCCCCTGATGACGGGACGGTGGATCCCGACGACGAGACGCCCGCTCCTCCCGAGCAGCCCGAGCTCCCCGAGCCCGATCAGACATCGAGCCCGGCACCGCCGGCGGAGGAGGCTCCCGCGGCGCCGTCCGACATGCCGTCGGCTTCGGAGGAGACGCCCGAGTCGTCATCATCGAGCGAGGCCGATCCGGAGGAGACCCCCGCGCCCACGTCTTCGTCTTCGGGCTCGCCGTCGTCGGGGAGCGCCCCGACCTCCTCGTCCAGGACCTACGGATCGGATCCGGGCTACACGAGCGATTCGTCCTGGGAGGATGAGGGCTCTCAGTCCGATGCGTCGGCCAGCTCCGCCGTCGTCGCTCAGGACTCGTCGACCCGCACCATCGGTGGTCTGCTGGCCTTCACCGGCGCGGGTGCAGCACTCGTCCTGGCGGCATTGACCCTCCTGGCCCTCGGTCTGCTCATGCTGTGGCGCAGTCGGGTCGAGGAGCAGGCGCTTTTCTGAGGTCAGGGCTTCTCGGAGCTTCTCAGTTTCTCAGCTTCTCATGAGGTCAGGGCGCTGCGTCGATGCTGCCGCCGTCCCAGCGGGCTGAGCAGGACGAGCAGACTGAGCAGGCTGGGCGTGCCGCCGGTATGGCGGAGGTGCAATACCGCTCTTCAATGCCGCTCTGAGCACCCGCGCCCAACTCGTTATCGTTTCGTGATCTGCGGTAGACTAGTATTGCGTGCAACCCCATATCCCGCACGCACGGTAGTCTCGCCCTGGCGTCCGCCGTCCTTTGTGTTGAAGAGAAGAACTGTTGTGATCACTCGTCATGTTCCCGCCGCCACTGGGCTGACAGCCCTGGCTCTGGTTCTGACGCTCAGCGGCGCCCCGGCCGCGGCTCAGGAGACCAGTACGGCAGTGGCGCAGCCCGTGGTCGTCACGCCCAGTGCTACCGCCTCTCAGTTCGCCACCGTCGACGAGCTCATGGCCGCCTCCGGGCTGGGGCAGACGGCGAGCACGAGCGGTCATGTCCGCGCCGATGACGGGGCCGGAATGACATACTCCGTTCAGAGCTCGAACGTCTCGGGCCTCCGCGGCAACATCGCAGTGCCCACGGCCGACGGCCAGTGGGCCGTGCCGACCGGCTTCGATGAGCATCCCAGCACCCGCTCCGATGCGACGGCCGTCGAGGACGAGATCACCCGGGCGCAGAGCTTCGTCAACGCGGGCGCCGGTCTCATCCAGGACGACGTCCGCCCCTCCCCGCTGACCAGCAGTGGGGTGGTTCACTCCTCCCAGACGGCCCCCTATCCGATCTCGGACGCCTCCTTCGTGGGCATGACCCTCATGGGCTGGGACTACTCGCACACCACCTACGTCGCCGATGAGAACACGCGCGTCGGCTCATGGGTCGATTTCGGCCAGACCGCGGGCTCGGAGCTGGGGCAGTCCCATGCGCTCGCGCGCTGGTTCTACGCTCACGGCGACCTGTGGCTCAACGTCGATGACGAGTACCAGCGCGGAGACATCCTCTTCTTCTCCAAGCAGTCCCCGGGAGGCGCGGGCACCACCGGCGACTACTTCGCGAACGTCTACCACTCGGCGATCTACCTGGGCGGCGGCATGATCGCCCACGCGTCGGACTCCGGGACGGGCGTGGTCGTCGAGTCGTTGTCGAGCGCGCTCAAGCAGGACCTCTCGCTGGTCGCCCGCCCCTCCTGGCAGGCCGCTCCGGCGTCGAGCCTGCCGGAGACTCCGGCTCCCGGAACGTCCGAGCCGGGTGTCGAGGCCTCCGAGCCCGCGCCGGCGAACCCGGCGCCCCATCAGAATGAGGCGCCTGCAGCGCCGGGGCCGAGTTCGGACGACGCCACCATCGCGATCGAGGACAGCGTTCCCGGGGAGTCCGCGTCCACGGAGTCCAAGGACGTCATTGTCGTGGCGGACCCGCCCTCGCACCGTCGTGACGGACTGCTGGCCTCCACGGGCGGAGTCGGCGGGGTGGCCGTCCTGGTCGCGACCGCCCTCCTGGGGATCGGAGCGCTGCTGAGGGCGCGGCGTCGCTCCGGCGAGCACAAGGCCTGACCGGCATCCGCCTCGGACCTGCACGCCTGCCGCGAACGGTGACCGTCCTCGCGGCAGAAAGCGGTCCTTGTCGGCTAACGTCGGGGAATCGGACGCGCGAAGGGACCAACGCCGATGAAAGTACCCGGTCAGACCGGACAGACCCGCCCGAACAACCGACCCGAGAAGAAGGGCGACAAGGGCGGCTCCAAGCAGGGGGATAAGAAGCGCCGCAGCCCGCTCGGCAGCCCCCTGCTATGGGTTGCACCCATTATCCTGATCGCGCTGCTCGTCTGGGCACTGGTGTCGGGGCTGGGCGGATACCACAGCATCGATACCTCAGAGGGTCTGGCGATCCTCAGGGACCAGGCCGGGACCGTCAAGTCCGTCACGGTGATCGACGGGAATCAGCGCGTCGAGCTCGAGCTGACCGAGAGCTACACCACGGTGCCCTCCGAGCCCGGCGAGACCGGCAAGCCGGTGGGCAAGAAGGTCCAGTTCAACTACACCGAGGCCCAGTCGGTCCAGGTTGACGAGCTGGTCCAGGCGGCCGCCCCGTCGGGCGGCTTCAACTCGGTCGTCCCGACGGCGAGCTGGTGGTCCTCCATGCTCCAGCTGATGCTTCCGATGGCGCTCTTCCTGGGAGTCATGTGGTGGCTGGTCGGGCGCATGAGCGGCGGCCGCGGCGGGGCCATGGGCTTCGGCCGGTCCAAGGCGAAGGTGGGGCAGAAGGAGATGCCCGACGTCACCTTCGACGACGTCGCCGGAGAGGACGAGGCCGTCGAGGAGCTCGAGGAGATCCGCGAGTTCCTCTCCGAGCCCGAGAAGTTCCAGGCCGTGGGCGCCAAGATCCCCAAGGGCGTCCTGCTGTACGGTCCGCCCGGAACCGGTAAGACGCTGTTGGCCCGGGCGGTGGCCGGAGAGGCGGGCGTGCCCTTCTTCTCCATGTCCGGCTCGGAGTTCGTCGAGATGTTCGTCGGCGTGGGTGCTTCGCGCGTGCGCGATCTGTTCGAGCAGGCCAAGGAGAACGCCCCCGCCATCATCTTCGTCGATGAGATCGACGCCGTCGGGCGTCACCGCGGTTCCGGCATGGGCGGCGGTCACGACGAGCGCGAGCAGACCCTCAACCAGCTGCTGGTCGAGATGGACGGCTTCGACGCCAACACCAACGTCATTCTCATCGCCGCCACCAACCGCCCCGATGTGCTCGACCCGGCTCTTCTGCGTCCCGGGCGCTTCGACCGGCAGGTGAGCGTCGAGGCCCCCGATATGGCGGGCCGCTCCGCCATCCTGCGCGTGCACGCCAAGGGCAAGCCCATGACCCGCGACGTCGACCTCGACCTGGTCGCCAAGCGCACACCGGGCTTCACCGGTGCGGACCTGGCCAATGTCCTCAACGAGGCCGCATTGCTCACCGCTCGTTCCAACGCCCAGCTCATCGACAACCGCGCCCTGGACGAGGCCATCGACCGCGTCATCGCCGGCCCCCAGAAGCGCACCCGGGTCATGAACGACCATGAGAAGGCCGTCACCGCCTACCACGAGGCCGGTCACGCCCTGTGCGCCGCCGCCGGGGCCTACTCCGACCCGGTCACCAAGGTGACGATCCTGCCGCGCGGGAAGGCCCTGGGCTACACCATGGTCATGCCCAGCGACGACAAGTACTCCACGACCCGCAACGAGCTGCTCGATCAGCTCGTCTACGCCATGGGCGGGCGAGCCGCCGAAGAGCTCGTCTTCCGCGACCCCACTACCGGCGCCTCCAACGACATCGAGAAGGCCACGGGCACCGCCCGCAAGATGGTGACCGACTTCGGCATGACCCGCACGGTCGGCGCTGTCAAGCTCGGGACCACCGAGAATGAGACGGTCCTGGGGTTGTCCGCCACCAATCGCGACTTCTCCGAGGACGTCGCCGCATCTGTGGATGCCGAGGTGCGCGCCCTCATGGACGCCGCCCACCGCGAGGCCTGGGAGATCCTGACCCGCAACCACGCCGTCCTGGAGGACCTGGCCAGCCAGCTGCTGGAGAAGGAGACGCTGCTGGAGAAGGACCTCGAGCGCATCTTCGCCCCTGTCATCAAGCAGCCCGAGCGTCCGCTGTGGCGGGCCGACGACACCCTGGTGGTGGAGGAGGCCGTGGCCGCCTCCGACTTCCCCGCAGCTGCCAAGGCGTTCTCCCGGAACGGCGAGGGCGGTGACGAGGACGCTGAGGGCTCTATGGAGTCTGAGAGTGCTGAGGGGGCTGCGGGCGCCGAGAGCGAGGTCGCTGAGGGCTCTGGAGACTTTGAGGTCGCTGAGAGCGCCGCGGATGGGCTGGACTCCGGCAGCGGTACCGAGCAGGACTCCGAGAGTCAGGGCTCCGGTGGCGAGGACGCTGTGGATGCCGGGGACGATCGGGATTCCTCGGCTTCTGAGGGCCCTGAAGGCTCTGACGGCGCTGGTGGTTCCGACGACTCTGACGGCCCTGACGACTCTGAGAATGAGAAGGGCGCGGAGGGGTCTGAGAGCTCTGAGGACGCTGACGGCCCCGAAGGCGCTGAGAGCTCGGGGTCGTGACCTACGACGCCGACGCCGTGCGTCGGGCCGTGCGCGATCTGCTGGCGGCTGTGGGGGAGGATCCCGACCGTGAGGGCCTGCGCGATACGCCGGAGCGGATGGCTCGCGCCTACGCCGAGATGTTCTCGGGGCTCGACGAGGATCCCGGGGCGCATGTCGAGAGGGCTTTCGACGTCGGGCACTCTGAGATGGTGCTCGTGCGGGACATCCCCTTGTACTCCGTGTGCGAGCATCATCTGCTGCCCTTCCACGGGGCCGCGCATGTGGCCTACATCCCCGGTGAGGACGGGCGGGTGACGGGCCTGAGCAAGGTGGCGCGGCTCGTGGACGGCTATGCGCGCCGTCCCCAGGTGCAGGAGCGCCTGACGGCGCAGGCGGCCGATGCGATGGTCGAGCGCCTGGGCTGCCGGGGCGTGCTGGTGGTGGTGGAGGCCGAGCACCTGTGCATGTCCATGCGCGGGGTGCGCAAACCCGGCGCCAACACCGTCACGAGTGCGGTGCGCGGCATTATGCGCAACGCCGCCACCCGCAGCGAGGCCATGAGCCTCATCCTGGGGCGGCGGCCCTGAGCGGTACGGACAGGACCGCGGTGAATCGCTCGGTCGTACGAGTGACGTCGAAGGTTCCGCTCAGGGCCTCCACCCGTCGCTGCGCGCCCGCCAGGCCGAGCCCGGACGAGATCACGGCGCTGCGCCCCTGCCACTCACCGCGCCGTTCATCCCGATGCTCAGGCTCGGCGGCGTTGGAGGCCATGGCCTCCAGGCTCCGGCCATCGGCCTCGATGAGGAGCCGTGCACTGCCGGGCGCTGCGTGCTTGACCATATTGCTCACCAGCTCGCCGAGCACCCGTACCAGCTGCTGGCGCACTCCAGGCGGTACGGCGGCCGACTCCAGTGCGTCCAGCCCCTCGGTCTCCAGGGTGACCCGGCGGGACGCCAGAACGACGCGCGCCTCGGCGACGACCTCGCTCAGGGGTCGTGGGGCGGAGGAGGCCAGGACGTCCATGCCGACTCCACCCCCGGCGTCGCTCAGGGTCCGCAGGCTGTTCCGCAGCTGCTCGACGGCGGTGCGCACGGAGGCGGTGAGCGCGCGCAGATCGCCGGCGAGTGCGGCGTCGGGTCGGACGAGCCGGGCCTGCTCGGCGGTCATGACCGCCTGGGTGAGATCGCGCACCACCGTGTCGTGCAGCTCGGAGATGACGAGGAGGCGCTGGCGCTCCAGGTCCGCCCGGTACTGGGCGGCCGCCGCGTCGACCTGCATCCGCGGCTGACGCAGGAGCTCGGCGACGACGAGGCAGGTGGCTCCCATGAACAGGACGGGGAGGTACCCCTGCCACACCGCGAACTCGTTCGGTGGGCTCAACAGGAAGAAGACGAAAGTCGCCACGACGTTCGCGGCCAGCAGGCCGTAGGCGCCGACCCTGCTGAAGCCGCGAGTCAGGAGCACCGCGGTGCACAGCCAGGGCCCCATGGCCGGAAGGACCGGGCTGAGATAGGCGCCGTGGTCGAGTGCCAGGAGGAAGATGCAGGAGGTCAGGAGACTGATCGCGCTGGCCCCCAGCGGCCACACCGAGAGCATCGCGATCCCGATGCCGCTGACCACGACGATGTACGCATCGGTGGCCTCGAAGGGCTCGAGAGCCACGACGGAGATCAGGGTGAGCAGGCCGGCGCAGGCCAGGCCCAGCAGGTGGGTGCGCCACCCGGGCGTCCAGGTGGAGAATCGCGTGCGGGCCAGCAGTCCGGTGGTGCTCGCTGCGTCTGCCGCGGGTCTTGCGCCTGCCGTGGGTCCTGGGTTCGTTGTGCCCACTGTGGGTCCTGGGTCCGCTGGTTTCGCCGCGGGTTCTGGGCCCGTTGCGGGTCTTGCGCCTGCTGCGGGTCCTGGGCCTGCTGGGGCCGCTGCGGGCCTTGCGTCTGTTGCGGGTCCTGGGCCCACCGCGCCCACTGCGAGCCCCGCGCCCTCCGCCGCCCCGGTCGGTCCTGCCCCGAGTCTCACGACCACCCCCTGCCTCTCAATGGTTAGCATCCTGCCATGGCTCCCACGAACCCGCCCGGATCCCCGTCGTTGGCGGTCCGGGTCGCGCTCGTCGACGACGACTCCTTCGTCCTGACCGCTCTGCGCAACTACCTGGCCTCCTCGGAGCGGATCGAGGTCGCCTCCGCCTTCGACCGCGGCCGGGATGCTCTCGCCTTTCTGCGGAGGGTGCCCGTCGACGTCCTGCTCACCGATGTGCGCATGCCCGGCATGGACGGGCTGGAGCTCCTGAGCCGCGTCCGGGCCGAGCATCCGGGGATCGCCGTCGTCGTCCTGACCTCCTTCGATGACGACGAGGCCATGCTCGCCGCCCTGTCGCAGTCGGCCAATGGCTTCCTCCTCAAGGACTCGGCCCCCGAGGAGATCGTGCGGGCCGTCCTCGCCGCGGCCGATGGCGGCACCACCATCTCCCCGGCCACCGCATCCCGGTTGGTGGCCCGCCATCTGCGTCCCGCTCGCCAGGGCACCCGCCCCGACCTGACCGAGGCCGAGCAGGAGGTTCTCGCCCAGCTGTGCGAGGGCTACTCCAATGCGGAGATCGCGCAGCGCCTCGTCGTCGCCGAGTCCACCGTCAAGACCCACGTCTCCCACCTCATGAGGAAGTACGGGGCGGCCTCCCGCCTCAAGCTCGTCGTCGCCGTGCACCGGGAGCGGGAGGCCGCGCTCTGAGAGGGCCCTCACTCAGTCCGTCGCCAGGGCCGTTACCGGCGTCACCCGGCCCGCGCGCCCGGCCGGTCGCAGTGCGGCTGCGAGGCCGACGAGCAGCGTGACGGCGAGGACGCCGGCCAGCGGGAGGTAGGGGATGAAGACGCTGATTCCCCCGTCGCTCAGGACCGCGAGCGTGCCCGCCGCCCCCAGCGCGGTCCCGATGACGACGCCCAGGACACCGCCGATGAGGGCCAGGAGGGAGGCCTCGATGACGATGAGGCGTCTGACCTGCGAGCGGTCGGTGCCGGTGGCTCGCAGCAGGCCGATCTCGCGGGTGCGCTCCAGGACGCTCACGTCCGTGGTGTTGGCCAGCCCGCTCAGGGCGATGATGAGGGCCGCCGCCATGACCAGGCAGATGGTGAACACCGTCCGGTGCATCAGGTCCGTGAACTCGTTGCGTCCCTCCGCGCTCCCCCTGACCATGAGATCCTGGCCGCGGGTGGCCTGACGGACGGCATTCTCGACCGATTCCGAGGAACCGGCGCCCGTGGTGCGCACCCACATGATGGCGTCGGTCGGCTCCCCGCCGGTCAGGCGTTCGGCGGTGGCGGGGGTGATGGCGGCGCCCCACCCCTCCCTCACGCGGGCGGTCAGCTCGACGTCGCCCGCCGGGCCGGTGAGGGTCACGGCGGCGCCGTCGGGGATGCGGTAGAGCTCCCCGACGATGAGCGTGCGGTCGTCGAGGTCCTCCAGGCCCTTGGTGGAGCGCACGACGGGGGCGACCGCGGAGGTGTTGATGGACAGGACGTCGATGCTGTCGGTCGCGCCGTCCACGGTCTGGGTGAGGTCGAGGCTGGGGACGAGGATCGTGGACTCCACGCCCTCGGTCGACTCGACGGTGGAGGTGAGCGCGGCGGTGTCGGTCTGCGGGGTCACACCGAAGACCGTGATGTCGGTGGGCGAGCCCTGGTTCACGATGCTCTGGAAGGAGGAGTTGAAGGAGAACAGGCCCACGAACAGGACCGAGCCGACCAGGACGCAGACGAGGAGCGTGGCGGCTGTCGCCGCCGAGCGTCCGGGGTTGCGGACCAGGTTGCGGGCGGCCAGGTGGAGGATCGGGTAGCGGCCATCGGAGCCGGCGCGTCCGATGAGACCGACGATGAGGCTCACCAGCAGGGGCAGGGCCGCCAGGAGCCCGAGGACGACGAGGACGGCGCCGCCGGCCACGATGTAGAGGTTGTGCCCGGTCGTCCCCGGGACGACGAGGACGGCGCCGGCCAGGGCGATGATGAGTCCGGTGATGGCGGCCAGCCGCTGCCCGCGTCCGACGCGCTTGGCGCCGACCGTGCTGCCGCTCAGGGCGACGAGCGGGGAGATGCGGGTGGCCCGGTGCGCGGGGCGCAGCACGGCCGCGAGCGTGACCAGCGTGCCGAGCACGACGGCGCCCGCCAGGGAGACGGGGGAGATGGTGAGGTGGGCGTCCAGGTTCTCGATGACTCCCGAGCGGATGAGGAGGGCGGCTCCCGCGGTCCCTGCGATGACGCCGACGACGGACCCGGCCGTTCCGGTGACGACGGCGGTGCGCAGCACGGCGAGCATGATCTGCCTGCGGCTCGCGCCGATGCAGCGCACGAGGCCGATGGTGCGGTTCTGACGTGCCACGAGGGTGGTGAAGGTGGTGGCGATGACGATGCCCGCGACCACCGCGCACACGGGCGTCAGCAGGTTGAGGACCATGGCGACCATCGTGCCGCCCGATTGGGCGGAGGCGGCGCGTTCGGCGACGGCGTCGTCGGCGTCCACCACGAAGGCGCCGGGTCGGACGGCGTGGACGGTCTCGGCGACCTCGTCCACCAGGGCGCCGGTACTGGTCCCGGGCCTCGCCGTCACGTACAGGTGGTTGTAGCTGGTGATCGCGCCCATGGCCTCGAACTGGTCGACCGTGGCGTAGACGGTGCCCCCCGTCCCCTTGTCCAGGCCCGCGTCGGCCCCGGGGGAGACCACGCCCACGATGGTCGGGCTGGTATGGACTATGTCATCCGTGCCGTCGGCGTCGCCGGTGCCGTTGGTGCCGCTGGTGCCGCGGTCGTAGCCGTTCTTGAGGCGGATGGTGTCCCCGACGCCGAGCCCCTGCTGCTCGGCGAGGCGGGTGTCGATGGCGACCTCGCCGGTGCCGATCGGCAGACGCCCGGCCGCCAGGGTGGTGTACTGGCTGAGCACGGGCACGTCCCGAATCATGATCGCGCTGCCCACGGTGCCCGCGAGCTGGCGCGGCAGGTCGAGTTGGAGGATGCCCCAGTGCTCGCCGCGCACGGAGGCGACGCCGTCGAGGTCGGCGAGTCGGGAGATGAGGTTGTCGTCGAGGTGGCCGTCGGTGCTGCTGAGCTGGCGTCCCGAGGCGACGACGACGTCGGCGCCGCCGATGGACAGGCGGGCCTCGGCCCGCATCTGGGTGCGGAAGGAGTCGGAGAGGATGAAGGCGAAGGCGATAAGGGCGGCGCTCATGGCCACGGCCACGAAGGCCGCAGCGGCGCGGCGCGCGTCGAGCAGGGAGGGCATCAGCGGGCCTCCCTGCGAGTCGCGGCGGTGCTGGCGGTGGTCCCCGTGCCCGTGGGGGCCGCCGGGCCTGCCGAGGTCGCTGGACCCGCCGGCCTTGCCGGGGCTGCTGTGCCTGCTGTGCCCGTGGGGGCCGCCGGGGTTGCCGGGTCCGTGGGGGCTGCCGGCCCCGCGGGAGTGACCCAGCCTGCCGGGGCCGCTGTGCCTGCTGTGCCTGCCGGGGCTGCTGCGCCCGCCGGCCTCGCCGGGGCCGCCGCGGCGTGCGTGCTGGTCGGGCGGCGCACGGCGTCGTCGCCGATGATCCGTCCGTCGCGCAGGCGGATCACGCGGTTGGTGGCGGCCGCTGCGTTCTCGTCGTGGGTGACCATGACGACGGTCTGACCGAGGTTGTCGCACATGCGGGCCAGCGCCTGCAGGAGGGACGCGGCCGAGGCGGTGTCGAGGGCCCCGGTGGGCTCGTCGGCGAAGACGACCTGGGGGCGGCCGATGAGAGCGCGGGCGATGGCGACTCTCTGCTGCTGGCCGCCGGAGAGCTCAGCGGGGCGGTGGGCGAGGCGGTCGCCGATGCCCAGGGCTGCGATGACGGCGTCATGCCAGTTCGGGTCGGGGGTGCGGTGGGCCAGGCGGGTGGGCAGGAGGATGTTCTCCTCCGCGGTGAGGGTGGGCAGGAGGTTGAAGGCCTGGAAGACGAAGCCGAGCTGGTCGCGGCGCACGGCGGTCAGCTGCTTGTCGTTCATGCCGGCCAGATCGCGGCCGGCGATGAGGACGTGCCCGGATGCGGGGGTGTCCAGGCCGGCCAAGCAGTGCAGGAGGGTGGACTTGCCCGAGCCCGACGGGCCCATGACGGCGACGAACTGGCCGCGGCTCACGGTCAGGCTCACGCCGTCCAGGGCGGCCACCCGCGCCTCGCCGGAGCCGTAGATCTTGGTGAGGTCCCGGGCCTCGACCACGACGTCGGTGGGCGGGGCGGTGGTGGGTCCCGGCGCCGGTTGGGAGGACCGGTGCGGGAGGGATGGGGCGTGAGGCATGACCGTCTCCTTCGAGGTGACTGGGATGTCCGAGATGACCGAGACCCGAGCAGGTCCCGGATGATGCCTCAAGGCTAGGAATCGGCGTCATGGCGCTGGAATGCGTCGAAGGGGCCGACGTGGCCAGGATGTCCGACGAAAGGGGGAGGCGGGCTTGCGGGGCGGCCGGATTCGTGCGGGCGGGGCGGCGCCCGGACCCGACCCGTCTTCTTCGCCGAGATCGGTTCAGTTCCGCATCGAGATCGGTCCGGCGGGGTCGCGCCCGGCTGCCGGGGTCACGAGACGGGCATCTCTGCACGAGACCGGCATTTCCGCGCGAGTCAACGGGGCCGTCGTCGGACTCACGCAGAAATGTCGAGTTCGATGTGCCGAGGCGGTGCGCCAGTGGGGCTGTTCCTCCGCGGACGCAGGACCGGGCTCCTCGGTCAACGCCCGCCAGGTCTCACTGCGCTGTTCCTCCGCGGACGCAGGATCGGGCCCGCTCCTGGCCCCCGGCGCCGTCGTCGGACTCGAACAGGAATGCTCACGTCGGCGGGGCTATCAGTGGCAGATCCTGGAGGAGGCGGAGGACACGCTCGGAATGCCCGCGTCGGCGGGACCACCAGTGCGGGCGGGACGACCAAGAGGCTCGCCGAGCCTCTCACGGGTCGCATTCGACGCTAGCGGTGCGGGTGGGACGACCCCGCCCCCGACAGGCTCATCGCCCGGGGCGAGGGCCGCATCCTTATGCTCAACCGCTCCCGGACCTCGGGACACGTTCTCACTCATCGTGAACATCCCCGACCGTCGACGGCCTGCGCGTCGTCGACGCTCTCGGGACGAGTACCCGCGGGGCGGAACCGATCTCGAGCCGGAACTGAACCGATCTTGACGCGGAATACGACCGATCTCGGCGAAGGGACGGGTCGGGGAGGCGAAGGAGCGGGGACGCGGGGAGACGCCCGCGGAGCATCCCGGTCGGCTGTGGGCGGACTCGCCGTCCGACCTTCCTGCGCCTCGCCGCTCCCGAAGAAATTCGCGTGCACCGTTACCCTGGGAGGGTGACTGATGTCCTGCACCCCGCACCGGTGCCTCTGCCGTCCCCTCTCGCGGAGGCCTCGGCGGCCGGTCGGACCCTGGTGATGGGCATCATCAACGTTACTCCGGACTCATTCTCCGACGGCGGCCGTTGGGAGACCGCGGACCTCGCCGTCGCCCACGGCCGTCAGCTTCTCGCCCAGGGCGCCGACATCGTGGACGTCGGCGGCGAGTCCACCCGTCCTGGCGCCGTTCGCGTCACCCCCGAGGTCGAGCAGGCGCGCGTCATCCCCGTCGTGCGCGCGCTCGCGGACGATGGCGCGGCCGTCTCCATCGACACCATTCACGCCGCCACCGCCGAGGCGGCCGTCGGGGCCGGTGCCGTTGTCGTCAACGACGTCTCCGGGGGCCTGGCCGACGCCGATATGCACCAGGTGGTCGCCGAGACCGGCGTCGTCTACGTCTGCCAGCACTGGCGCGGCGACCCTGAGACCATGGATCGCCTGACCGACTACAGCGCCCACGGCGATGTCGTGTCCGGTGTCGAGGCCGAGTTGCGCGAGCGCCTGAACGAGCTCGATGCTGCCGGGGTCGATCGTCGTCAGGTGGTCGTTGATCCCGGCCTCGGCTTCGCCAAGACCCATCAGCAGTCGTGGCAGCTCCTGGCCGCCACCGAGCGTCTGCGCCGGGAGCTGGGCCTGCCCGTCCTCATCGGCTCCTCGCGCAAGCGCTTCCTGTCCCTGAGTCTGCCCGAGTCCGCGGCGGCCGACCCGATCGCCCGAGACGCCGCCACCGCAGCCACCACGGCCCTCGTCGCCCTCGCCGGCGCCTGGGCAGTACGAGTCCATGAGATCCCGGCCAACCGGGACGCCGTCCGAACCGCCTCCCTCTGGAAGGAACACCGATGACCACCACCACGCCCGATCAGATCCGGCTGTCGGGCCTGTCCGCCCGCGGGTACCACGGCGTCCTCCCCTTCGAACGCACCGAGGGCCAGCTCTTCACCGCCGATGTCACCCTCGACCTGGGCGAGCGCGGTACCGCGGTCGCCTCCGTCACCGATGCGGTCAAGGACGCCGTCGACTACTCCGAGGTCGCCCGGGCGGTCGTCGCCGTGATCGAGGGGGAGCCGGTGAGTCTCATCGAGACCCTCGCCGCTCGTGTCGGCGAGGCCGTGCTGGCCTTCCCGCGCGTGACCGCCGTCGAGGTCACCATCCATAAGCCGCAGGCGCCCCTGGACGTCGCCTTCGAGGACGTCTCGGTGACGATTCATCGCACCGGCGGCGAAGGCGGCAACCCCCTGTCCGGCCACGCGCCCGGGCAGTCCGCCGCTGCCGATGCGGTGACCGCCCCCGACCAGCGGGGCTCCGCATCTGCCGGGTCCCCTGCCGCTGCTGCGGGCGCCGGAATGGTCGGCGCGGCGGGCGATGCTCAGGGAGCCGGCGCGAGCTGGTCCCCCGAGGCCGCTCCCGGTCGCGACGGCGCTGAGCCGTGGGCCGGGTCGCCGGTGGGCAGTGCTGTCGGTGCTCCCGGCGATCCCGGCGCCTCCGACGCGTACGGCGTTCCCGGTGTCCCCAGTGCGTCCAGCGCCCCCGGCTCCCCCGGTGATTCAGCCGGCGCGCCGTGGGAGGGCGTACCCGCCGACGCCGTCGCCTCCCATGAGGCGGCTCAACCATGGCAGGGCGTACCGGCCGACGGCGCGGCTCCGGCCGGCCCCGTTGCCGGACCGCCCGCCGAGGGGATCCAGCCGTGGCAGAACGACATCGCTGGAGACGGGAACGCGGCCGGCCCCGCCGCCACCGCAGTGGGGGCACCGGTCAATGCGCCGATTGCACCGGCCGATGTCCTGGGGCAGCGCCCGGCCGAGCCGATCGATGCGGTCATTGCGCTGGGAGGCAACGTCGGTGGGGTCGTTCCCGCTCTGCGGGCGACAGTGCGCACCCTGCGGGAGACCGACGGCATCGAGGTCACCAGCATCGCGCCGCTGGCCCGCACGGCCGCCATCGTCGAGCCCGGCGGCTCGGAGCAGCCCGACTACCTCAACACCGTTGTGCTGATAGCGACGACGCTCTCACCGCGTGAGCTCCTCGACGTCTGCCAGGGCCTGGAGGACGACGCCGGGCGCGTGCGCACCGAGCCCAAGGGTCCGCGCACCCTGGACGTGGACATCGTTACCTACGAGGGCGTCACCTCCGATGATCCTGAACTGGTCCTGCCGCATCCGCGCGCGGCCCAGCGCGCCTTCGTCCTGGTTCCCTGGGCGCAGGCCGATCCCTTCGCCGAGATCGGCAACCAGTACGTCGCCTCCCTCGCCGAGGCCGCCTCCGACCGCGACGGCGTGCGCTGGCTCGCGCTCGACTGGCTGGACTCCGACCACCTTCCCGCGCTGCCGACCGGCCAGTACGTGGCTCCCCCCGACTCCGGGGACGACCAGCTCGGGATGACCGTGGGCGATTCCGAGATCGGGGGCGGCGGTGTTGACGGCGCCGGTTCCCCGGCAGACGGCGGCATGCCCGCGGACGCCGGAGTGGAGAGGGCGCGCTCGGCCGAACCGGTCGTGGATGCGATGCCCGACGCGATGCCTCGCCAGGCGGGCGCCCCGGTGGCCGACCCCATGACGGACAGGCCCGAGGTCCCCGGCATGCCCGACATCCCCGGCATGGTTGATTCGGCGCCCGGTCAGCCGGCCAATGCCGCTGACATGCCCGGACATGTGCCCGGAGGCGGTGCGATGCCCATTGGTCAGCAGATGCCTCAGGACCCGGCCTACCCGCGCTCGCCTCAGGTCGGTTCTGCGCCTCAGGCAGGTTCCGCGCCTCAGGCAGGTTCAGCACCTCAGGCGGGCTCTGCGCCTCAGGCCGGCTCCGCTCCGCAGGTCGGCGGTTCGCAGGACGAGCCCTGGGCCTCGCCCCTGAACTGGAGCGACGTCATCGGTAGGAATGGAAATGGGCAGGGACTCTGATGTTCCGCACGCGCTGGACCACGGTCCTCGCGTGCCTCATCGCGCCCGCGGTCGTCACCTGGGTCGTCTCTGACCTCTCGCTGCGCCACCACGGGTGGGTGCCGTCGCTGACGCCCTGGGGGGCCGTTGTCGCGCTGGTCATCTCCGTGATCGTGTTCATCGCCGGACTCGCGGTGCGGCGCCTGCGCGCTCACGAGCCCACCTGGATCACGCCCACCGGTGCGGCCACGACCGCCGTCGCCGCCCAGGCCTCGGCGATCGTCGGCGCCCTCGTCGGAGGGGTCTACGCCGGGGAGATCGCCACGGCTCTCCTGGCCCCGCCCTCGCCCGCCATGTCCTCGCTGGCGTGGTGCGCGGCCGCCTGCCTGGCGTCGTGCGTCCTGTGGTGCGGCGTCGGTCTGCTCGTGGAGCACTGGTGCGCCATCGACATGGATGACGACGACGATCACGGCGGGCACGGCTCGGAGTCCTCTTCCGTCCCCGATAGCGGCGCCCCTGCTTGACGGGCTCCGATCCCGGCCAGCTCCAGGCCGGATCCCGGATCGGCCCCGGATTGAGGGGATTTGAGGGGATGAGGCGGTTCGCCCGTCGTAGGGGCGTCCCGAGCGAGGAGCCTCAAGGAGCAGTGAGGAGCTTCGAGGACCCTCAAGGAGCCTCGAAGAGCCTCGAGGAGCAGGGAGGAGCAAGGATGAGCACCGTGAACGAACCCGCCCCCGTGAGCGCTGCGAGCGCTGCCAGCGCTGAGATTGCTGTAGGTGCTGCGAGTCGCGCCCCGACTCCCGGCTCGACCCGCACGGGCGACCCCTTCAACCCGGAGGGCGTCGCCTTCCAGCCCGTTTCGCGCAGGCTCATCGCCGTCCGCGTCGTGGGCGTACTCCTCGGCCTCGGAGCGCTTGCGGCGGCCCTCGTCGTCGGCGCGCTCATGCGGTATTCGTGGATGTGGGTCGGCGTCGCGGTGATGGCGGGCTTCGCCGCGTGGGCCGTCTGGCTCGTCCCGCGCCAGGTGCGCGCCATGGGCTACGCCCTGACCGCCGACCACCTGCTGTGGCGCAAGGGCATCATGTTCCGGCGCATCTGCGTGGTCCCCTACGGGCGGATGCAGTACGTCGACACCTCGCAGGGGCCGCTGGCCGCCTGGTTGGGGATCGCCGAAGTCCGGCTGCACACGGCTGCGGCGAGCACGGATGCGACCATCAACGGGCTGCCGGTCAAGGAGGCCGAGCACCTGCGTCGTCTGCTCGCCGACCGCGGTGAGCAGAGAATGGCCGGCCTGTGAGCGCCGCTGCCGGGCGCCGCATCGCCGTGCCGGACGGCGTCGACTGGCGCCGCATGCACCCGGTCTCTCCGCTCCTGGAGGGCTGGAAGGTCGTGACGGCGGTCATTGCCGTCCTCACCGTCCGCAACGTCGATAACCTGGTCGAGGCCTATCGGTATGCCACGGCTCACGGGATCGATCTTGCCCACGGCGTCGTGCGCTGGGTCGTTGTGGGGAGTCTGGCCGCGATCGCGGCGGTGGTCGCCTTCCTCTTCCTGCGGTGGTGGGCGAAGAGTTACGCCGTGGACCGCGACGGCGTCTACCTGCGCAGCGGCATCCTCGTCAAGCAGCTGCGGATCGCCCGCCTGCCGCGCATCCAATCCGTCGATATCATCCATCCGCTGCTCGGGAGGGTCTTCGGTCTGGGGCAGCTGACGGTGGAGGTCGCGGGCGGCTCGGATTCGCGGATCGTCATCGGCTACCTGACCACCGCTCGGCTCGAGGCCCTGCGCGACCGCATCCTCGACCTCGCCGCCGGAGCCGGGGCTGCTGCTGATGCCGCTTCCACGGCCGGCGCCTCCGCCGTCCACGTCTGCGCTGCCGACGACGCCGGGGCGCCCCCTGCCGGACAGACCGATACGACCTGCTCCCGGCCAGGCGCTCCTCGCACCGGAGCCGACGACGCCGACGGTCCTGGGCGGGAGGGGCGAGCGGATCGGGATCGCAGCCCCGCCCCTCTCGGCTTCGAGGACGCCATGAGCGCCCCGCCGCTGCGCGATGCCGGCGGGCGCCAGGAGCATTCGCTGTACACCGTGAGCCCCGCGATCCTCGTCGGCTCGATTCTCCGCTCGGTCATGACCCTGTGGGCCGTCTTGATCGTCGTCGTCATTGTCGCAGCGGTTGTCATTGCGATCGTCTTCGATGGCATGGGGGGCGGTGTTCTGCTATCGAGCCTCGCCGCTCCCGTCGCGATCATCGGAGCCGTGTGGAACCGTTTCAATCGCGGCTGGGGGTTCCGGGCCGCGGCGGTGCCGACAGGCATCCGCGTGAGGTTCGGGCTCACCTCTGAGGTCTCCTTGACTCTTCCGCCGGGGCGAGTCCACGGCGTGGGCATCGAGCAGAGCCCGCTGTGGCGGCGCAAGGACTGGTGGCGGGTCAAGGTCGGCATGGCGGGCAGGACCGGGAGGAAGCCGTCCGACGGCTCCTCCGCTGAGCAGCGCAACGGCAGTACCGGCAGCGTGCTGCTGCCCGTGGGGGAGCGGCGCACCGCGCTGCGGGCGCTGTGGCTGGTGGCGCCCGACCTGGGCGTGCCCGATCCCGACGGCTTTCTCGCCGCGGCGCTGTCCGGGGCCGACGACGACGGCGTCGGCAGGCCGGACGCGCCGATCGGTGCGCCGGAGCGCGGCTTCATCCGCATCTCGCCGCGCGGCAGGATCTTCTCGCCGCTGGCCTGGCGTCGTGAGGCGATCGCCCTGACCGGTACGTGCGTCGTGCTGCGCACCGGCCGCTGGTGGCGTCGCACCAGTGTGGTGTCCTATGAGCGCATTCAGTCGATGCGGGTGCGCCAGGGGCCGCTGGCCCGTCGACGGGGACTGGCCGCCATCCACCTCGACATGGTGGACCACGCGGTGGGCACGACTCTGAGCAACCTCGAGGCGACCGAGGCGGCTGCGATCCAGAGGGTCGTCTCCGAGCGCGCGCTGCGCCGTCGTCGTGCCGAGAGGCTCGACCGCTGGCTCGCCCGAGCCGTCGAGGGCACTGATGGCGGCCCTGGCGGCCCCGAGGGCCCCGATGAGGGCTCTCAGGGCGGCCCCGAGGGCTCTTCCGATGATCGCGGCGGTCCTGCCGGCTCCGCCGGGGCGGCGTGAGACGATCGGTGCATGTCTGAGACTTCCGCGAACTCCTCGACTCCCTCGAAGGCATCCGCCGGCTCGCGACCGGGTCGGCTCGGCGTCGGCATCATCTCCGCGGGGCGCGTGGGCGCGGTGCTGGGAAGCGCCCTGCGCGCGGTCGACCACCAGGTGATCGGTGTGCACGCCGTCTCGGAGGCCAGCCGGGAGCGCGCCGAGGCGCTTCTGCCCGGAGTCCCCGTGCTCGACGTCGAGGAGATCGTCGAGCGCGCCGAACTGGTGATGCTCGCCGTCCCCGACGACGCCCTGGCCACGCTCGTCAAGGGCCTGGCCGACCTCGGCCGGTGGCAGCCCGGTCAGCTGGTCGTCCACACCTCGGGGCGCTACGGGATCGGCATCCTCGAACCCGCCCGCAGACTGGGCGCCATCCCGCTCGCCCTCCATCCGGCCATGACCTTCGGCGGGTTCTCCACCGACGTGGCCCGTCTGACCGGCTGCCCCATGGCCGTCACCGCCCCCGACGCCGTCCTGCCCATTGCGCAGGCTCTGGCCGTCGAGCTCGGCGGCGAGCCCTTCGTCCTGGCCGAGGATGCCCGCCCCGCCTACCATGCGGCGCTGGCTCATGGAGCGAACCATCTGGTGACCCTGGTCGATCAGGCTGTGCGCATCCTGACGGCCGCGGGCGTCGAGGGCGGTGCCGCCACGCTCGGCCCGCTGCTCGGCGCCGCGCTGGATCGGGCACTGACCGAGGACGCTGATTCCGTGCTGACCGGGTTGACCGGCCCGGTCTCGCGCGGCGACGCCGGCACCGTCCGCTCCCACATCGAGGCGCTGGAGGCCCTGCGCGATGACGAGGGGCGCGGGCTGGAGGACGTGGTGGACACCTACCGGGCGCTCGCGCTGGCCACGACCCGGCGTGTGGAGGACACGCGTCGGATCACCGGAGCCCAGGCCGAGGATCTGCGCGAGGCACTCGCCCCGCGGGACGACGCCGGGTGAGTCGGGCTCGCCAGTGATGCCGAGTGCGATGCCGAGGGCGATGACGAGATCGACTTTTTCGAACGAGATCGACGGTGGCACCGTCGACTTCGTTCGAGGATGTCGATCTCGACCCCGGATCCCCGGATCGCGTTCGAGTCGGCCGCCCATCGGCTCGATCATCTAGCGTGTGCCCATGACGACTCCCGTTTCGCCCGCCTCCGCCCCCGCATCCGCATCTGCCGCGCCCGCCCCTCGCTGCGATCGGGTAACTCTGGTGCGCAGTCGCGACGAGCTCGCCGCCGCGCTCGCCGTTGATGAGGGAGCCGACAGGGCAGATAGAGCCGACAGTGTTGGCGGTGCCGACCGCGTTGGCGGGGGCGACAAGACCGATAGGGCCGACAGAGCAGCCAAGGCCGGAAGCGCTGGCGCCGCTCGTCATGCCGGCGGTTTCGCCGGTGCCGGTGCCGGTGCAGGTGGCGTCCCGCGCGCCGTCGTCATGACCATGGGCGCGCTCCACCAGGGGCACTTCGATCTCGTGGCCGAGGCCGCCCGCAGGGTGGGCGCGGACGGGACCGTCGTCGTCACCATCTTCGTCAACCCGCTCCAGTTCGCCGCCGGGGAGGATCTGGACGCCTACCCGCGCACCCTGGAGGCCGACGTCGAGGGTCTGACCGCCGCTCTGCGCGCCCCGGGGGAGGACGGTCTCGCCGTCGGACGGCTCATCGTCTTCGCGCCTGCGCCGGAGGTCATGTACCCGAATGGAGAGCCCTCCGTGCGCCTCGACCCCGGCCCGATCGCCACCGTCCTGGAGGGCGCCACCAGGCCCACGCATTTCGCGGGCGTCCTGCAGGTGGTGCTGACCCTCATGCACCTGACCCGCCCGCACTGGGCGCTGTTCGGCCGCAAGGACGCTCAGCAGCTGGCGCTCGTGCGCGCCATGGTCCGCGACCTCGCCGTGCCGGTGGAGATCGTGCCGGTCGACATCCGCCGTGAGCCCGACGGCCTGGCCATGAGTTCGCGCAACGCCTATCTGAGTGCGCGGGAGCGCGAGCAGGCCCTGGCCCTGTCCCGGGCGTTGGCCGCGGGCCGGGAGGCGGCGCGGGCCGGGGCTGATGCGGCCGGGGTGAGGACGGCGGCGCTGGAGGTGCTGGAGAAGGCGCCGGGCGTTGAGGTGGACTACGCGGCCGTGGTCGATCCCGACAGCTTCGTGGATCTTTCGGGTGCCGGTCTGGGCCTGCCCGGCGGGTCCGTTCAGCCCGCCGGGGCAGTTGAGCTGGCAGGGCCCTCTCAGCCGGTGGGGCCGGTCCTGCTGGCGCTGGCCGCCCGGGTCGGCACGACCCGGCTCATCGACAACGCCCTCATCGACCTGCGGTGACTCGGGTTACTCAGGGACTCGGGTGACCCGGGTGACTCAGCGACTCGGGCGACTCAGCGAATCGCGCCTTCTTGGGCGCCTCCCTGCGATGGCGCCCTGTCCCCACCGGGCGGATCATTGCCGGGCCGGGCCGGACCGGGCGGTCCGCACCGCAGTGCCCGGGACTGGTGAGGCTGCTGGGGCCGCCGGGGCTGTCAAGTAGATCACCATCGGGAGACCGGGCTTTGGCGGGGCGCGCCGTCCTGCATAATCTTGCCGCGATGACTTCACGCTTGCGGACGATGATGACGTCCAAGATCCACCGCGCCACAGTGACCCGGGCCGACCTCGACTACGTCGGCTCCGTCACCGTGGACGCCGATCTCCTCGATGCCGCCGATCTCATGCCCGGCGAGCGCGTGGACATCTGCGACTGCGTCAACGGCAACCGCCTGTCCACCTACGTCATCCCCGGCGAGCGCGGGGCCGGGCAGGTCTGCATCAATGGCGCGGCCGCCCATCTGATCAGCCCCGGCCACACCGTCATCCTCATCGCCTATTCCCAGATGGAGGACGCCGAGGCCCGCACGTACCTGCCGCACGTCGTCTTCGTCGATAAGCACAACCGCATCGTGGAGCGGGGCAGCGAGCCGGGGCAGATCCCCGCCGACTCCGACGCCGCCCGGCTCCAGGGGCTGGCGCCCTCCGGCCTCTCCTTCGCCGCGGCCCGGAGCTGAGCCGTTGCGAGCATGCTCACCATCGATAGGCTGGTGGGCATGCAGGGCAAGGATCTTCCCGAACTGTTCGAGCTCTACACGCGCCGCGAGTTAACGCTGCACGATGTGCGTGCGGCGGCCCCAGATCTCACCATCGAAGGACACGACGGCGATGGAACGAGCATCCTCATCCGCGATGGCGTGCGGCTGGTCCTGAAACTCGACGAGGCGTCCATCGACGTCTCCCTCGACTTCGTCGATTACGTCAAGGAGGTCTCGGGCCGCGATGAGCTCCCCTTCTGCTACGAGCTCGAATGGCCGGGCGGACGGCACGTCGCCTCGGTGGGCGACCCCGGTCTTGAGATCGCCGAGGATCTGGCGCGTCGTTGCGACGGCGTCGTCGCCGACTTCCACAAGCGGGTGGTGTGGCCGGTCAGCGAGTCGCCGCCTCCCGACTTCGATCCCGATCGCTTCGACGTCCCGGAGGAGGCCTTCCGGGTGGTGCAGCTGCGGTGGTTCGTGCGCGAGACCGTCTGCGATGTCCCGGTCGCCGCCTGGATGCGGGCCGTCGGGCGGGTGGCGCCCGACTGGCTGCCCACCGAGTACACCGGCAGGGCGCGCATGCTGGCGCTGACCGAGGCGACCATCGACGCGGCGGACGATATGAGGCGCACCGGCGACTACGGGGTGTTCCTGACCGGTCCTGAACCGATCCATGCGGTGGAGATGCTCCCCAGCGCCCCGCAGGAGCCGTACGGCATGTACTGCGTCGAGTGCGCGGTCGAGCTCGCCGTGCTCGACGGGGCTGCGCTGGATCGGCTCCACGAGATGTTCATCGCGGTCGCCGATGAGCTGGGGGCCGAGTTGGCGCTGGCCGAGGTTCTGGAGAACTGGGATCACACGTACAACGGGAGCGTCATGCCCGGCTCGCAGGCGCAGTACCCCCAGGAGCTCGGCATGGGCGACATGGTGGTCGCGGGACTGCCGATGCGCCCGGTGCCGTGGTGCTACTTCGGTCCCGCCTACGCACGGCTGCTCTCCGGTTTCCTGTCCGGCGCCCCGGCGCAGTGGGAGCGCCTGCGCACCGCTCGCGGTCTCGACGTGAGGCTCAGCGGGCTCCCTGTCCCGGCCGAGGAGCTGCCGTCGGACTGGTTCCCCGCCGACTTCTGCATGTCGCTGCAGCCGCGGTGGTTCCACGAGAGCATCCTGTACGGCGCCCCCGCCCTGCCGGACTGGAACTGAGTGCGCCGGTTCCTGCCCGAGGTCGTCGGACTCGGACATGACGGTTTTCATCTCGCGGATACCCACGGATTTCACGTAAAGAGAGCATACGTCTTGTGTTCGTACGGGCCGCTGTCCAGGTTCCCGTAGCTGGGTGTGCTTGGTATGTGGGACGTGGTCGGGATGGTTTACGGGGCGGTTGCTGGTGACGGGGGTGAGTGGGGGTGGTACCGTCGATGGTGTCCATTTCCGCGTTGAGTAGTGCCATTGATGAGTAATGAGAGATTATCAAACGGCGGATAATTTGAAGTGGTATCACGATCAGGCTCAATCTGCGAAGTCGAGTATGGATTCGGCGAGTGGTCGTATTAGTGGGGATTCGGTGGAGTCGCCGTCGGGTTGCGGGTCGTCGGCGTCGGCTGCGATGGCGGTGGTGTCGAGTTTTCAATTGGCGTTGTCGGGGTTGCAGTCGAGTATTCCGTCGTTGTCGAGCAGTATGTCGTCCGCTGATTCGAATATAACGTCGGCTGATACGCAGAGTGCGAGTAGTGTTCCGCAGTGCTCGCCGGCGCAGTCGGGGACGGATCCGGGGTCGACGCTGGGTTCGGGTTCGTCGTCGAAGGGTGGTTCAGGGGGTGGGAAGCCTCATTCGTCTTCGCATCCCGAGTTGTCTGCGGATGCGGGGTCGACGTGGAGTGGCTCTTCTGGTGGGTCGTCGTCAGGGTCTGGTTCGGGGACGTCGTCGTATGCGGGTATGAGTTCGAATCCTAATGGGCGCTGATCGGGGCCCGGTTGGTGATGTGGTTGTGAGTGCGGAGGTTAGTGATTATGTCGATTGATACTCATTTGGATGCGACGCCGTCTGATATTACCTCGTCGGCGACGAAGATCGGTGATATTAAGTCGCATGTTGATAGCGCCGAGACTGATATGATTAGCGCGCGTAGTAGTGTGGCGGATTTGCGGGGGACGACGGCGGGTGCTGTGTATCCGATGGTTAATTCGTGTGTCACTAATTGTGAAACTTTGGTGTCGAATCTGGGTAGTTATAAGACTGCTTTGGATAATCTTGCGAGTGCTCTGGGGTCGATTAAGACTGATTTGGAGGGTATCCGTAGTAGGGCCACTGAGGGTGGCTTGACTCTTTTTGATGAGACTATTTATGCGCCGACGCCCTCATCGTCGTCTTCGTCATCCTCTGCTGGTGGTTCGTCTTCTGTTCCTGGGGATAGTCCTAGTGGGACGGAGGTTGATAATAGTGATGCTGAATTTCAGCAGAAAATGATATTGTATACCACGTTGACGACTGAGACGAGTGATATTCGTACTCGGGAGAAGGAGGCTCGGCAGGATTTTGTGGATGCCTGTCAGAAGATCACTAATCCTGTGTACCATGCCGTGGCCGCTGGGGTGAAGGACTATGTCAGGCCGTCGCCTAAGGGTGGTGGTTGGATCGCGGCGGCGACTGCGGGTAAATGGGGTGTGAGTCGTACGAAGGATGCTGTTGGTTTGGTGAGGGGTTTTGCTTTGCGAGCCAGTGGTGCGGATGTTGCTCGTTATCGCAAGTGGGCGACGTCGCATTCGGCCAAGCCGGGAGCGCCTGCTCGTAGGTGGATCAGGGGCAAGAATCCGGTCATGACGGAGGCTGGCGGTAAGGGGACATGGGAGTGGAAGCATGCGTTCAATGACCGCAAGCTCGGGAACTGGAAGGTGCCGGCATCGGCGGAAGGGTCCAGGAGTGCGAAGATCGCGGAAACGGCCGGGAAGATTGCGGATAGCAATGCGCTGAAGTATGCCGGTCGTGCGGGCACCGCGGTGAGCTTCGGTGTTGATGCTTACCAGCAGTGGCAGAAGGACTCGAAGGACCCCTCGATCGGCACTGGTGAGAAGGTAGCCCGGGCGGCGACGAAGGGTGCTGCTTCTGCGGGTGGTGCGTGGGCCGGCGCTCAGGCGGGTGCCGCGATCGGTGCGTGTGTGGGCGGCCCGGTCGGGGCTGCGGTTGGCGGTATTGTTGGCGGAGCTGTGGGGTCTGGGGCAGGAAGTGCTTTAGCTGATCTCGCCAATAAGGGGATTCATAAGTTGTGGCATTGATGGTTAGTGGTTTGTGAGGGGGTGAGTTGGTGTGTCTGAGGGTGTGTTGTACGGCCTGGTGTGTCTTGCCTTGGGTGGGGTGACTTTGGTGAATTGGTGGTTTGCGATGTTCTCGGACAGTGATTATGGGGAGATGTGTCGTGACATGCTTGCGGGTGAGTTCAGTCTGGGCCGTAACACGGTCGCGGTTATTCAGCCTGCTGTAGGGACGCTTTTCGTATTCGGAGGAGGGTTGCTGCTATCTGAGGCTGCCGGCCTTGGCTATGATGAGGGTCCTCTAGCATGGTTCTTCCTGGCGGGAGTATTGCTGTCTGTGGTGACGGGGTTGTTGGGTGTGATTCCGTTTCCGTTGCCGCGGTTGATGTATCCGGAGGGGCAGATGGAGAGGCGTTGGCGGCGGAGTCTGACCGAGGCTGAGGCTGCTGCGGCTGATGAGGCTCAGCGGCGCGCGGACCATCCCGATAATGGCCCTGGTGGTTCTCGGCCTCCTTACCGTGGTAAGCACCGCAAATGACCACCCCCGCCCACCCTCCGAGGGTCGCTGATACCGCCAAGCATGTCGGCGGTATCAGCGGTATCAACAGCTCTTGCACGTATCGTGTGAGGTGGTGAGTTGGTGTGTCTGAGGATGTGTTGTACGGCTTCGCAGGCCTTGTAATAGGGGTTGTGGTGCTGGTGATTTGGTGGTTTGCGATGTTCTCGGACAGTGACTATGGGGAGATGTGTCGGGACATGTTGTCGGGGGAGTTCAGTCTGGGTCGCAATACAGTCGCGATCATTCAACCCGCTGCAGGGGGATTTATGGTTCTCGGTGCAGGTGTGCTATTGGTTAACGGCGAGGGTCCGTTGATGTGGGTTTTTGCTCCGGGCGTGATGATATGTTTGGCAGTGGGGGTGTTGGGTTTGGTTCCGTTTCCGTTGCCGAGGTTGATGTATCCGGAGGGGCAGATGGAGAGGCGTTGGCGGCGGAGTCTGACCGAGGCTGAGGCTGCTGCGGCTGATGAGGCTCAGCGGCGCGCGGACCATCCCGATAATGGCCCTGGTGGTTCTCGGCCTCCTTACCGTGGTAAGCACCGCAAATGACCACCCCCGCCCACCCTCCGAGGGTCGC
>ERZ773038.132-NODE-132-length-51067-cov-8.800400_pt1 | contig 51067 bp, 47 predicted proteins | sample MGYA00511665_ERZ773038 | MGnify/ENA primary metagenome ERZ773038 (study PRJEB29015, sample SAMEA2737966) | human oral metagenome | biome: human oral; feature: human-associated habitat; material: dental | place: China | collected 2028 ... | reverse complement strand
TGATCGGCATCAGCCACTCGGCTGTTACGGGAACGGGTGGTGGGTTTCGTGAGGGTCGCGAAACCCACCGCGGCTCTTCCTGGCTGGTCCTGTGCTGTTCGGAGACGCCATGACAGTAGGCACGCAGGGTGCCTCCGCGGTGAGCTCGCGCGGAGCAATGCGTCGTCACGGAGTTGTCTTTCGCCTCGGTTCACTCCCGGCCCTTCCCTGGGAAACTGCTCCGTCGGTGTCCGTGCCCACTGAAACGGCAGCTGATCTCTCACGCCGCATTTGCATATACCGTACTTGTTGTATATGCTGCATATGTACAGAAGGGAGGGTGTGGTGGACGTCGTGCTGTCGAACACCGCGGGGGTCCCGATCTACGTCCAGATAGAGGACCAGATCAAGGCGGCGATCCTGCGAGGCGAGGTCTCCGAGGGGGAGGCGCTGCCCTCCATCCGGGCTCTTGCCCGCGACCTCAGGGTCTCCGTCATTACCACCACTCGCGCCTACGCGGAGCTGGTGGCCGACGGGCTCGTCGCCAACGTGCCCGGAAAGGGGTACTTCGTCTTGCCGCGCGATGCCGAACTCGTTCGCGAACAGGTGCTCCGCGAGGTGGAGACCCATTTCGCGGACGGCGTCGCTGCCGCGCGGCTGGCTGACATCGACGATGACGAGATCCGCACCATCCTTGAACTCGCTCTCAAAACCGGGGAGGACATATGAACGACGACAGCCCCCTCAAGCTTCAGGGAATCACCAAGAACTATAAGGAGTTCCATCTCGGCCCCATTGACCTGGAGGTTCCGCGCGGCTACGTGATGGGTCTGGTAGGGGCAAATGGGGCGGGCAAGACCACCGCCATCAAGATCGCCCTTGGTGCCGTGCTTCCCGGGAACGGGGTGGTGCGCCTGATCGACAAGAGTCGCGTTGGCGTGGTCCTCGACCGGCCATACTGGCCCTCTAGCTGGCGGGTCCGTGACATTTCCCGGCTGCTCGGCCCGTTCTACCCCGACTGGAACCAGCGGGCCTTCGAAGAGCTGTGTGAGTGGGCCGGGGTCTCGCAGCGGCTGAAGGCGAAGGAATTCTCTCGTGGCATGGGCATGAAGGTGCAGCTAGCTGTTGCGCTGGCGCACGGCGCCGAGCTGTTGGTGTTGGACGAACCAACCAGCGGCCTCGACCCCCTGGCCCGTGGTGAACTGCTGGACAAGCTGTCCGAGTTTATGACCAGTGAGCGACACTCTGTCCTCTTCTCCACCCATATCACCACAGACCTGGACCGCATTGCCGACATGGTCACCATCCTTGACGCCGGCAGGGTGATCGCATCCGGCTCCCGCGACGACCTGCTCGAGATGTGGGTGATGGTTCGTGGTGGTGTCGCCGACCTGACCGATGACCTGAGTTCCCGGGTGCGTGGCCTCAGGCGGCACTCCGTCGGTTGGGAGGGGCTGCTTCCCGCTGCCGACCTGGGGTTGTGTGGCCCCGGTGTCGTGGCTGAAGCCCCATCGATTGAGGAGCTGCTGGTGCATCTCGCGAAGGAGTACAAAGATGCGTGAATTCAAAGCCATGGTGATGATTGACCTGACTAGAATTCTCAGGTCATTTCTGGTGCCTGCAATGTTTGTACTGATAGTCTTCAGAATGTTGACAGATGGGCGGGAAGAGATCTTTTCCTATGGTTTTTACGTGCTGGTGCTGGCTATGGTCGTTTTCTATGCTGATATCGACCGGGACGGAGGGGGGAAGACGTTCCTGCTTTTCGATTCCCTGCCTCTGCGTCGCCGAACGGTGATGATCTCGCACCATCTGATAACGTCAATCCTTCTGGTTTTATTCGAAATCATGGCTTCCGTCATGCTGCTGGTTGGGTCGGCTCTGGGAATGCCTGTCGATGCAGGCTGGCCTGCTGTTGCTGCAGGTGTTACGGGAATCATGCTGGCAATTTTCTCCGTACTAATTCCTGTGTACATCGGGTGTGAAAATTCTTGTGCAAAAGTGGTTTTTCCGGTACTCGTGATCTTTGTGGTTTCCGGGCTGCTGGGATTTCGTGCAGGGATGTTGTCGGAACCCCAGGATGCGTGGTCGCAGTCCTTCGGCGCTTGGTTCTTGGGCGCGATGCCATGGTTGCTGCTGCTCGTTGGTGTGGCAGCCTGGGTTGCATCGCTGTTCGTGTCCATTCGCAACTACGAGCGGCAGGATCACTGAGTCAAAAGGAGTGCGAGAAAAATTGCGGCTGCATTATTGCGGCATGGTTGCGTGAAAGTGGTGATGGGATGCGGGAAGTGGTAAACCTCGTGAGGCTGGACGCGTGGCTCGCGGTTAGAGCCATCGCTGTTGTGGTCGTGTGGTCTCCGTTCTGGATTCTGTTTCGTGGATCAAAAGGGGCGTCGGACTACGTTTTTGCTCTCTCTTTGATTCTGCTCGTGATGATGATGGGTGCCTTTTATGGTGGTTTTCTCGCTGAGGGGATGAAAGGTCACGAGTTACTCTACGACACCTTGCCTCTGCGACGTGGGGTCGTGATAGTTTCTCATTTCCTGGTCTCGTCGGTCATCGTGATCATCTCCGAGGTCATGCTGGTAGCGACGTTTCTTGTTGAAAATTTTGTGGGGGTGGATCTCGCTGATGACTGGTGGCTGGACTTTGTAGTACTGGCGGGAATCCTGCTCTTCACTTATGCGATCGCGGTTCCCGCCATGATCCGTTGTGGAGCTGGGAAAGGAGTTGTCGTGTTCGTCGGTGTGACTGCAGTCATGGCGCTGGGTAGCTACTTTCTGCTGCAACTGATCTCCCCGATCCTGACGTGGATACAGGCATGGTTGCCGTTTCTTTTTCTGGCCGGCAGTCTGCTGCTTTATGTGGGATCCCTGCCGGTGTCCATCCGTTTCTACGAGCGACAGGACCACTGAGCTTGTCAGGAACGACGTTTGGAGGTTCCGGGCCGGTAGGCGGAGACGCTGGGTTCGTCGGGCAGCCAGAAACGCCACGGATGACGTTCGCCATCGCCTCCCGGTCCCGAAACCCCCACCCGGGGGCCCGTCAGCCACTCGCCGGGTGGAGTGTTGGGCAACCACCACGACCACTCCTGGCCCAGCAGATCGGCTCCGTCGGTCTCGCGCGACGACCCGAGCGCCTGCCCTAGATTCCCGGGACCACGGGCCAGGTGATGTTCGGGCAGGGGAGTCGTGCGAGGCCTTGCAGTGCGACGGCTCCTGGCTAGGTCTGCTCCCTCGATGACCTCGCCGGCACGCAGCAGGCACCCCGTCGGGACACCCTCCTCGTCGCACACCACGTTCAGGTTGTGGTGCATCCCATAGCTGACATAGCAGTACAGATGCCCGGGTTCCCCAAACATGGTGGCGTTGCGGGCGGTGCGGCCCCGGAAGGCGTGCGACCCCGGGTCGACGGACCCGGCATAGGCCTCCACCTCCGTGATGCGGACCGCGACGGTGCCGTCACTGGTGCGCCGAACCAAGGCGCAGCCGAGCAGCAGCGGCGCGAGGTCGAGAACGGGACGACGGAACCAGTCGCGGGAGGCGCGTGCGAAACCGGACAGGTCCATGGGGCCATTGTGCCCTTGCGCGTTTCGTGACTGGCCGACCATTCCATCTGTCGGAGCGGATGCTGGCAGCACGCCCCCGCGGCCACTAGCCTTTTGCTCATGCTGCTGACTGGAAGTCGCGTTGTTCTCTGCAGGCACGGCGTCACCGATTTCACCGCTTCTGGTCGGTGGGACGGGCGAGGGGGAGCCGATCCGGCACTCAATGCCGAAGGACGCGCCCAGGCCCGTGACCTTGCCGCCCGCGTCGGATCCTTCCTCGGTAACGCTCCGGAAGTGCGGGTGGTGTCGTCGTCCCTGCGGCGCGCTCGGGAAACCGCCGCTCCCGTGGCCGAGCTGTTCGGGACCGGGGTCACCCCCAGAAAGGACTGGGACGAGCTCGCCTTCGGGGACTGGGACGGCCTCACCGGCGACGAACTGCGCGGCGAGAAACCCGACGAACTCCTCCGGTTCTGGGGTGACGAGACCTTCCGGGTGCCCGGCGGCGAATCCCACGTTGACCTGCACACCCGGGTGCGTCCCGCATTCGAGAAACTCATGGGGCTCAGCGGCACCACGGTGGTGGTCAGCCATTGGGGGCCGATCATGAGTTGCATCTCGCTGGTGCTCGGGATCGACCTGCTCCCCGCGCGGCGCCTCAACCTCGCACCGGCGTCCATGACCTCCTTCATGGTCACGAAGCAGGGCCCGCAGGTGGAGTTCATCAATGACCTCGGGGCGCGGGAGACCCCGCTGGAGAGCATCTGACCGAAGTCTGTGGCCTCTTGAAGTTTTAGAGTGCTGGGAATGGACTTCCACAGCCGGGATCTGCGTTACTTCGTTGCGGTCGTGGAAGAAGGTGGGTTCAGCCGGGCCGCGGAGCGTCTGTTCGTGTCGCAGCCGGTGCTCTCACGGCAGGTGGCGAAACTGGAACGCGATCTGCATGTCCGGCTCCTCGAGCGCGAGCCCCGGCACGTTCGGCCAACTCCGGCCGGAGAGGTTCTACTGGAGCACGCTCGGCGGATGCTGGCTGACTGGGCGCTGCGCCATGGGGAGATGCTTCGTCTCGACTCGGAGTCGCGATCGGTTCTGCTTGTGGGGCAGCAGACCGGAATCGGGCGTGGCCTGGTGCGGCGTCTCATCGATCGGCTGGGTCAGTCCTGTCCTGGATGGCGGATCGAACTGCGTCAGATCTCCTGGGAGGACCCATCCGCGGGTGTGCGGTCCGGGCAGACTGACATCGGTTTCGTGTGGCTGCCCGTCGTGGCCGCCGATGACATGGAGCATGTGGTGGTCGCGGAAGAACCGATCATGCTGGCGGTTCCCGAATGGCACGAGTTGGCGGGCAGATCATCGCTGGGTTTCGCGGAGATCGCAGCCCTGCCGCTCATCGCCCTGCCGGAGCAAGCCGGCGACCTGAGGGACTTCTGGTTGGCCGGCCACGCCCGCCATGAATCCGCTCCGGTCGCACTGGTGGCGCACACTCCGGCCGAGGCGCTCGAGGCCGTGGCTGCTGGCCTGGGTGCGTTGCTGCTCTCGCTAGGAAATTCCGTCGTACACGCACATCCGGGAGTCGTGTTCATACCCGTTCTCGACCTCCCGTCTGCGCGGTTGGCCCTTGCAAGGAGGGCGGGTGACGACCGTGACGTGACTGCCGAGGCTCTCCGGGCAATGCGAGCCGATTGGACTCTTCCATAGCAAACGGGCATGCGAAGAAGTATTGGAAGACCTCCGGAGGTCGACGCAGAATGCGGTCATGACCATCTACACCACGAACCGGGTTCGGTTTGCCTCCGGCGACGATGTCCTGGTGGGTGACCTGCATTGTCCTGTTGAAACATCCGAATCCTTCAACGGGGCGGTTGTCGTCGTGACTGGCTCCTGGACCACCAGCAAGGAACAGCAGGCCGACTTCTATGCTCGACGGCTCGCGGCCGCAGGAATCAATAGCTTCACGTTCGACTTCCGGGGATTCGGGCAAAGCCAGGGCCAGCCACGCGACTGGGAGAACCCCGCACGCAAGATCGCCGACATCAATGCCGCCATCACCTATCTGACCGGTCGCGGCGATGTCGATCCGGACCGGATCGGGGCTGTCGGGGTGTGTGCATCTAGCGGCTACCAGGCGGCCAACGCAGCCGATGACCCGCGGGTCAGGTCGCTGGTGATGATCGCCCCTTGGCTGCACAATCCTGAGCTGGTGGCACCTTATTACGGAGGTCCGGAGGGAGTGGCGGAGCGGATCGCCGCCTCGCGTCGTGCCCGGGTCGCTTATGAGACCGACGGAGTGCAGGAATTCATCTCGGCGGTCTCCACCACCAACCCTGCGGCCGCCATGTTCGGCCCCTATGACTACTACCTGGATCCAGAACGCGGCGCCATTCCTGAATGGGATGCACGGCTGGCGGTCATGTCATGGGAACCATGGCTCACCTTTGACGCCATCAGTTCCGCATCCCGGATCGACATCCCGGTGCAGTCGATCCATTCCCGGGCCGCTGCCGTACCTGATGGAGCGGAGCTGTTCCACGAGCGGTTGCGAGGCCCGTCGGAGCTGACCTGGATCGAGGGTGGACAGCTTGACTTCTACGACCAGCCCGCCCAGGTCGCCACCAGCCTTGAGCTAGCCCTTGCCCATTTCCACAACACTCTGTGAGGTATGCATGATGAGCGACAGAAGCGAGATCGTCACCACGCTGACGAAGCTGTTTTGGAGTACCGACCACCACGACTGGGAAGAGCTGCGCCACACCCTCACGGACCGAGTGCTTCTGGACTACACCGCAACCCTCGGCGGGGAACCCCGGATCTGTACACCTGATGATGTGGTCGACGGGTGGCGCCCCGCTTTCGAAGCCCTTGACGCTCACCAACATCTTGTCGCCAACCACATGGTGGAGATCGTGGATGAGGAGGCAACGGCGACCGCATCCTTCATCGCCACTCACCAGTTCCGGGGTGAGACCTGGACACTCGGAGGTGACTATCATTTTCGGCTCCACCGGCGCGAAGGAAGGTGGCAGGTGACGGCCATGCGCATGATCCCCGTCTGGCAAACCGGGCCGGTGGACCTCGTCACGAAAGCGCTGGAAACCGTAGCCGTTTGAGCACCGGGGTTGGGGTTTTGTCGCTCAGGTTGGCACGTTGCCCGCCATGGAGTAGTCGAGGTCGGCTCTCACGGTACGGGTCTTTCCTCGTGGCGCTGCTCGGGGGCAACCCCCAGGCTACGGGCTTCGGCCAGGACGGAATCGACGAATTCGTCTGGGCCGCACACGAACACGTCGGAGTCGCCAAGATTCGGTGCCAGAGTTGAGAGATCGTGATCGGCGTATCCGATGCTCACCCAGCGGTCCTCGTGGCGTGGCCCGGTCATCAGGTGCAGGGCTATGCCGCGATCATCACACAGCTCCTGGAGCTCGTCGAGGAGTACCAGGTCGTCGGCCTCAGAGGCGCGAAGGATCACGATGGTGTCCGCCGGGTGCGCCGTGGTGGTCTCCAGCAGCGACCGGATCGGTGCGAGATTGGTTCCAGATCCGATCAGCACCAGACCGCTCCGGGTCCGGGATGCGTCGGTGAAGGCGCCATAGGGGCCGGCGAAGATGACCCTCGTGCCGGGCCGGGCGACCGCCAGCTCTGCCGTGTACTCATCGGTGACCCTGACGGTGATGCGCAGTCGGTTCCTCGCCGGTGCTGCGGACAGGAAGAACAGACGGCTCTGGGACCACAGCTGAGGAGTGAGCAGGCGCCAGGTGAAGCACTGGCCGCCTCTGGTGCCCAGCTTGTCGAGGTTCCTGCCGGTGAACTCCACGTGGAGGAGGTCGGGGGCCAGATGCACGGTGCGTGCGAGCCGCACACGATGCCGGTGTGAACGGTGCAGGGGGCTCAGGAATCGGTACCAGAGCAGGCAGGCGCCGACGGAGACCAGCAGAATGCCCCAGTAGATGTGCTGCGCCGTGCCGGGTAGGAAAACCGGGTTGAAACGGAACATGTGGGGGATTGCCAGGAGCATGGCTGCGTAGGAGAGGAAGATGAAGAGGGATTGCGCCTCGTGGCGCAGCCCGCGGTGCATCGCAAGCACCGATGCGAGCGCCGCCAATACCAGCAGAGTCGCGGAGGCGAATGTCAGCTGCAGGTTCCCCGTCCACAGCAAGCCGATGGGGCCGGCAAAGTCGTCGCGATTGTTCCATCCGGCCCCGGTGAGGATCAAAGCGGTATGAGTCAATGCCCCGAGCGCGGCGACCTGCGCCAGCAGCCGGCGCCATCGGACGGCTCTGACCTGTCCGAGTGCTCGGTCAATCACGGGAACCCGGGCGGTCAGCAGCAGCATGAACAGCAACGAGTTCATCGCGATCAGCCCGGACACGGTCCCGAGGATGTCCAGCACGCCGGGGAGCCCGGTGATCTGCTGCCCAGAGTCATCGATCAGGTGGAGGAAGATCGAGAAGATCGTGCCCACCCAGGCTGCCCCGGCCAGCAGAGCGCGCCAGGGACGCAGGTGCCGCCCGTGTGGCTCGGCGGGGGCTCGCTGTGCGACGGCTGGCACTGCTCGGGTTGAGGCCATGGTGATACATCTTCGAGGCGAATCTGTGAAGAAGCTGTGGGAGGTCCTGAAGGAAGCTGTGGAGTCGTTGAAAATGGAATTTTTCTGCGCCCCGAATGCACCACGTGGGAGGTCGTTGCGTCCCGGCGAATACCCGGTCCTGGATAGCCGTGCCCTCGAAGCTGGTCGTGTCGAAATCAGGGCGACTTTGTCTAGGGTTCGCGTTCTGACGTGCTGCCGAACCTGAGGTAGGCTATGCGCGCTGCCTGGCGAGGGACCTGACGTCCGTTATCGACTAGCAACCCCTGCAGGCGTGCAACCCGACCCACACCTCAGGAGGTAGACATGGCCCCCCACAAGCTGGAAGCTGAAACCCGCACCGAATTCGGCAAGGGCTCGGCCCGCAGGCTGCGCCGCGCAGAGCGAGTTCCCGCCGTCATCTACGGGCCCGGAACCGACCCCATCCACATCTCCCTGCCCGGTCAGGAAACCTTCCTGCTGCTCCGCGAACCCGGGGTGACCTTCGAGATCAGCGTCGACGGCGCTGATTCCATGGTTGTCGCGCCGAAGCAGGTGCAGCGCGACCCGATCACCGGTTTCCTGGAACACGTCGACCTGATGCCGGTCAAGGGCGAGTGAGTCCCTCGGTTCATCTCGTGGCCGGGCTCGGGAACCCGGGCCCGGCCTACGCCCCGACCCGGCACAACGTCGGGTTCTGGGCGGTCGACGACCTGGCCTCCCGCCTCGGGGCGCGGTTCAGCATCGCCCGCGGACAACGGGCCGAGGTCGCCACGGGACAGCTCCCCGGCGAACACCGGCTGGTGCTGGTGAAACCAACCACCTACATGAACGACTCGGGGATCGCGGTCGCCGCCGTCGCCAGGTTCCACAAGATCCCCCCCGCCGACGTGATCGTCATCCACGACGAACTCGACCTGGAACCAACCCGCCTGCGCCTCAAACTCGGCGGTGGCGACAACGGCCACAACGGACTCAAATCCATCCGCGCCCACCTCGGCACCGGCGACTTCCACCGCGTTCGGGTGGGCATCGGCCGCCCCCCGGGACGCCAACCAGCCGCCGACTACGTGCTCTCCCGGATGCGCCTAGCGGACCTGGACGCCATGCGGCTCGACGCCGCGGTAGCGGCCGACGCGGTCGAAACCCTGGTGACGGAGGGTCTCGTGGCGGCACAGAATCGCTTCAACAACTGAAGACGCAGAGGACGTGGAAACTCCGGGCGCCATCACGCTCTGAGAGGATTTACCCATGCCACCTCAGGAAACAGGGCGAAACCGCCGGGACGTTTCCTCATCGGTGGCGTGGAGCACACTGGCATCGACGATCACGACCCGGGCTCCTGCGAATCGAGAATCTCCAGAACCTCGCCGATGCTGGTGAGGTCGAAGCGAGCTCCCATCGCGACCAAGGCCGGAAGAGTGATGGGAGACGCGGAAGAGCGCATCATGCCCCTGCGGGCCAAGGTGTTCAGCGCCTCGCTCGGACCGATACCCTGCTCGGCGCGCATCCTCTCCATCTCGGCGCGGACGTCATCGGCAATGGTCACGGTCATCCTCATGCGTTGAGGTTAATGGTGTTGTGTAGCACGTCATGGCATCGAAGAGGATCGGGATTCCGGGGCATTCGTGACAAGATGACCCGGTGAGATTTCCCGGACTTCTTCCCGCCCTCGAGGCAGACCCGGCCGTCCGGGCCACCCTGCGCGACTCCCAGGTGGTGGGCGCCGAGGCGCGCGATATCACCTGCGCCACCTCCTTCTTCGCCACCGCGACGTCGATGCTCGCCTCCGAGTCCGGGCGCACGATATTGCTGGTCACCTCCACCTTCCGGGAGGCCGAGGCCATCGCGGCCGAAATCTCCGGGCTGCTGGGGGAGGACGCCGTCGCCTACTACCCGGCCTGGGAAACCCTGCCTCACGAACGCCTCTCGCCCCGCGCCGACACCGTCGGCAGGCGCCTGGCTGTGCTGCGGCGGCTCGTATCCGATGCGCCACCGCGGGTGGTGGTCGCACCCGTGCGGGCCCTGCTCCAACCGCAGGTCAAGAACCTGGCATCAATGCGACCCGTCACCGTCGAGGCCGGCCGGGAACGCGACCTCACCGACCTGCTGACATCGCTGGTGGACGCCGCCTACAACCGCGTCGACCTGGTGGAGCGGCGCGGCGAGTTCGCGGTGCGCGGCGGCATCGTCGACGTCTTCCCGCCCACCGCCGAACAACCCGTGCGCATCGACTTCTTCGGCGACGAGGTGACCGAGATCCGGCCCTTCTCGGTGGCCGACCAGCGCTCCACCGGCGATCAGCTGCAGCGGGTCACGGCCGAACCCTGCCGGGAGTTGCTGCTCACCGACGCCGTCAGGCGCCGCGCCGCGGCCCTTCAACTCGAGCACCCGCAGCTGTCCGACATGTTCTCCCGTCTGGCCGAGGGTCACGCCGTCGAGGGCATGGAGGCCCTCATCCCTGTCCTGGTGGACGGCCTGGAACTGCTGACCGACGTGCTGCCGCCGCGTTCCCTGGTGCTGGTGGCCGCCCCCGAACTGGTGCGCGCCCGCGCCGTCGAGCTGGTCGCCACCAGCGAGGAGTTCCTGAACGCCAGCTGGGCGGCCGCGGCCAGCGGCGGTACCTCACCCATCGACCTGGGTGCCTCCTCCTACCGGGCCCTCGGCGAGGTCCGGGAACGCACCATGGCGCTGGGGCACAAGTGGTGGAGCCTCAGCCCGTTCACCGCGGAGGAGGCGCCCGATGCGAACCTCGACGCCGGTTCCGTGCACTCCCGGCGGCTCGGGATCACCCCCACCGACGATTTCCGCGGCGACGTGGACGCCGCCGTCGCCCACATCCAGGCCCGGCTCCGCGACGGCTGGCGGCTCCTGATCGGCGTAGAGGGCAAGGGCCTGGCAAACCGCATGACCGAACTGCTGGCCGAACACGACATCACTGCGCGGGTCTCCGGCCTCGAAACCGAACCCGATGCCGGGAGTGCGCACGTGATCGTCGGGCCCTTCCGGCGCGGCTGGCGTGCGGGAACCGCGAAACTCGAACTGCTGACCGCCGCCGAACTGTCGGGCCAGCAGAGCGCGGAACGCGGCCAGCGGAAACTGCCGTCGCGCCGCCGAAACACCATCCAGCCCCTCGAACTCAAGGCAGGTGACCCGATCGTTCACGAGGTCCACGGGGTCGGGCGGTTCGTGGAGCTGGTGCAGCGCACCGTCCAGGGCGCGGTCCGCGACTACCTCGTCATCGAGTACGCCGCCAGCAAACGCGGCCAGCCCGGCGACCGGCTGTTCGTGCCGATGGACCAGCTCGACCAGCTGACCCGCTACGTCGGCTCCGAGACCCCCGCCCTGGACAAGATGGGTGGCGCCGACTGGGCGAAACGCAAATCCAGGGCACGCAAGGCCGTCAAGGAGATCTCTGCCGAACTCATCAAGCTCTACGCCGCCAGACAGGCCACCAAGGGCCACGCCTTCGGACCCGACACGCCCTGGCAGCGGGAACTGGAGGACGCCTTCAGCTTCGTCGAAACCCCGGACCAGCTGGCGGCGATCCAGGAGGTCAAGGCCGACATGGAGAAAGTGGTCCCCATGGACCGCCTGATCTGCGGCGACGTCGGGTTCGGCAAGACCGAGATCGCGGTCAGGGCCGCATTCAAGGCCATCCAGGACGGCAAACAGGTGGCGGTGCTGGTGCCCACCACCCTGCTCGTCAGCCAGCACCACCAGACCTTCGCCTCCCGATTCGCGGGTTTCCCCGTCCACATGGCGCAGCTGAGCCGGTTCCAGGGCGAGGCCGAATCGAGGAAGATCCTCGAGGGTCTCGCCAGCGGCCGCGTCGACCTCGTGATCGGCACCCACCGGCTGCTGGCCAAGGAGGTCGCGTTCAAGGACCTCGGGCTGGTGATCATCGACGAGGAGCAGCGGTTCGGCGTCGAACACAAGGAACGCCTCAAGGAGCTGCGGGTCAACGTCGACGTGCTGTCGATGTCGGCCACCCCCATCCCGCGCACCCTGGAGATCGCGATCACCGGCATCCGGGAGATGAGTGTGATCGCCACCCCACCCGAGGAACGCCACCCCGTGCTCACCCTCGTCGGCCCCTACGACAAGGGACAGGTGCGGGCCGCCATCCGGCGCGAACTGGCACGGGAGGGGCAGGTGTTCTTCGTCCACAACCGCGTCGAGAGCATCGACAAGGTGGCCGCCGAGCTGCGCGACCTGGTGCCGGAGGCCCGCGTGGTCACCGCCCACGGCCAGATGGGGGAATCGAAACTGGAACAGGTGATGCTCGACTTCTGGGAGCGCCGAGCCGACGTGCTGGTGTGCACCACCATCGTCGAGGCGGGTCTGAACATCCAGACCGCCAACACCCTCATCATCGACCGTGCCGACGTGCTCGGGCTCTCGCAGCTGCACCAGCTCAGGGGACGGGTGGGGCGCTCCTCGGAACGCGGCTACGCCTACTTCCTGTACCCGGCGGACAAACCCCTCACCCAGACCGCCCACGAACGCCTCACGACGATGGCCTCCCACACCGACCTGGGTGCTGGTATGTCCATCGCCATGCGCGACCTGGAGCTGCGCGGCGCCGGAAACCTCCTCGGCGGGGAACAGTCCGGGCACATCGCCGACGTCGGTTTCGACATGTACCTGCGGCTGGTGGGGGAGGCCGTGGCCCAGTACCGCGGCGAGGACACCACCCCGGAACCGGCGCTGCGCATCGAACTGCCCGTCGACGCCCACCTGCCCGACGAGTACGTCCCCTCCGAGCGGTTGCGGCTGGAGATGTACAAGCAGATCGCGGAGATCCGGTCGGCCGGCGACGTCGAGGCGGTGCGTTCCGAACTGGTCGACCGCTACGGCGAACCGCCGCTGCCCGTCGAACAGCTTCTCGCGGTCGCGGTGCTGCGCAACCGCGCCCGGGAACTGGGTGTGGTCGACATCGTCGCGCAGGGGAAGAACGTCCGGATCGAACCGGTGAACCTTCCCGAGTCGCGTAAGGTGCGGCTGCAACGCCTCTACCCGGGGTCGGTGTACAAGCAGGCGACCGCTCAGCTGCTGGTGCCCAAACCCGACGGCGACGCGGTCGCCTGGGCGATGTCGCTGCTGGACAGGGTGATCGGCTGAGGCCCCGACCGCCCCGGCGGGTGTGACCGCCGAGGCGGTTCCGTGTCGGCATCGCTCCGGGTCCGGCCCGCCGCTCGTGGGTATGCTTCGTGGCAAAGCCGTCTTCAGGAGGATCGTCCATGAAACCCGCCGCCCGCATCGCAGTTCCGCTCGTTGCGGTCGCCGCCCTCGCCGGCTGTGCACACAGCCCGTCGACCGCAGCGATCGTGGGCGACAAGGTCATTTCGGAGGCCGAGGTCACCGAGGCCGTGAACTCGTGCCGGAAGATCAATCCCCAGATCAAGCGGTTGGACGTGTTGTTCCCCCTGATACTCGGGGAAATCGCGGATGAAGTATCCCCGAAACTCGGGCGGACCATCGACGCGGCGAAGCTCCGTGCTGCCATGGAGGCCGACCCGGATGCTTCCCAGGCCTTCGGGACCCCCTGCCAGAAGGTCGTCGAGGGTGAGCTGAAGATGAGGTACCTGCAGGCCTCCGTTGACGTGGAGGCCGTTTTGCAGGAACTGCCGCGTGTGGAGATCAATCCGCGCTACGGGGCCTGGAGTCCGCGCGGGATTGATCGCCGTGGCGGCTCCATCTCGGTCGAGACGAAGAGCTGATGCCGGAGGTTGGCGAACAGCTGATCCGTCTCAACGAGGTGATGGCACGGCTGCGCATCGAATGCCCTTGGGATAGGGAGCAGACGCACTCCTCGCTGCTGACCCACCTCGTCGAGGAAACCTGCGAGGTGGTCGACGCGGTGGAGGGTGGCACCGATGACGACCTGCGTGAGGAACTCGGCGACCTGCTGCTCCAGGTGTACTTCCACGCCAGGATCGCGGAGGATGAGGGGCGGTTCACCATCGACGACGTCGCCCGCGGCATCGCGGACAAACTGGTCCGCCGCCACCCCCACGTCTTCGGTGACGGCGAGGTGCCCGAGGACCTGCGCGGGGTCTGGGAACGCCGCAAACGCCAGGAGAAGGGACGGACCTCGTCGCTGGACGGAATCGCCCGGTCCATGAGTTCCCTGGCGCGCACCCAGAAAGTGATAGCGCGCGCCCGGTCGCACGAGGTACCGGTCGGGTTTCCCGGCGAACCCGTGACCGCCGAGGACGTGGGGGAACGGATCCAGGCCCTCGTCGCCCGCGCCCAGGCCAGCGGGGTCGACGCCGACGCGGCCGTCAGGGAGGCCCTGCGGGGTCTGGAGGAACGCATCCGTCAAGCCGAGGGATCCGCAGGGACGGCATGATTCCCGGCTCACCGGATCCCGGGTTGCGCACCCGGCGCAAGGTGTGTACTGTGTTACACAGTTGACGGGCCGAGGGGTTCGCGGAAACAAAACTTCACAGCGCGAGAACCGCCCGGGCCGAATGTGCTCGGTTATCGAGTTGGAAATGCAGGCCTTTCCCCCTGCCGAGGTTCAAATCCTCAAGACCGCCGCCAGGCGGTTCGCGTTCGGTTTCCCGAACGCGTTATCCGGGCATTACCCCCACGCCCGGGCGGTCCTCGCGCACCTGAATCCCGGCCCGGGCGGGCCGGAAGGCATCGGTTATCACCTGTTCCGTGAAACGGCTGCCAGCTAGGCAGACCGAACTGCCGGTGCTCATGACATGCCCGCCCGGGCCGCTGAAGGAACCCCCGGGTGGGCCGCAGGGGATCGGTTATCAGGGATCAGGAGGTTGCGGGTTCGAGTCCCGTCACCCTTGGCGGGTGTAGCTCAACCGGCCAGAGCGCCTGACGTTTCCGGTGTCCGACACCACGCCCACCCGGGCTTTCAGGAACCCATGGTTGCGAACGCGAACAGGAAGGGAGGCAACACCATGGACGTATTGCGTGAGATTAACCTGCGGAGCACACCGCAGAGCAAACCCGCAGACGAACGGCAGGTCCAGAACTCGGCCGGTGGCCACACCTTCCAGCTGGACGACGCGGCACGTCTGCGTCGTTTCCTGACACTCGGGGTCGACGCAGGCACCTACTACGCCTCGGCCAAGCAACTCGCCATCGACAACGTCGAGGTCCTCAAACGCATGGCCGCCTCCGAGCCGGAGACCCTCGTCGCAACCATCGTCGACGTCTCCGTCCGGGGGGCCGCACCCAGGCAGAACCCGGTGCTGTTCGCGCTGGCCTACGCGGCATCCGTGCCTGCGAGCGCGCCGCTGGCGCTGGCCGCGCTGCCCAAGGTGGCGCGCACGGGGACGCACCTGTTCACCTTCGCTGACTACGTGCAGCAGTTCCGCGGCTGGGGCCGCGGGCTGCGCCGGGCGGTCGGGAACTGGTACACGGGCAGGCGGGCCGACGACCTGGCCCACCAAGCGGTCAAGTATCGCCAGCGCAGCGGCTGGACGCACCGCGACCTGCTGCGCCTGTCGCACCCGGTCACCACCGTTCCCGAACTGCGTGCCCTGTTCGAGTGGATCGTCCGTGGCTCGCTCGGCGAGGACACCCCTGAACTGGTGCGCGCCTTCCTGGCCGCGCAGGAGGCGACGACGGTCGCCGCCTGGGTCGCTCTGGTGCGCGAACACCGGCTGGCCTGGGAGATGCTGCCGGATGCCGCGCTGCGTGAACCGGAGGTCTGGGAGGCGCTCCTCGACGCCGGAATCCCGCAGACCGCGCTGATGCGCCAGCTCCCGCGACTCACGGGGCTGGGCCTCCTGGACGACCTGAGCGCCCGCACCGAACAGGTGTGCGCCCAGCTCACCGACCCCGACCGGCTCCGCAGGGCGCGTGTCCACCCGGTGAACGTGCTGGTCGCGGGCCGCACCTACGCCTCCGGGCGTTCGACGCGGGGCAGCTCCACCTGGCAGCCGAGCACCAAGGTGATTGACGCCCTCGACGCCGCGTTCTACGCGGCCTTCGGTGCGGTGACGCCGTCAGGGAAACGCACGATGCTCGCCCTGGACGTCTCCGGCTCGATGTGCAGCCACATCGCGGGCCTGCCGATAACCGCACGCGAGGCCTCCGCTGCCCTGGCGCTGGTGCAGCTGGCCACCGAACCCGTCTCGGCGGTCGTCGGTTTCACCAGCGGGCTGGTGCCCCTCGACCTGTCGCCGAGGCAGCGTCTTGACGACGCGCTGCACAGGATCGGGAACCTACCGTTCGGCGGCACCGACTGCGCGCAGCCGATGCTCCACGCGCTGAAGCGCCGGCTGGAGGTGGACACCTTCGTGGTCTACACCGACAACGAGACCTGGTGCGGAAGAATCCACCCGCACCAGGCACTGGTGAGGTACCGCAGGGAAACTGGTATCCCGGCGAAACTGGTGGTGGTGGGCATGACCTCCACCGGGTTCAGCATCGCCGACCCGGACGACGCCGGGATGCTGGACGTCGCCGGATTCGACCACGCGGTGCCCAACCTGATCTCGGAGTTCTCGCGTGGCTTCTAGGAACAAATCACCAGGTGGCGGCAACGCCGCGCTGAAGGGCGCGGGCGGGGCCGCCACCCGGCGTTCGGGGGGAGTCTCGGACCTGAGGGCCGCGAGGGCACGGGAGCTTCACGAGCAGGCGGCGGAGGCGGAACGCCGCGCCGCCCAGCTGAGGGCCGAACGGGACCGGCTGATCCGGCAGCTGCGCGACGAGGATTCCGAACGCTGGTCCTACGGCGCCCTGGCGAAGGTGATCGGGTGCAGCCGCGAACTCGTGGCCCAGGTGTCCAAACGCCGGTGACCGGGTTTCCCAACGCCCGTGAATGGCGATTTGGGGGGTGACCCCTGTACGGGCGTTGGATAGGCTGGACGGGGAAGGACATCCTATGGTCTTCATTTCAAGGAAGGGCAAGACCCATGGCAATCATTGAGTTCATCGACGCCCGCGAGGTCCTCGACTCCCGCGGCAACCCCACCGTCGAGGTCGAGGTGGCCCTCGACACCGGAGCGGAAGGTCGCGCCATCGTCCCCTCCGGCGCCTCAACGGGTGCCTTCGAGGCCGTCGAGCTGCGTGACGGCGGCGAACGCTACGGTGGCAAGGGAGTGCAGACCGCCGTCAAGAACGTGCTCGACATCATCAGCGAGGACATTCTCGGTTTCGAGGCCAACGAGCAGCGCGCCGTCGACCTCGCCATGATCGAGCTCGACGGGACCCCGAACAAGGCCAAGCTCGGGGCCAACGCCATCCTCGGTGTCTCCCTGGCCGTCGCCCACGCCGCCGCGGAGGAGGCGGAGCTCCCGCTGTACCAGTACGTCGGCGGTCCCAACGCCCACATCCTGCCCGTCCCCATGATGAACATCCTGAACGGTGGTTCGCACGCCGACTCCAATGTCGACATTCAGGAGTTCATGATCGCACCCATCGGCGCCGAGTCGTTCGCCGAGGCCGTCGAGATGGGTGCCGGTGTCTACCACGCTCTCAAGAAGGTGCTGAACGACCGTGGCCTGTCCACCGGCCTGGGCGACGAGGGCGGTTTCGCCCCGAACCTCGACTCCAACCGTGAGGCCCTCGACCTGATCGTCGAGGCCATCAAGGAGGCCGGCTACGAACCCGGCAAGCAGGTCGCCCTGGCCCTCGACGTCGCCGCCTCCGAGTTTTACGAGAACGGGGTCTACAAGTTCGAGGGTGCGAAGAAGACCTCCGAGGAGATGATCGGCTACTACGCCGAACTGGTGGATGCCTACCCGCTGGTCTCCATCGAGGACCCGCTGAACGAGGAGGACTGGGATGGCTGGAAGGCCATGACCGAGCGCCTCGGCGACAAGGTGCAGCTGGTCGGCGATGACCTGTTCGTGACCAACGTCGAACGGCTCGGCCGCGGCATCGACTCCGGTGTCGCCAACGCCCTGCTGGTCAAGGTCAACCAGATCGGTTCGCTGTCGGAGACCATCGATGCCGTTGAACTTGCCCACCGCGCCGGGTACCGCACCATGATGTCGCACCGTTCCGGTGAAACCGAGGACGTCACCATCGCCGATCTCGCGGTCGCCCTCGGCTGCGGCCAGATCAAGTCCGGCGCCCCGGCACGCACCGACCGCGTCGCGAAGTACAATCAGCTGATGCGCATCGAGCAGAACCTGGACGACGCCGCCGTCTACGCCGGTCGTTCCGCGTTCCCGCGTTTCAAGGGCTGATGCGCGCCACGAATCGGTCACACTGGGTGTATGCCCAGTAACCCCAGGAACAAGCCCGCGGGCAGCGGTCCGGGACGTGGTTCGCCACGGTCCCGGACCGCTGCGCGTCCGGGAGAGCGAGTTTCCAGCGGACGGCCCCGCACCCGTCCCCTCGACGCGGAGGCCGTGGCCCAGGCCGCCGAGGAACGGCCGCGCGTCTCCTCCTCCGAACGCGCCCTCGGGATGACCTGGCGGCTGCTGATCCTGGGTGTGGTGATGGCCGCCCTGGCCGTCACCCTCGCCCAGAGCCTGCGCGTCTACTTCGCCCAGGCGAAGGAAATGGCGCAGCTGCAACAGCAGATCGACCAGACCAAGCGGGAGATCGCCACCCTCGACGACCAACTGGCCCGTTGGAAGGACCCCGCCTTCGTGAAGGCGGAGGCTAGGACCAGGCTCGGCTGGGTGGTGCCGGGGGAAACCGGGTATCGGGTGATCGGTGCCGACGGCAAACCCATCGGCGGCGACTCCACGGTCCTGGCCCCTAGCAAACCCAGCACCGGCATGTGGTGGCAGCATATGTGGGGATCGGTGGGAGTTGCCGACGCGCCTGCAGAGGAGAAGTGAGAGTTCTTGAACACCGACACCGGGCGCGCCCCGGAACCGGCGGGGGATGCCCCGAGCGCCGCTGATCTTGAGGTGATAGAGGAGCAGCTGGGACGTCCCCCGCGGGGGGTGGTCGCAGTGGCGTGGCGTTGCCCCTGCGGGCGTCCCGGGGTCATCAAAACCCTTCCCAGACTCGACAACGGCACCCCTTTCCCGACCGTCTACTACTTGACCAATCCGCGCTACGTTGCTGCCTGTTCATCGCTGGAGGCCTCCGGGCTGATGGCGGAGATGACGCGGCGGCTCGGTGAGGACGAGAACCTCGCAGCACGGTACCGGGCGGCCCACGAGGCCTATCTCGCCGACCGTACAGCCCTCGGCGTCGTGCCGGAGATCGAGGGCATCTCGGCGGGTGGGATGCCGACCCGGGTGAAATGCCTACACGTTCTCGTGGGACACGCGCTGGCCGCGGGCCCGGGGGTGAATCCCCTCGGCGACGAGGCCCTGGCCCTGGTTCGGGAACGGATCGGCGACGAATGCTGCGAGGAGCAGGCATGAGGGTGGCCGCCATTGACTGCGGAACCAATTCCATTCGCCTGCTCGTGTTGTCGGGCAGTCGTAAGGCCCCCGTCGAGCTGGTGCGTGAGGTGCGGCTGGCGCGACTCGGGCAGGGGGTCGACGCCATCGGAGAGTTCCATCCCGACGCGCTGGCCCGGACCTTCGCCGTGTGTGAGGAATACGCCCGGATCATCTGTGAACACGGAGCCGAGAAGGTGCGGTTCGTCGCGACCTCAGCGGCCCGCGACGTCTCCAACCGGCGGCTGCTGGTCGACGGGGTGCGCGAACGCCTGGGCGTGGAGGTGGACGTGATCCCGGGGCAGGAGGAGGCCCGGCTGTCCAGCATGGGTGCGCTCTGCGCGCTGGATGTGGCCTCACCGACCCTGGTAGTTGACATCGGTGGCGGATCCACCGAGCTGGTGCTCGTGGACGGGGCCGGGACGATCCTCCACTCGGTCTCCCTGAACGTAGGTGCGGTGCGGCTCCGGGAACGTTTCCTGCACACCGATCCCCCGACCCCGGGGGAGCGGAAAAACGCCAGGGGGTTCGTCGGTGAGCTGCTGGACGGTTCCGGGATCGATTTCGCGGCCGTCGCGGGCGCGGTCGGGGTGGCGGGCACCGTCACCAGCGTCGGTGCCCGGGTGCTCGGATTGGAGAGCTACTCCCGCGAGGCGGTACACGGCTTGGTGCTGGGGCGCGGCGATGTCGATGCGGTGACGGAGCACTGGTTGACCACCCCGGTGGGTCTCATAGAGCAGGAACCCTGCATGCAGCCGCTCCGCGCCGGGGTGATCGGGGCCGGGGCGTTGATCCTAGACGAGACGATTTCCCGGATTCCGGGGAAAAAAATCCGTATCAGCGAAACCGACATCCTCGACGCAATAGCCTTGGGGCTGCTGGACTGATCCGGCCCCCGTAGCCCAACTGGTAGAGGCAGGCGGCTTAAACCCGCCCCAGTGCGGGTTCGAGTCCCGTCGGGGGTGCCAGTGGTGCCCGCGTCATTTCCGTTTGTCGGGCAGGTCCGAGTGGCTGGCGAAGGTCGCCTCCGCGCGCCGGACGCTGTGCACCTGGTGGCGGGGGATGAGGTCTTCGAGGAAACCGTAGTCGCGGCTGATGTGCGCGGCCTTCAAATCCCCGCCGGTGGCCCTGTGTCGCAGGCAGCGCCACCAGTCCGCGATGTCACCCCAACCAGGGGCCGCCAGGGAACCACCGAACTGCTGCACCGCCAGGGAGGCCGTCAGGGAGGCGAACTTCAGGCGCTGCTCCAGCGGCCAGCCCGCCAGGCACCCCAGCACCAGGCCGGAGGCGAACACGTCCCCGGCGCCCGTCGCGTCGGTGACCGACGCCGTCACAGCGGGGCACCACTCCTCCTCGCCCGTGTCCTGGTCGATGGCGTATGCCCCGCCGATCCCGTCGGTCACCACGGCGAGGGGAACGCGTTCGGCGAGTTTGCGCACCGCCAGGTTGGGGGAGTCCGTCCGGGTGTAGGCCATGGCCTCCACGGCGTTGGGGGTGAAGGCCCGGCAGTGCCGCAACGGTCGCAGATCCGCCGGATCCCAGCGACCGGAGGTGTCGAAACCGATGTCGGCGAATAGGACGGTGCCGCGGGACCTCAACTCGTTCCACCAGTCGGTCTCACCGCCGAGATCGACCACCGCGGTGCGCGACGCCGGGGCGGCCAGGATGTGGGAGGACAGCGACTCCGGCAGTTCGTGGCCGTGAGTGACCATCGCGCGATCCCCCTCGACGGTGACGGCCACCGTCAAAGAGGTGTGGAAGTCGTCGTAGCGGGGCGAGGTGGTCAGGTTTATGTGCTCCTGCTCCAGGAGGGTTTCCCAGATCCAGTCCGCGTAGGTGTCGTCGCCGAAACCCGCCACCAGGCCCGTGCGCAACCCCAGCCGAGCCAGCGCCGTCGCCAGGTTCGCGATGCCCCCCGGGCAGGAACCGAGTCCCGTGCTCCACAACTCCTCGCCCGGTTCGGGAATGCGCGGCAGCCCGGCGAAGATGATGTCGAAGAAGATGGTTCCCGAGGTGATGACGTCCAGCGGCGGATCGTCGTCGCAGCGGATGGCGGCCAGCGGGTCGAAGCTCCAACAGCGTTCGCAGAACTCCTCGGAATGGGTTGGCTGGGTCATGTCCGGGACGGCTCCTTCCGTCGGCTCGGCGTCGAGACGGCATCCGGCACAACCATAGGACAGCGGACCGACGCAGTCGAGCTTCCGGTGAATGCTGATCGATCATCTCGATGGCAGCGGCTGGGGCATCCACGAAATCGAGGTTTCAACCGATAGATTTGCTCTCGTGGCAGACACCGTGGCTCATGCATTGGAAACCCCCGACCTGGAGCAGCCGTACGCGGCACTCGGCGTGAAGGACGATGAATACGCGCGCATCCGGGAGATCCTCGGTCGTCGCCCCACCGGCGCCGAGCTGGCGATGTACTCGGTGATGTGGTCGGAGCACTGCTCCTACAAATCCTCGAAGGTGCACCTGAAGAAATTCGGTGAACTCAGCCAGGACACCCCGCGCGGCCCACTCCTGGCGGGTATCGGCGAGAACGCCGGTGTCGTCGACATCGGACAGGGGTATGCCGTCACGTTCAAGGCGGAGTCCCACAACCACCCGAGCTTCGTGGAGCCCTACCAGGGAGCGGCCACTGGCGTTGGCGGCATCGTCCGCGACATCCTCGCGATGGGGGCCCGGCCCATCGGTGTGATGGATTCGCTGCGTTTCGGTCCGCTCGACGAGGCCGACACCCGCCGGGTCCTGCCCGGTGTCGTCGCCGGTGTAGGCGGCTACGGCAACTGCCTGGGATTGCCGAACATCGGCGGCGAGGTGCAATTCCACAGGACATATCTCGGCAATCCCCTCGTCAATGCGCTGTGCGTCGGGGTGCTGCGACACGAGGACCTGCACCGCGCCCACGCCTCCGGGGTGGGCAACAAGGTGATCCTCTTCGGAGCCGCCACCGGTGGGGACGGCATCGGCGGGGCATCCATCCTGGCCTCCGAGACCTTCGACGAGACCGGACCCGCGAAACGCCCCAGCGTTCAGGTCGGCGACCCGTTCATGGAGAAGCTGCTCATCGAGTGCACCCTCGAACTGTTCAAGGCCGGCGTCATCGTCGGCATCCAGGACTTCGGGGCGGCCGGAATCTCCTGCGCCACCTCGGAGCTGGCCTCCGCCGGCAACAGTGGCATGTCCATCAACCTCGATCTCGTGCCGCTGCGTGACCCGAACCTCGCGCCCGAGGAAATCCTGATGAGCGAGTCGCAGGAACGCATGATGGCGGTGGTGGAACCCAGGCACGTGGAACGTTTCATGGAGATCTGCCGCAAATGGGATGTGACGGCCACGGTCATCGGTGAAGTCACCGACGGTGAACGGCTCATCATCCACTGGCACGGTCACTGCATCGTCGATGTGGATCCCGGTACCGTCGCCCACGAGGGCCCCACCTACCGTCGCTCCTACCGCCGCCCGGAGTGGCTGGATCAGGTCAACGCGGATGCCGCGGAGAACCTGCCGCGCGACAACTCACCCGAAGGGGTGCGCGCCGCGTGGATGAAGGTGATGGCACACGGCAACATCGCCGACAAGTCGTGGATCACCAACCAGTACGACCGCTACGTGCGCGGGAACTCCGTCCTGGCGCAGCCCGAGGACGCCGGGATGCTGCGGATCGACGAGGAAACGGGGCTGGGCATCGCGCTCGCGCTCGACGCGAACTCGCGGTTCACCTACCTCAACCCGTACATCGGGGCGCAGCAGTCGTTGGCCGAGGCGTACCGGAATGTCGCCGTGACGGGGGCGGAGCCGGTGGCGGTCACCGACTGCTTGAACTTCGGTTCCCCCGAGGACCCGGAGGTGATGTGGAGTTTCGTCGAGGCCATTCTCGGTCTGGTGGACGCCTGCAAGGAATTGGGCATACCGGTCACGGGCGGCAACGTCTCCCTGTACAACCAGACCGGCGGAACCCCGATCCTGCCCACCCCGACCGTCGGTGTGCTGGGTGTGATCGACGACGTCACGAAGCGGCTACGTTCGGGGTTCGCGAAGGCCGGTGACGGGATCTGGCTGCTGGGTTCTGCCCGGGAGGAGCTGTCGGGTTCAATCTGGGCCGACGCCGTCCACAACGGGCACCTGGGTGGCGTGCCGCCGCGCGTGGACCTGCGAGCGGAGACCGGACTGGCCAGGGTGATCCGCGACGCGGCCGTGGAACGCCTGATGCGTTCCTCCCATGACATCAGCGAGGGCGGCCTCGCGGTGAGCCTGGTGGAGTCCGCTCTGCAGGGCGGTTTCGGGTTCACCGTCACACTGCCGGGCGAGGACCCGACGGTTCAGCTGTTCAGCGAGTCGGCGGCCCGGGCCCTGGTGACAATGCCGGAGTCGTCGGTGGAGCGGGTGAAATCGCTGTGCAGCGAGAACCTTGTGCCGCTGACCCGGCTCGGCGAGGTCATCGAGCAGCTGGATGCCAACGTCGTCGGTCTGCTGAGCGTGCCGCTGGCGGAGTTCCACGGAGTCTGGTCGCGTCCCGTACCGGAGGCCATGCGGAACTGAAACCGCCCCGTCACCGATGATGACCCATCGGTGTCTACAGGATGTCCAGGACGCGATGGGACACTCAGTGTTCAGCGCCGTCTCTGCCCGTTCCCCGGCGCGTCAGCCATCCCGTCTAAACCGGTTCTTGGATCTGAAGGGTGTGGATCCGGGCAACGGACTGGTCGTTTCGAGCTCGTGAGCTCGTGGACGGGTGTCTTTCGAGGCCAGCTGAGCAGGATCGCGGTGAAGGCGTCGGAAATCTCTCGAACCGGTTCTGTCGGTGGGAACTCCTACTCTTTCTGACATGGCCAGACTCGATACCCGACCCGACGGCACCCCGATCCCCGTGCCCGGGGTGACCCGGATGCTCTCCGGGGTTCCGAAGGTGGAAAAACGGCTCGGGGCCTCGTTTCGCCTCACCAACGCACCCCGAGAACTCGGCCAGTCGCTGCTGGAAGCGGCTCCAAGCCGTGGCGCCGCCCTGGCGTGTCTCGTGGCTTGGCACGGCGACGAAGCACTGCCTCAGCTCGAATCGGAGTTCACCCATCGAGCGAGGTCGTCGGCGGCCGCCCGACTGATCACGAGCCTCGGCAGCCGCGCATCCCGGGACGCGCTGTTGAGGCATCTCGACAACCCTCAGGCGTACATGATGTTCCTCACCAGCGCTCGGCGCTGGCCTTTGGACTCCCTCGAATCCCTCCTGAGGTTGAACCCCAGACGCGGGCAGCGCGCCGCGGACCTGTTCCAGATCCTCGCCTGGCGCCATCCCGACTGGGTGAAGGCGCTCCGCGACGCCGGTGCCGACTCCCACCTCATCGATTGGCTGCTGGCCCCGGAACCGGGCGTTGACGAGGCCGGAACCGAACTGCCCTTCCGCGCGCATGGTGATCTGCCGGATGTTCCGAAATGGTTCAACCCGATCCGGGCGCCACGCCTGGTGCTGGCAGGTACCGGACGGGTCGTTCCCGTCCACCAGGTCGGGGACGTGGTGAGAAACCTGATGGTTGACGAGCACGAGAACACGGCCAGGTGTTTCACCCGGGCCAGTCTCGCCGCTTTTCTGGCGGATCTGCTGCAGCAGTGGCGGTCCTGCGAGGTCAAGGGAGACGAGTGGGTCCTGGCCCGGCAGAGCATGGGCGGAGAGGTTAACGCCCGTCTGGTGACCGTCCTGATCAAGAATTTCTGGCAACGTTCCCGTTGGGATCGTGTACTCGCGGGAATGGAGGTCTTGGCCCGGATACGCAGCAAGGTTGCGCTCCTGGAACTGATGGAAATCGCCGGGCATCCCCGGAACCGTGGGCTTGGAGAGCAGGCAAGGATCGTTCTGGAGCGGCTGGCCGAGGAACGGGGAATCAGCATGGAGCAGCTTGCCGAACAGGCCATACCGGACTTGGGTCTCGACGAAAACGGCCGTCTGAGGCTCGACTTCGGTCCGCGTCAGTTCGAGGTGAGGCTGAACCTCGAACTGACGCCACTGGTGTCGACGGTAGACGGGAAAACCATGAGGACCCTGCCCAGACCGGGCAGGAAGGACGACCCCGTGGCGGCTGGGAAGGCCGTTGCGGAGTTCCGGGAGTTCAAGAAACAACTCACCGCCGTGATCCGCTCCCAGACGGACAGATTGGAAATCGCGATGAGCACCTGCCGGCGTTGGACCCAGGACGAGTTCCGTACCGTCTTCCTGGAACACCCCGTGATGCGGCTGGCGGCGCAGAACCTGATCTGGACTGCCCACGATGCCGACGAACGAACGGTGTTGTTCCGGGTCGGCGATGATCTGGGTCTGCTCGACGTCCATGAGGAACCGGTTGCCCTACCGGTGGGGGCCGTCATTGGGCTGGCGCATCCCTTGGAGATGTCGAACGAGTGGACTTCCCATTGCATCGATTACCACATGACGCCGCTGGTGGAGCAGGTTGGCCGGAGCAGCTACGCGGAGGTTCCGGAGTTCCCCGGCAGTCATGTCTGGGGCGAGGCCCTGCTCGGGCTCGGGGCACGCGGCTGGAAACTCCACGGCGACGACAGGGCAGGTGTGGATGGGCTCCGCCGGGGCCTGAAGGGAGGCTACCTGGATCTACGGATCAGCACTGCCTACTGGTCCCTTGGCGGCAGCCCGCCCGCCGATCCGGTGCGTCTGCTGAAGGCCGAGATCATCGGTGAACGCTCCAAGATGGATCCGGTCGAACTCAGCGAGGCCATCCGGGACCTGGTCAGGCTTCCCTGGTTTTCCAAGAGCTAGAAATCCCGTTCTGGGGGAGGCCGAAGAAGACACATCGCTGCCTCCGGGACGCATGGGAAGCGACGGATCATGCGGTACTGCGTGCTTCCCCGGCGTCTTCGCCCGGGCCCGACGGAACGGGATCCAAGCAACACCTCGGTTTGGTTGGAGCGTTGGTCCGCAGGTCCAAGTTCAGGTGGATCCACGAATCACGGGTCCAAGCAACGGGGGCAGTTGCTTGGATGCTCTGATCCCATCGGGGTGCCCAGGAGGTCCAGGACGCGATGGGTATTCCGATACTCCGCTCCGGCCCGTTCCCCGGTGCTCCAGCCATCCCGTCCCCGGGTGTTGCGGACAAACCGGTTTCTGGGTCTGAAGAGTGCGGGTCCGGGCAACGGGCTGTTCGCCTCGAACTCATGACCTCGTGGACGGATACCTTCGAAGCCGGATGAGCAGGGGAGAGCGTCGGAAATCTTCTGGACCGGTTCTGTCGGCAGTCGGGAATCCCAGGAATACCCGGCCCGGAGCTGTTCTCATGCGTGTGCGGGTGTGACCGAGGGCGGTAGGAGGTTCAGGACCAGTGGTGCGACGGCAGAGGCGGTGAGAGCGATCGGGACCGCCACGAGGCTTGCCGTCAGGGCTTCCGCCACCAGCCAGGAGATCGGGGCGAACAGCACCGCGACCGCGAAACACGCCACCGCTGCTGCGATGGGCCTGAGGGATGCCGGTACCAGGCCGGTCAGGGCCAGGACGGCCGTGGTCAGCACGAACAGATAGGCGGCCCCGGGCAACAGGATCATGAACAGCACCGAGGAGACGGCGAACATCAGCAGTGTGGCCATCGAGGCCTCCCGGTTGAGGCCGTCGTGTCGCCGTTTGAGTAGGAAACGCGTGATCAACGCGGCGGCCAGCAGTGTCGGCACCAGGTACAGCACGGTTCGATAGATCCACGTATTGTTCTCAAGGGAAGTGAGCAGTCCGAGGCTGTTCGCGCCGAACTGGACCAGGAAGGCGGCTCCGGCGGAAACGACGATGCGCCACGTCAAACCCCAGGCGGTGCCGGCCACCCGGGACCATCGCACCTTCCTGGCCTGCAGAACCGTTGCGGCGGCCGTCAGCGCGATCGCCACCACTCCGAGGATCACACCGACCGTCGCCGGGTAGTGGACGGTGAACCCGCTGAAGACGGGGAAGAAAACCCGGTCCTGATCATCGGTGAGTTTCGGGGTGTCCTGGTCGAAGCTCCAGGCGCGAGCCAGTCCCAGGACCTGATCCCCGTAGTGTTGCAGCGAGGTCAGATCTGAGTACGCGGGTGAATCACTGGCGGTGTGATAGTTCTCGGAATTCCCGATGGATGCGAAGTTGAGACCCGTGAAGCCCTCTTTCAGGTAGATCGACAGGTCGGTGCCGTTCGGCATCATCCGGTAGACGGCGGGCATCAGGGAGGTGGCGAAGGGACGCGGTGCGTTCTTCAGGAAGAATTCCGTGGCTGAGGCATTCGTGTCGCTGGTCTCGAACATGACCGCCGGGCCGCTGGTGCCGCGTGCCTCTATGTTGACGATCAGGTCGACGTTGTCGTAGTCGGCGCGGTGGTGGAGCATCTCGTTCATGGCCCCCAGCAGATTGAGCTCCTCGGCATCGGTGATGACGATCAGGAGGCTGCGTTCCGGGGTTCTGCCGTCGGCCTTGATGGCGCGCAGCGTCTCGATGATGGTTGCGACCCCGTAGCCGTCGTCCGCGGCACCGGAGGACACCCCGGGTTTCGGGTCCCATCGTCCATCAGCGGTTTTCTCGAAGTCGACGGCGGAATCGTAGTGGGCGGTGAGCATCATGGTGTCATCGGTTTTCCCGGGAACCCTGACCACGATGTTCTCGGTGTTCAGCCGCGCGAGGGCATCAAGGCCGGCTTCGCTGTACTGGGACGTGTTGGTGGCCTCGGACAGAGGCATGGGATCGGAATGGATCTCCGGTTGATATCCGAGGTCCTTGAACATGGTGACGATCTCGTCCCGGGACCTGGCGTGTGCCTCGGTGTGAAGGACACTGTGGGGTTCGTCGGCGAAGGTGTCGATCAGCTGCTTGGCGTGATCCGCCGAGAAACCGGTCGGGTCGGAGTCGGCGGACTTCGGGGCCGGTAGGAGGAACAGCGACATCGCTGCGATGATGGCGAGCGCAGCCGCCAGGCCTGGAAGCCAGGCGAGAAGTCGTCGGGACATGGGATTCCTTCCGTGAAGTGATGATGTCTCGACGCTATTGGCGATTCCGGGGATGGCGGGACCCTGCCAGCTGGTCTTTCAGCGTCGGGCTAGCCTCACGGGGAACTCTCGGACCGACTTGTTTCGTGGCGGCGACCAGCCCGGCCGTTCTTCCGCTGCCGATGATCGCAGCCCCGAACCGGGACGGTTCAGGACCGGTAGGTGATGAGGACCTTGCCCTGAGCCGCCGCAGGGTTGTCGCGGAGGGATTGCACGAGCCCGGTCAGGGGGACGCACCGTGCGATCGGAGTTCTCAGCCGTCCGGCCCGTAGGTGGGCGTGGACGGGCGTGAAGAGTTTGGGGAGCTCTGTTCGTGGAGAGTTGTGGATGGTTTCGCGGAGACGGAACATCTCGACGCGTTTCCCGTCCTGCCCCGTGAAACACTCCGGAGGGAGGGGTTTGCCTGACAGCAGGCCGTAGTGGACGAATAGCCCGCCTGGGGTGAGCAACCCGAAGAGCTCCGCACCATCGGGGCCGCCGACGCAGTCCAGGACCAGGTCGGCGCCTCGTCCGCCGGTGGCTACGCGGAGGCGTTCAACCCAGCCGGGTTCCTTGGTGGAGACGACATCGTCCCACCTTTCCGGGTTGGCAACGGTGTGACCGGGGGTGCCCCGGATGAGGCCGACCGGCCTGATTCCGTGAAAGCCCAGGAGCTCGGCCAGATGACCGGCGATCGTGGAGGTCGCCGCGGTTATGAGCACGTGTTTTGTGACCCGGGTGCAGTAGCGCTGAACCATGCACAGCGCGGTGAGTGGATTGATGTAGGCGAAACACGCGGTCTCGTCGTCGAGATCGTCGGGAACGGCAATGCACCAGGAGCGGTCGGTGCGTTTGATCTCCTGCCAGTTCCCCGCCGTGCCCAGCGGCAGCACACGGCGTCCGGTCGCGGCCCGAGGAACACCGGGCCCGATGCGCTCAATGACACCGACCCCCTCGAAGCCGGGCACGAAGGGAAACACCGTCCGTGACCCGTAAGCTCCGGAGACCGTGACCGCGTCGGAGGGATTGACCGTGCTGGCCAGCATCCGGACGAGCACCTCTCCCTCGCCCAAGGGATCATCGACGGGTGTGGCCGTGTGGAGACGGAGAACATCGGTCAGGGGACCGGGTCGCTCGGCGACGACGGCGCTGACAACATCAGGGGTGGTCATCGTGGCGGTTCTCCTTCGGAGCAGGGGCGAGTTTCCCGGGGATCACAGGATGACCGCACCGGCTTGAAACGCATGGCCGGCAACCGCGGCCGCGCCGCCCTACGGGATCCGGGGACGGCCGGGACCAGTGCTCATTGAGGCCCAGCGGATTCAACAAGGGCAGATCTCTACTCGGCGGCGCTGGTGGGCAGGCGCCGACCCATTCGCAGGTCGTGGATCATTCCGAAACGCTCGGTGGCGTGGGGGAGCGCGACCTCCCTCAGGTACCTCACGAGCTCCGTCTCACCCTCGCGTTCCAGGTGGGCCAGCAGGCTTTTGACGTCATCGGGGTGGCGGTTCTGGCTGGCCTTCGCCTTGCCCTGGATCTTCTCCACCGCAATCTCGGCCCTGACGATCGCCCGCGCCATTTTGCGCAGCTTCTCCTCGCCGACGGCCTCCAGGACCTCGGGAGGTTCCATCCGGGAGGTGAGTTCACGGGCAGCTTCGAGGGCGGCTCCGGGGTCGGCGGTGAAACGGACCTCCCCGGTGACGTGAATGGTGATGTAGTCCCAGGTGGGGACGTTCGGGAGGTCCTTGTTGGTGGCGTACCAGGCCGGGGAGACGTAGGCGTCGTCGATGTCGATGATCGCCAGTGCCGGACCCGTGACGGGCTCGACGGCCTGCGGGTTGATGCGCATCAGGTGCGTCACGAGCACCTGGCCGGTTCCGCGCGTCTCCAGGTGGAACGGGACGAAGGTCGCCTGCGGTCCCGATTCGTGGATCGTCACGAGATTCCCGGCTCGCACCCGGCCGAGCAGCCCGGTCAGGTAGTCGTCGGGAATCTCGAAGTGTTTTGCCACGTACACACCCCGAGCTTAGGCCCTGTCGCGAAAGTCATGCCCGGTCGCGGCGCACCGGACCGGGCGATCCAGCGTCCCGCCTGGTGAGTCCTAGCTCGGACGGCACCGTTCGCAACAGGGCCTGGAGGCCGCGTCAACAGGGTCGGCTCAGCGGGTGGCTTGGCACAGCAGTTTCGCCCCGATGGGCCCGGCGGGCGGGTTGGTTCAACCGGTCTTGACAGGACATCGGGTCACGGATTTCCCGATGACCCGCAACATTCCGGTCTAGACGGGTACAGTTGCCTCATCTCGGTAGAAATCGCATACCACGGAAGGTCGTCATGAGGACTTCGACGAAAAGCATCGTCCACGCGGCGCAGGACGGGGGATACGCCGTCGGGGCGTTCAACATATTCGACGGGCTGACGCTGCGAGCGGTCGTCCGCGCAGCCGGGGAGAAACGCTCGCCCGCCATCGTGCAGGTATCCGCGCGCACCGCCAAGGCGCTCGGCCCGCGTTTCCTGGCCCGGATGTTCGAGGAACTGGCCGCAGGCTCGGACGTTCCGCTGTCCCTGCACCTGGATCACTGCCCCGACCTGGAACTCACCCGGGCCGTAATCGACGCGGGCTGGTCCTCGGTCCTGTTCGACGCCTCCCACCTGGAGTTGGCCGAGGCCGCGGAACAGACCGCCCGGGTCGTCTCGTGGGCGCATCCGAACGGGGTCGACGTTGAATCGGAGATCGAGAACATCGTCGGTGTCGAGGACGGGGTGGGCTCCGACGCGCTGGCTCATTCCTACGCGGATGAAGAGCTCGTCCGGGTGGCCCGGGAAACCGGGGTCGATCTGCTGGCGCCGCACCTGGGAACCGCTCACGGCCAGTACAAGCTGCCCCCGGTGCTGTTGCCGCAACGCGTGAGCCACCTGCGGAGGCTGACCGATCTGCCGATCGTCCTCCACGGTGGCACCGGGCTGAAACCCGAGGAGTTCCGTTCCTTCATTTCGGCGGGTGTGTCGAAGATCAACGTCTCCACCGCGGTGAAACACGCCTACCTCGACGCGATGGAGGAATCGCTCGGCTCGGCGCGCGAGGCGGGGCGGCGAGAACCCCTGCCGATCCTGGGAGAGGTCGAACGGCGGGTCGCGGACACGGTGGCCTCCTTCCTGGAGCTGTTCGGCAGCGCCGGGCGGGCCGGCGGGGAGCGGTGAGACCATGCCCTTCCTGCTTCTCGACTGCGATGGCGTCCTCGCCGACACCGAGCGCGACGGACACAGGGTGGCGTTCAACCGGGCCTTCCGGGAGATGGGCCTGCCCTTGGAGTGGGACGACCCCACCTACGCGAGACTGCTCGGCATCGGGGGCGGCAAGGAACGCCTCTCCTCGGTGCTGTCCCCCGATGTGATGGCCGCCCGCGGTCTCGAGGACACCCCGGGGGAGCGCGCGAGGCTGGTGGCCGAGGTCCACGCGCTCAAGAGCGAGCTGTTCCGCGGGATCGTGGCCGACGGTCTGGTACCGGCCCGCCCGGGAATCCGCAGGCTTGTCATCGAGGCGACGGCCTCGGGATGGACGGTCGCGGTCGCCTCGACGTCGGCGCCCGAATCGGTCAGGGCGGTCATGGAAACGGTTCTCGGCGCCGGGCTCGCCTCCGGGATCGAGGTGTTCGCGGGCGACGTGGTGGCGCGGAAGAAACCCGACCCGGCCATCTACAAGCACGCGGTTCAGCAACTGGGTGCGAGTCCCGGTGACTGCGTGGTGGTGGAGGACTCGTCCCAGGGCCTGGCCGCGGCCAGGGGTGCCTCCCTTCCCGTGGTGGTGACCGAGTCCGCCTACACCCACGGTGAAGACTTCACCGGGGCGAGCTTGGTCCTGTCCGACCTTGGGGAGCCCGATGCCCCCGCCGTCGTGCTGGCCGATCCTTGCGACCTGATGGTCGGCTGCCCCGCCGTCGACGTGGCGGTCCTCGAGGACGTGATCTCGCGCCACCGGGGCTGATCTCAGCCTGCGGAGCGGCGGAATCCTGTTGTTGCATTTGCGGTGCCCCCTTATTGTCTATACCGGACTAGCGCTGTACAGTGGCAGCGGCTCCGCGAGGAGGCGGAGCCGGCTGGAGGTTGCTGATGCTTCAAATGACCACGACCCACAGGTGCGCGCGGATCCGGTTGACGCTGCGTGATCTACACCTTCCCGTTCCCCCGGGTAGGGAGGAACTGGTGGCCCGTGTCCTCGACACCCCCGTGGAGAGGGAAACCTTCGAGTTCCTCTCGGAACGCGCCCGCGGGATCGACGTGGGGGCCGGGCTGGAGGAGGTCGTGACCCATTTCCGGACCCCTCCGAGCGGGACGCCGGCCGGTTTCCGCAGGGAACTCGGCCTGCGTGAGGGGGCGGTGGTGGTCGATCTCGTGCGCGACATCGGGTGCGGGGAGAACGGCAGGCAGCGACCGACAAACGTCCTCTACTCCGCGGATTCCGCCAACCCCTACGAGGTGGAACCGCTGGCCCCGTTCGTCTCGAACCTCACGTGCAATCCGGGCATCATCTACGACCTGTTCCTGAACAACCCGGAGGCGAACATCGGCGGGCGTTTCCGCGACCGCGACGAGGTCATGACGGAGCTGGGAAGGATCCTCGGCCCCGGGTGCGACATCTCGGTGGAACTGAACAACCCCTTCGAGGAGGACTTCTCCAAGATCCTGGAGGAGGCGGCCCGGTTCCGGGAGATCCTCTCCCAGTGGCGGGTGGTGATCAAGGTGCCGCACACCGGGCCGGTGAACCCCGGCAACGTCGGGCAGCTCCTGCAGGGCGACGGCGGTCTCGACGTGCGCTTCTCCCGGGGTGCCACGAAGGACTGCCTCCGCGGCCACAACCTGGCCCTCCGCCTGGCCGAGGAGGGATACCGGGTCAACTTCACCCTCATGTTCGAGCCCTATCAGACCCAGCTCGCCCTGCAGGCCAGGCCGTATTTCATCAACGCGTTCATCCGGCACCGGAAGATACAGACGGAACGGATCTGCGGGTTCCTGCGGGCACACGAACTCACCCGGCAACAGGACCAGCTGGAGAAACTGCGCAGCTACCTGATCGCCTCCGACTACCTCTCCTCCGGGGAGAAGAACCTGGGGCTCGAGGAGGTGGAGGCCATCGCCCGGGAGGTCCTGCACGCCCGGGGAGTGGACGTGTCCTCCGGAGCCGGGGACGGGCTTGATGCCGTCAGGCACTCCCTGCGCGCCCTCCGCAACGCCAACCTCGACGACACGAGGCTGATCATCTGCTCCATGGAGGGGGCGTTCAACTATCCGGACATCGACCGGCTGCTGATGGAACCCGAATTCGCCGACATGACCCGCCGGATCGTCGTAACGGCCGAGCCGCGGTACCTCGCCCGGTTCGCGTCCTCGAACCAGGTGATCAGCTACCAGCGGCGTTTCATGAAGGCGGCCAGGGGGCAGTCCTGAAATGCGCGACCGGAACACCCGGCACACGAGAACCGACGATGAATCGTCTGGAACCCACGAGAGGGCCGCGATGCGGCGGCCACAATCAGCAAAGCGGCAAGGAAGCCAGGAGATGAACATGAATCTGACAGTGGCGGAGTACGCCAAACACTTCGACATGGCGCTGCATCTGCAGAGCTCCAAGGAGGAGGACATCCGGGCCCATGCACGGGCCGCCAGGTCGGCCGGGGTGGCCGCCTGCTACACGAACTCCTTCTGGACACCCGTGGTGGCGGAGGAACTCCGGGGCTCGGACGTCAGGGTCGGCACCGCGATCTCCTTCCCCTACGGGTGCACCTCAACCGACATGAAATTCGCCGAGATCGAGGAGGGCATCCGTCTCGGGGCCACTGCGGTCGACATGGTGATCAACATCGGGCGGTTGCGTGAGGGCGACGACGAGTTCACGCGACGCGAGGTGGAGGGGCTCGTGGAACGGACGAGGGGAACCGCCCTGTCGAAGGTCATCTTCGAGGTCTGCTTCCTCACCGACGAGGAGATCGCGAGGCTCACCAGGATCTGCAGCGACGCGGGTGTCGACTACGTCAAGACCGCGACGGGATCGCAGGGATTCCCCACGGAGGCCCAGGTGCAGGTGATGCGAGACAACATCACCAACGACAACACGAAACTGAAGGTCTCCGGGGTTCCCAGGACCTTCACCATGCCCGCGACCTTGTGGATGATCGAGCAGCTCGGTGTCTCGCTGATCGGCACCCGGTCGGCCGCGAGCCTCGTCCAGCAGTACGCCGCCCACCTGGGCACCAACTGAGAGGTGGGATCATGTCTGACTTCCTCGTCGGCATCGATGCCGGTACCACGGGCTGCAAATCCATCGTCTTCGACCTCGACGGCAACGTCCTCGGCCAGGACTACCGGGAGTATCCGTGCGTCTACCCCGGGCTCGGGCTCGTAGAACAGCGCTACGAGGACATCATTCCCCCGCTGACGGACTCCTGCCGGGAGGCCGTCGCCGCATCCGGTGTCTCCCCGGAGGAGATCCGGGCGGTCGCGTTCTCGTCGCAGGCGCCGCTGCTGGCGCTGGTCGACGCCGAGGGCAACCTCATCCACGACTTCCTGTCCTGGCAGGACCTGCGGGGCGCGCCATACATTCCGAAGCTGCGGGAGGCCTACGGTGCCGAACGTTTCTACCTCGAGACCGGGGACCCGCTCGGGACGAACAGCGCCGCCCCGAAGTGGGCGTGGCTGCGCGACAACGAACCCGAGAACTGGGCGCGCACCGAATGGTTCCTCTCCGAGCAGGAGTTCCTCCTGAAGGAGTGGGGCGCCGACGGATACTGGACCGACCTGTCGTCGGCGTCGCGGGAGGGCATGCTCGACGTCGACTCGATGCAGTGGTCGCGGGGGATCCACGACCTGATCGGCGTGCCCGTCGAGAAACGCGCCCACCCCGTCACCTCCCCGGGAAAGGTCGTGGGGAGGATCGGCAAGGACATCGCGCGCCGCGCGGGCCTGGCGGAAGGCACCCTGCTGTGCTTGGGCGCCCACGACCAGAACTGCTCCACCTTCGGGGGAGGCGCCGTCAGGGGAGGCGACTGCGTGATGGTGATGGGGACCTTCGGTTCCTGCTACGTGGTCATGGACGAGCCACTGCGTGACCCGGCGCGGAAACTGGTGGTCAAACCCAACCACGGCATGGGGAACTGGACCATCGAGGCGTTCTCGAACACCTCCGCGTCCTCCTTGCGCTGGTACCGGGACACGTTCTGCCACGAGGAGTGCGCGGCCGGTGAGGTGGCCGGGGTCGATCCCTACGACATCATCACCTCCCAGGCCCGGAGGTCGCCCGTGGGGGCCAACGGTGTCACGTTCCTGCCGTACCTGGCGGGTGCCTCCGGGGCGCGTCAGAACCCGCAGGCGCGGGCCAACATCAACGGCATGGTGCTCGCCACCACCAAGGGCGACGTCGCCCGTGCCGTCCTGGAGGGAATCTGCTTCGAGATGCGCGACATCCTCGACGCCCAGGCCGCCGCCGGGATCGAGGCCGGGACGATCAGGCTCGTGGGCGGCGCGGCGAAGTCTGCCCTGTGGTCCCAGATGCTCGCTGACGTCCTTCAACGGCCGATCGAGATCCTGCGCACCTCGGAGGCAGGTTGCCTCGGGGCCGCGATGTACGCCGGGGTGGGGGCGGGGCTGTACTCGTCCTGCGAGGAGGCGGCGGCGCGGGCCGTCGCGGTCGTCGGCAGGTTCGATCCCGACCCGGCGGCCGGGGCCGCCTACGACCAGGCGTTCAAACGTTTCGTGGATCTCTACGAGAGCCTGGACACGGGCGTCTTCTGAGCCCTCGGGGACACACACCGGGCCGGGCCTCCCCGGCCCGGTGTGTCACGACCTGTAGTCGAAGTGGAGTTTGATCCTGTCGCCGCGGAACAGGATCTTCGAAAACTCGAAAACCCTCCCGGAGGCCTCCGAGATCGTGTCCTGCAACAGCAGCAGCGGAGCCCCCGGACGCAGACCCAGGAGATCCGCCTCCTCCTTCGTGGCGGCCACGGCCTCGAGTTGCTCCCCGGTGTATGAGGAGTGCAGCCCGTATTTGTTCTCCAATATCACGCACAGCTGCTCGCCCAGGACGTCGTCGTGTTCCAGTTCCGGCGCGAGGTGGACGGGTACGAAGGAGCGGTGGAGGCTCACCGGGTGGGAATCGACGGAACGCCGGCGCACGACCTCGTGGACAGGAGTGGAGGGGGCGATCCCCAACCCGTCGCGGATGGCCTTGCCCGGAATGGTTCTGCGGATGCTGACGAGTTCCGTGGTGGTGGCGAAGCCCATCTGCTCCAACTGTTCCCGGACACCTTTGTAGGCCGGGGGGAGCGTCGCGATCTTCTGGTGGGTGACGAAGGTGCCCTTCCCGGGGACGCGCTGGAGGAGACCGTCACTGACCAGTCCGTTCAGCACCCCCCGCACGGTCATCCGGGAAACCCCGAGGGCGGCGTTGAGGGCGGCCTCCGAGGGAATCCGCTCCCCGGGTTTCCAGGACCCGGTGGCGATCTCGTGTCGGATGAAATCCTCTATCTGCACGTAGAGCGGGACGGGGGAATTGCGGTCCAGAGACTTGGCGTCCATGAATGACTCCGTCCTGTCAGGTCTGGTGCCGGGCCGCGGAGGACTGGGACGCGAACCCCGAAATCACCATAGCCCGTTTCGTCCGGGGTCCTACGAGATTCCCGCGCGGAGCTCCGCGACCTCCCGGCGCAGCCGCACCAGCTTCAGGCGACGATCCAGTTGCCGGATGCCGCGGCCCGTCCTGCTGCACTGCTGGTACAGCCAGCGGATCACCACGAGAACCAGGTGCCAGCAGATCGTGCACACGACGATGAGTGGCAACTCGGCGAGTCCTGGGAGCCGCACGAGGATCAGGACGATCACCCCCAGGGCGATCAGGGTGGTCAGCAACTCGAACGCCGTGCGCACCAGCCACGCCCCGAGACGGGCCAAGCGGTTGTTCCCGGGTTTCATGGCCTCGGCCAGCACGTCCTTCCGCATCAGGGTGAAGGTGTAGCCCCAGAAGAACCTGAGCCACACGACGGTTGCGATGTGGAACAGCAGAACCTCCCAGACCGTTGTCACGTTGTGCGCGAGATGCCAGGTCAGGGGTGCCGGACTCAAGATGGCGAGTAGGGTCGTGACGATGAAGTGCCTTGCCAGCAGCCGTTTTCGTGTGTGACGCAGCAGGGCCTGCCTGGAGGCCCGGTTCCGGTCGCGTTTCTTCTCCCTGCGGTCCCGGTTGTTCTCCTGGCGTTCGCGATCCCTTCCCTGCTTCCTGCGCCGGGTCTCGGTGGCCTCGGCGTTCGTTCTGGAAAGGACCTCCTCCTGCTGTTTGGAACGCGCCAGGCGCATCCGTTCGTTCTCCAGCGAACGGGTGCGGATCGCGATCACGAAACCGCAGGTGATCACCCCGCCGGCGGGCAGGAGGAGCAGCAGCGGTGCGCGTTCCGTGAGCCAGGGGATCGTCAGGGTGATCGCCATCCCCGTCAGGCCCGAGAGCAGCAGGATGATTCCCTCCCGCGCCTGCTGGAGGGCGACCTGCTCGTTGGTCACGCGGTCGTCCCGGTCCGGGCTGTGGTTGCCCTGGATGGAGAACGCGATGTACAGGGTGGTCAGCAGCGCGAGGAACACCGGGAGCATGATCGCGAGCAGCTGGGCGAACCCGTCGGTGGCGAGCTGCGACCAGGTTCGGGTGATCTGGCCCAGCAGGGCTGCGGAGTTCGGCAGACCGCCGAAATCGGTGAACTGCTGAATGGAGGACGCGATGATGGTCAGCGCCCCGGTCGACAGGAGAATCCCCAGGCTGGACAGGAAGGTGAGTCCCCAGTGTCCCCGCGAAATGCTGCGGATCTGCGAATAGGTGGTGGCGTTGACCACGAGGTCGTCGTCCCCGGATGTTTCCGGTGACTTACCCGAGGCAGCCGGTTCAGCGGCTCGCTCCGGCGGTTCCCCGGGCGATGGGGTCTGATCCGGTTGCATTCCCCCGGCATCCGCATCCGGGGTACCGGCCGGTTTGGCGGCCTCGTCCGGGCCGGTTCCCCCGTTCTTCCCGTTTTTCCCGGGGGGCGGCGTCGGCTGCGAGGGGGAGTGGGGTGTGGATGACGAGACGTAGGCCGGGGTGGCATCCGTCAGCGTTCCACGTCGTGGTTCGTCCTCGTCGTCGTCGGCCTGGTGCGCCGGGTGGTGTGCCGGGATCGCGGCCGGTGCATCCGTGGGGGACAGAATCGCCCGGTGCCCGGTCGTGATCGGTCCGTCAGGGGAATCGGCTTCCTCGGGGGATGAACTCTTGGCGCCGGTGTCGGGGCGTTTCGGGATGGTGGAGAGGGATCTCTGGGGAGGCGCGTTCCCCACCAGCCCCGACCACAGCGTCGGTGGCGGGGCGAAGGGGGATGGCACGGGCGGGAAGGCGTTCTCCCTGGATTCCGGCCAGGCGCTCTTGAACGGCACCCCTTCCCTCGGGGCGGGGTACAGCGCGTCCTTGTCATGCACCACCTCCCGTGACGTGGCAGACTTCGCAGCGCCCCCGGGTACCTCCCGTTTGGGCAACGGGGCCGGGGCCGATTCCTGGTTGTTCGTCTTCCCGTTTCGTGTTTTGACCATGTCCGCTCCGGTCTCCTGAACTGACGGCACGATTGGACATCGTTCACAACACTTTACGTTCTGGTTGCGCTGAGACCAGACCCGCCGGTAACAAGGGGTGTCGCGGAGCGCGACGGTGTGTCCCCTAGTCCGTCGGGGCGACCTCCGGTTCAGGGAATGCGCCGGGTCCACTCCGGGGTGGCGAACTTCTTCTCCACCAGTTCCGCGGCAGCCGCGAGTTCGTCGTCGGTGTAGTTGCGGCGACGGGTGGAGTAGCGCGACTCGAAGTGTTTCAGGAAGGAGTCAATGATCTGGTCGCGGGGCAGCTGGGTTTGCGAACGCAGCGGGTCGACGCGCTTGTTCGCCGATTTCGTTCCCTTGTCCGACAGCTTCTCCCTCCCGATCCGCAGCACCTGGAGCATCTTGTCGGCATCGATGTCGTAGGCCATCGTCACGTGGTGCAGCACCACGCCGCTGGTCAGCCGGCGTTGCGCCGCGCCCGCGATCTTGCCCTTGTCGGAGGCGATGTCGTTCAACGGCACGTAGCGGGCCCTCACCCCCAGTTCTGCAAGGGCTCCCATCACCCACTGGTCGAGGAACTCGTAGCTGCGCTCGAAGCTCAGGCCCTCCACCAGGGATCCCGGGACCAGCAGCGAATAGGTGACGCAGTTGCCCGGCTCCATGAACATCGCGCCACCGCCCGTGATGCGCCGCACCACGTTGATGCCGTGGCGTTCGCGGCCCTCCTCGTCGATCTCGTTGCGGTAGCTCTGGAAGGAACCGATCACCACCAGGGGCTGGTCCCAGTCCCAGATCCGAAGCGACGGTCCGATCTCGCCGCGGGCCATGCGCGCCGCCAGCACCTCGTCGAGGGCGACGTGCAGGCGCGGATCGAGGGTGACCGGGCCGATGACGTCGAAGGTGTGGTCGTCCCAGTTCGTGGCGTGCCCCAGCGCGCGCCGCACCGCGATGCCAACGGCTTCTGGGGAGAAACCGAGCAGTCGCGCGTCCTTCGGCAGGCAGGAGTTGATGGCTGCGGCCAGGTCGGCGACCGAGGAGGTGTGGGGCAGGCCGGTCAGCGCCCGGACGATGTCGTCGAGGGATTCGTCAGGTTCCAGGAAGAAATCCCCGGAGACCACCACCTGGGATAGTTTCCCGTCGACCACATCGAGATCGACCGCCACCAGTTTTCCGTCCGGCACCTTGTACTCGCCATGCATGTAGGGGAGCCTACGTGAGATCGAAGGACGCCTGGTGCCGTCTCGCTGGGAGAAGCCCGGTGGTGTTTGTCGCAATCCTGCGACGAATGCGCCACGCGGCTTCCGGAACCGACAAGCTTTGATCATCGAACGGGAAACGAACCCTCACCAAGGAGCAACCATGAAGACCATCCTCACCCGCACCGCCATCGCTGCCCTGGCCATTGCCAGCTTCGGGTTCGCCGCCTGCGCCGCGGGCGTGGAGGCCAAACCGCAGGATGCCCCTGGCAACGCCGGCAGCTCCCAGCAGGCCCCGGCACAGACGGACTCCCCGACCCCCCAGCAGACGAAGAGCGATGACAGCCCCTCCTCGGAGACCAAGAACGGTTCCGGCGGTGTGACGGCCCCCGGTGTCACGGTCGGTCCGGGCGGTGTGAAGGCCCCTGGCGTCACTGCCGGTTCCAGCGGGGTCACCGCCAGCGCCGGGAGCGTTCGCTCCGCCGACTGCGAAAAGGATTCGGTGGTGGAGGAGACCGGTGCCGTGGTCCGCTTCTCCGGGCACTGCGAGTCCATCGTCATCAAGAGCACGGGGGCGGTCGTCGAGTACGACCAGGTGGACAAGATGGTCATCGAAGGAACCGGCATCGCCGTCAAGGGCGGTGACATCAAGTCCCTCAAGATCACCGGAGACGGAGCGGGCGTCGTCTCCAGCGGCGATGTCGGCGAGGTGACCATTTCAGGCACCGGCAATGCCGTCACGGTCTCCGGAACCGTCGGGAAGGTCAAGGACACCGGCATTGGCAACGCCGTCAATTCCTGATCCACAAGCCGTTCCGGCGGCACCACCACAGCATCCCCCGACCGAACGCTTCCGGGGTTTCGGAAGGGGGATGTTCAAGAATCATCCTCGACCCGGCACAATGTGCTTGCTCCCTAAACCAAACCCCCTCTGGAGAGACCATGAAGACCAATCTGATCCGTATCGCCCTCGCCGCGGCCGCCGTGACGGCCCTGGGGCTGAGTGCTTGCTCCGCAGGCGCCGAGAACAAACCCGCCGGGAACACTCAGGCGGTTTCGACCACCCAAGATGCCAACAAAAACACCCCGTCCCCCGGGAACGTGGCCACCGCCAGCAACGGGGGCGACGCGAACACCACCGCGAGCTCAGACGGCTCCGGCAACAAGAGCGGCTCCAAGGACAAGGGCGACAGCGATGACAAACCCTGCGTCGGGAACCCGAACGTCTCCTCCAGCAACGGTGTGGTGACCCTCAGCGGGCACTGCGACACCATCAATATCACCGGCAGCGGCAACCAGGTCACCTTCGAGTCCGCCGACAAGGTGATCCTCTCCGGCGGCAGCAATGTCGTCGTCGGCCAGGAACTCGACGACGTGGAGATCACCTCCAGCGGCAACAGCGTCACCGTGGCCGACGACCTCGACGAGGTCACGGTCAGCGGTAGCGGCAACACCGTCTCCTCCCAGGGCGTCGAGAAGAAGAAGGACACGGGCAGCGGCAACACCATCTCGTGAGCTCGGTCCTGGTCGTCGATGACGACCCCATGATCCGCGACCACCTCGCCCGCACCCTGGAACGGGCGGGGTTCGTCGCGTTCACCGCCGCTGACGGCGTGGCGGCCCTCGATGTGGTCGGCAAACAGCACCCCGACCTGATCGTCCTGGATGTGTTGATGCCGCGTGCCGATGGGCGGGAGGTGTTGGCCAGGCTGCGCAGGGGAGGGGACTGGACCCCCGTGATCCTGCTGACCGGCGTCGGGCAGTCCGGAACCCGCGCCGACGCCCTTGAGAAAGGGGCCGACGACTACCTCAACAAGCCCTTCGACCCCGCCGAGCTGGTGGCCCGGATCCGGGCGGTCCTGCGGCGGGGCCAGCTGGGCCGGACCCTCACCCACGCCTCGCGCATCCGGGGAGGCGGCCTGGAACTCGACCGGCTGGCCAAGACGGTCACCGCGCGGGGCCAAGCGGTGCAGTTGACCCCGAAGGCCCTCGCTCTGCTGGAGTACCTCATGGTCCACCACGGTGAGACCTTCAGCCGCGACCACCTTCTGGAACAGGTCTGGGGGGTGGAGTTCGCGATCACAACCCGTGCCGTCGATCATCGCGTCGCCGAGCTCCGCAAGGTGCTGGGGGCGCGGGGACTCGAGGTCATAGACACCGTCCAGGGTGTCGGGTACCGCTTCCATCCCGAGGTAAGAGCCGCGTGAGAAAACCGGTGTGGGTCTGGGCGGTCGCCGTGGTCGGGGTGCTCGCCGCCGCCGGGATGCGGATCGCCGGGGAAACCCAGATGTTCAAGGTGGGCGTCGAGCTGTGGGCGCTGCCCCTGCTGGCTGGGCTGCTCGTGCCGGCGGTGGTGATGCTTGCCGGGTGGCGTCGCGGCAGGAACGCCCGGGCCGTCAAGGAGGCGGTGGAGGGTGTCAAGGCGGAGGCGCGGGAGGCCCACCGTACCTTCGTGGGGCGTCTCGACCATGAACTGAAGAACCCCCTCATGGCGCTGCGCGTGGGGCTCGGTGAGGTGCGGGATCCGGTGCTCGCGGAGTCGATGCGGGTGCAGGTGGACCGGTTGGCGTCGCTGGTGGCGGAGCTCCGCAAGATCAGCGAGATCGACTCCTACCCGGTGGCCGACGAGCCGGTGGACGTGTCGGAGGTGGTCTCCGAGGTGATCGAGACGGTGGTGCCCGGTGACCGCGAGATGGTGGTGGCCTTCCCCCGGGCCCCGCGCCCCCTGCCCCCGGTGCGCGGCGACCGTGACCTGGTGTTCCTGGCCATCTACAACGTGGTGAGCAACGCCGTGAAATACTCCTCGCCGGGGGCGACGCTGGAGGTGCGCGGCATGGAGGAGCGCGGGTACGTGGTGGTGGACGTCTCCGACACGGGGCGTGGCATCCCGGCCTCCGAGGTGGACCAGGTCTGGGGTGAGCTGGCTCGTTCCAAGGAGGTCCGGCACATTCCCGGCAACGGTCTGGGGTTGCCGATGGTGGCGGCGGTGCTGCGCAGGCTCGGCGGCTCCTGCGAACTGAGCTCCATCCAGGGCCGGGGAACCACGGTCAGAATGCGGTTGCCGTTGTTGTAGATTTCCGGGCCCGAAGAAATCTATCGATCTCGGGTGATCGGGATCCTCCCCGACGTTGCTGAACAGTGGAGAGGATCCCGCGTCGCCGCCGTGGATGTGCTGGCGTCCCGTTCAAGGGATCACCGTAGGCTGGAGTCAGGGAATCCACGAGCAGGGAGGAATAGCTCACGGGAAACCTTCTCTGCTGCTGGTGCGGATTGCCGGGGAAATTTCTCGACCAGGTACGCGACCCAGCCTGCTCTTCTCACCGTCTGTGTCAGGTTCAGGTCCAGGGCAATCAACCAGGAGCGCAGATCGTCATCCTGCTCCAAACGAGGCAGAAAGTAGGAGATCTTTTTCTGCTCGCAGGCGATGATCAACAGCCCATCATCGGCCATGAGACGCCTCAACTCGCGCAGAGAATTCTCCAGGTAGGGCCAGTGGAAGTGGGTCTGGAAAGCGCATACCAAGTCGAAAGACTCTCCTGGATAGCCCGTGTCCTCGACGTCTTTCACATCGAAGAAGACGTTGGCGGTTCTGTTTCTCCCAGCTTCTGCGATGGCTTTTTCTGAGATGTCGATCCCAATGATTCTGCTCCTGGGGAACCGGCTGTGGAGCAGCGCCGTTGATGCGCCGTTGCCGACACCGGTGTCCAAGATGTTCTCGAAGGACCGACGTGGCAGCTGAGAAAGCGCCCATTCGACCATGGGCAGATAGGCTCTGTTCCAGAGCCTCATCATCCATACACCAATCCGCCCCCTGGGGTGCTTGGATTGCGCTTCCAGATGCTTCAGGAGCAGCCGGCAGAGGATCAGAATGGCCACGATTGTGGACATGACGATCATCAAGGCACCTCGCCTTCAGCTGTTCTTGCTCACATGAGGTGGGATGTCACCCTGACCGGGAGCAGTGGTCATGTCCGGATTACAGTTGCGTGCCGAGTACCTGCTTGTGGGACATGGGTGTGGTTTCTGGGACCACACTTCTGGGAGTTGTGGGTTTGAAGGCCGAAGTGAACTAGCGAAATGCCGGCTTCCTGGGTAGAACCCCCGCCGTGCATCCCACCTTGTCAAGCGCCATTGCGACGATATCATCAACCCCCCACTGTCTTTCTGCTGGAAATCGCAAGACTTCACAGACTTCATCTTCGCCACTCTTTCAGGGCATCCGGTCATAGCGACCGGTGAAGTCGGTTTATTGTATTAGGTCTTTCAGATTGTCCGCAAAATAAGTGCGTGTTGAGCCTGCCGAACTCCGGGGTCAGTGATTTCCTTGCAAGGGTCCCTGATCCCTTTTCTTCCGGGGCTGTGGTGCATCCGTGTCAAAGAAACGGTGGGGCCTCGAGACCCGGAGAACGTCACCGTCGCAGTTCTGTGTCTTTCTTGCCCCTCGCCTTCCTGGTCGGGTCACGGTGCTTCTCCAGGGCAGTGCTCAGCTGGGTCATCGACTCGTTTAACTCGCGATGGTGCCGAGAGGGTCGCTCGGTCAGGATGTCGGGGAGGAAAGTGTGAGGTCCTCCGGGGACTTTCGTAGCGCGTTCTTCCCCTCCCACGTGAAGGCCACGATGCTGCCCCACCGGTTGATGCGGCGGTCGTGGTGGGCCTGCTTCGGCTGGGGTTATTCCGCGCTGGCCCGGGACCTCAGGTCGAGGAACAGTTCGAAGAGTCCTTTGGTGATTCTCGTCCCAGCGTTGTACTGGCTGGGGCATTCGCGGCTGGTGAACCGTCCTGGGCCTTTCCCGTAGGCGTGAATTCCTATCACGAGGGCCTCGTCGGGCATGTAGAGGGGGGATCCGCTCTGGGCGGAATGGGTGGCAATTGAGTAGCAGAGCTGGTTGCCCCGGCTCACCGCCACCGTTCCGCTCATGCCCCAGAGTTCTCCCGGGTTCTTGTCATCTGGATATCCACGTAGTTCGGTCTTGACGTCCTTGTACTCTCCGGGACGCCAGGTAAAACCGAACCAGCCACTGCGCTCTCCAAGCTGTTTGTCGAGTTTGACCACTCCCCAGTCGAGCAGAGGGCTTCCTTTCTTCACCCAGGATGTGTCGGTCCAGGTCTGTGCTGCCTTCGCAGTCTCGAACGGGCGTTCTGAGCCGTTCGCTCCAGGGCTGAACTCCAGTCCTGAGAGCCACTCCTCGCGTTCGAAGCTGTACACGCAATGCCCAGCAGTGACTAGTGTGTCCGCCGAGATCATCCATCCCGTGCAGTGGGTCTTCCCATCCTTGGTGATGTAGACGATGGCCGAGTTCGGATAGGAGGTGGTATCGGTGAGCTGCATCCGACCGTCCCCTGTGATGACGCTGCTTGGTGCGGATTCTGCTGAATCTGACTCGTGTCCGGCAACGGAGTCCTCGGAATCCGCCGAGCTGGCGGCCTCGGAATTGGTGGGGTGCCATGACAGGGGATTTCCGGAGGAATCGATGCCGACTGGCGACACATCCGTGGTTTCCAGATCTGCGTCGTCATCCGCCGTGGCGGGAAGCGCCAGGGACGACGTGGCCAGTAGGGCCGTGGTCACCACAAGTGTCCTAGCCATCGAAGTAATTGAATTTCGGAATTTTTTCACGTTGAACAACCTCGCGTCGGAATACGAACAGCGGTCTTAAGTTTTGACGCTAAGCCTTGACGAATGTTAAGTCAAGAAAGACTCTCCGGAGAAGAAGCCTGTGGTGCCTTTGGCGAGCGGATTCAGGCCGGTGGTCGGGGCGAATTGTCGACTGCGCAACGGTCGTCTGGAATTGCGACGTGGTCGAAGTGCGATCGAGAAAGACCTGCCTGATGACATGGGGAGAGCCGGAACGCCGGTAGTGGAAAACGCAGCGCCGGATACGGGAAAACTCCGCATCCGGCGCATCGGCTTGCTGTTGTGATCGTTGGGTGGTTGTGCGGACCTGGTCAGCGGCGGCGACCTGTTAGGGCCAGGATGCGGGTTTGGCGGTCTGCGTCGTCTGGAACCTCGACGGGAGGTTTGCAGATTCCCTCCTGATACAGGACCTCATCCCACGACCGGATGCAGGTTTCCAGGAGATCCAGCTCTGCGGATGTGAGATCGAGGTCGTTTCCGGTCGCTTGGTGGATGTCCCAGGCGTGGATGATCAGGTCGAAGCAGTAGAAGCTCAGTAGCGTGTCGGCCAGGGTGGTCGGTCCGAAGAAGGAGTCGTGGGTGGCTAGGAGTGTTTCCTCGTCGTTTACCGCCGATTTCAGGGCGGCTGTGTGTGCGGCCCAGGCTTCCTGTGGTGTTCCGTCTGGGCGAGGTCCCAGGTCCAGGCCTCGTTTGCCGAAGACATCGCGCTGGGTGTCGATGACGTGGTCGAGGACTTCTTTCGCGGTCCATCCCTCGCAGGGGCTTGGGTTCTCCCAATGGTCGGTGTGGAGGTCCGCGATTCGTTGGGTGAAGGTGTCGACGTGGCCGAGGAACTGCGTGATCCGGGTATCCATGAACGCTAGTGTGCTCGTGGGGAGGGAGAAAGTATTGAACGAATACGACACGTTCTTCCTGGAACGGGCTCATCTCGCCGACGACCGCGGTTTCAGCCCGCCGGTGTATCGCTTCGCGCCCCGGGCTGGCCTGGCGGACGTGGTACGACGTTTTTGGGTGCCGGTGTGGGATCTCGCTCCCGGACGAGCGTCGATCCAACGGGTCCTGCAATACCCGGTCTGTCTCATCACGGTCGCCGCCGATCACGCCAGCCTGGTCGGCCCCACCAGCGGACTCGCCACCAAGAGACTCACCGGTCGTGGCTGGACCGTCGGAGCAATGCTGCAACCCGCTGCGGGACGTCAGCTGCTCGGGGCGGACGTCTCGACCCTGGTCGATGGGCAGATCGCGCTTCAGGACTCCACCCTGACGGAGGTTCCTCGACTGGTTGCTGACATCCGGGCCAGCATGACTAACCCCGATGATCCAGCAGCCAGGGAATCCGCTGTCGCGGTGATGGAGACCGCGCTGCGGAGGTTGACCCCGGTGGATCCTGAGGGCCTCGCGGTGAACACCATCGTCCGCACCGTTGAAAACGACCCCACCATCCGGCGGGTTTCCCAGATCTGCGAACGCTTCGGCATGAACGAACGCGCACTGCAACGCTTGGCGGCGAAACGAATCGGGCTGACACCGAAATGGCTGATCCGCCGCAGACGACTTCACGAGGCCTCCTGGCAGCTGTTGGGGGATGCGGCCCTGGCCGATCTTGCCGCATCCCTCGGGTACTCCGATCAGGCCCATTTCCAACGCGACTTCCGATCGGCCACCGGAATCACGCCAGCCACCTACGCCAGGCAACGAGGAGCGGAATGACCCCACGATTCAACTGCCAAAAACCGTGTCCTGCTGGTCTTCGATCAGGTTGCCCGAGATGTCCTTCAGCGGTCCGGTTCCGCCGTCGGGAAGGATCTCGCCGTTGGTGGAGCATGGATAGGGGTCGGTTTTCTGGCCCTTCGGTTCGATGAACATCGGGTTGATCAGCCACTTGCCGTCCTCGTTGTCGTAGGCATTGCACATCAGCTCGGTCTTGTTCCGGTTGATGACCAGACGCAACGCGGTGGCGTCGATCAGGAACGAGACGTCGGTGTCGGAGTCCCCGGCGCTGAAGGCCTGGCGCTGCGACTCCGGGGCGGGTTTGAAGGCATCGGGGCCGGTGATGCCGAGGACGTCCTGGTTCACCCGGCAGCGTTTCCCCTCGATGTAGGGCATGCTCGCTTCGTCGCCGCCGCAGGGCATCAGGGACGCGGTGATCCGCTCGCCCTCATGGGCCATCGCCACGCCCATCACCTTGTTGTCGGTCAACCCCAGGGGTTCAGCCCACACCCGGGCAACAGGCTCGGCGGAAGCCGAGATGATCCTCACGTCGAAACCGTTCTCCTTCAGCGTTTTGATCAGATCAGTGATCTGGTCGTAGTACCGAACCCAGCCCGTCACATCCTTGGTCCCGATCTTCTGGGTGGCTCCCTCCTCGGCAGCCATGTTCTGTTCCCGGGCCTGGGACGCGAACCCGGCGACCTCCTCGTCGGTGTACCCGGCCTGCAGCTGGGCAGCGAAGGCGTATTGGGGTTCGATGCGTCTGGCGTTGAAGCCTTCGAAGGCCTTCTCCCCGCGCGTGGTGGTGCCCTCGGAATAGACGGAGAGAATCGCGTCCGCACAGGCCGTTCCTGCCTCGGAACCGGTGGGCAGAGGCTGACCGGGATCGGCAAGCGAACCGCAGGACGACGCCAGGTCCTCCACCGCTGCCGGTGTCAGGAAAGAACTGACCTGTGTCCAGTTGGAGGGCTGCAGAACCTTGCTGTTGGCCAGCAGCCAGAAGGTGGTGGCGTCACCTATATCGTTCCTGACCACGGTGTTGTCCCAGTCAAACAGCGCGAGCGGAGCCCCATCCGCCACGTCCCCATCACCGGTGCACGTCCCGATCTCTTTGATCATGGCATCCAGTCGTTCACGGTTGTCGCCATACCATCCCTGGGCCACGGTCAAGGTCCCGCAGGTGGCGCTCGCCGACTGATCCGGGGCGCTGGCTGATTGCGTTGCTGCATTCTGCGCCGATCCTCCGCACGATGACAGCGCCATCGCCGAGACGGCAAGTGCCATCGCCACCGACCACGAGAACTTCGAACTCATCTCAGATTTCCTTCGTCCATGCGCACCGAGAACTCAGCCGGCGCGCGTCCCTCACCATCCCCTCTCAGGACGGACCCGGGACACGCTACCAACACGAGGGCGGTGTTTCCGAGGAAACGGAAAACCCAAGGGATTCCTCGTCGGGGCGGTCGTGACGATCTCAGTCAGGCAGCGATCGGGTGCCGTAGACCTTCTCCCAGTCGTCTATGAAGGTGTCGACTGCGGCTTCGATTCCCGGCGCCGACAGGGCGACGCGCAGCAGCTTCGGCGACAGCGTCACAGCATCGGCGCCCGCTTCGAGAGCGTGGGAGACCTGGGAGACATTTTTGAAGCTCGCCGCCATGATCTTGCTGGGGGCGTCGAACCGGCGGATGAAGCCGGCGAGGGCCTCCAAGGTGCCACGGGTGTCGATGTCGAGCGACTGCATCCGGTTGTAGTAGGGCGCCAGATAGTCAACCCCGGTCGCGATTGCCAGGAATCCCTGGGTCTTGGAGTAGATCGCGGTAGCGGTCACCCTGACCCCCTCGGCCTTCAGATGTCGCATGGCCGCGATGCCGGCCTCGGTGGTGGGGATCTTGGGGTAGACCTTGTCGTCAATCCTGTCCAGCAGTTTGTGGGCGTCATTGATCATGCCACGGGTGTCCTTCGCGAGAACCTGGACATGCAGGGTGCGGTCGGGGCCGATGATCTCGCGGATCCGGCGGAAGTGCGCGTAGAAGTCAACCTTGCCCTCGGCCTTGAGGATCGTGGGGTTGGTGGTCACACCGGTGACGGGGTAGATCGGGGTGAGCCGCTCGATGTCGTCAAGATTGGCCGTGTCGAACAGGATGTCCATGGCGCACACCCTAACGCCGGCCCGTCACCGCTGCATCCACTGTTCAGCAGCGATGTGCGACCACACCGCTCACTCCTTCAGGGCATACAACCAGGCCAGCAGAAGGGAGCGGGAGAATCCGTCGTCAATGGGAACCGTCTCTGCCAGGTCGATCGCCTGTTTCCGGGCATCCGGTCCGGATAGGGCCCAGTAGGCTAGCAACAGGTCCCCGTAGGTGCGGTTGAAGGTGTCGGCGGTCAAAGCCTCGCCGACGTTGGTCGCCACCCTGGTGCGGTCCACCCCGAGATAGGTTGAGGCTGGGGTCACGGGGAGAACCTGGATGGCAAGACCGGCTTCCGGATCAGCGGAGAACCATGTGGCGAAATCACGCTTGCCGCCGAAGTTCAAGGGCAGATAGCTGTGGTCGAGCGGTGCGTAGAGTGGATCGTCGACGTTGAAGTTCAACCAGTATTTCAAGGCAGCATCGGCCTCGCTGGACTGCATCCAGGCGGCCTGGTCCGCCAACGCCTGATCGCCGCTGGTTTCCGCCCAGAGCCGCAGCCCCATCCAGGCCGCGACGGCCTCGCTGGTGGATTCCTGGTTGTTGGCGTCGGCGAACGGTGAGGTGCCGGAGGCCCACGAGTGGGAGGCGTAGACGTCGTAGACGCGCATGGCGGGGAAATTGTCCGAGGTCGTCGGGCGGGCGATGTCGGAGGCCAGCAGGGTTGCGACCGGTGACAACTCTGGGAGCAGGCTCGGGTCGTCCATGGCGACGAGGGCTGCTGCATGCAGGAAATAGCCGTAATGGAAATGGTGGTCGTTGAACTCGTCGCTGCCGAAGGTGGAGACCAGACCGATCATGCCGTGATTGGTCTGGTCGTAGAAGAAGCAGCGGTCGGCCTTCGAATCGGCGCATCCCGCCGGGCTCAGCCACGTCTTCAGTTCGGGCACCAGCCGGTTGCGGATCTTTGTCGCCAGGTCATCGCGCCCCAGCGTCTTTGCCAAGTGCATGAGCTGGGCGTCCCTGGCGAGTGCCTTCCCGGCGAAGTAGGTGTCGGCGGGGTAGGCCGGAAGACCCTGCACGTCCGCTTCGAGGTGTGTGATGAGTTTCGTGCGGGCGGTTTCGTCCAGACCTCCCAGGTCGTAGGTCGCAGGGGCTGGCTGTTTCGGGGTGTTCCAGGTTACCGACGACGCCAGACACAGCTGGAGTGTGCCGTAGACGCTCTCGTAGGTTCCCAGTTGGCAGTCCTGGGCGGCGTCCGCCGCCTGATGGGGCATGGTGGCCACCAGGGTGGATGCCCCGTCGGTGGTGTGCCATCCGATGGTGGTGGAGACCTTCTCGTCGCTCACCTGCCACGACGCCTCGGACGATGCCACGGGATGGATCTTGTCGAGCAGGTCCGTCTTCGACATCCCGTCGGGAACGG